>Ga0056128_1001166_pt1 | contig 28285 bp, 16 predicted proteins | sample WorMetLIZISLAND2_FD_71113 | JGI IMG/M metagenome (GOLD analysis project Ga0056128, IMG submission 71113) | Marine gutless worms symbiont microbial communities from Max Planck institute for Marine Microbiology, Germany - Olavius geniculatus... ... | reverse complement strand
TCCGACGGCTCCACATTGTTAGATTCTGAATTGGACAGTCTCATTTTATATTTAGCATCTAGCCATACTTTGTAGTTTATTTGCTGCTCAGTTTGTGTTGCTTTTTGCGTTTTTATTGTCGCTCCTTTTCTTTTTTTTCTGTACCTCGTGTACAATTAAATAATAAATATATAATATCAGTTCATTAGTTTAAGCACTTATAAAGCATCAATAGTACTGGTATGACAAAATTTGTATCAACAGACATGGACACTCACTTCTAATTTCAGACAATGGAGACATGTCAGAAATGTGATTAAAGCCAAGATTGAGTACTAAAAACAAACAAAAATACATGAACTTGTGTAATGATGCCATATTACAAAATCATATGGTCCAATAATGGTAATTTAAAATTGAATATCTTTGTTATTTACATATGCAGATTATTAATATAAACATGCACATATGTACATATGCTTAGCACAGGATCTGGCGATATACTAAATTTTGATAATAAAGTTCAGCCAAAGTCAATCTTACATCCTCAAACACAGCTAAAGAAAAGACTAAAATATGTAAAAAAAAAATGCACTTACGTTGGTTTTCTAAAGCATAAAAGAAATAAACAATGACAACTTGCACATACATTAACAACAAAGTCAAATTAATAGACTTTGATATTCTGTAACCATGTAATTTTACTGTCTGATGCAAGAAAAAAATGCACAAAACCATCCGATCCAAGCCAGTGCTAGTTTCATCAGTTTAAAAAAGACTGCAATTGTATTGAAATCCACCAAATCTAGAAGTTCAGCCAACAAAAGTGTGCCAGAGACAAATATCGCAGAAATAGCTGGATGTCAAATCAGATAAAGCCGAGGCTCAAATACAACACATTCCTAAATAACATTTTAGACCAAACAAACATCAAGTCGATAATAATTACAATAATTGTGTGACATGACCAGATCTTACCTGTGAGTTTGGAAAGTTGTGACACAAACAACATTGATGACAGATAGTTGTGCGACAGATTCAGCCATGACACTGATCGGCACTTACCTGTACATTCACAGACACCATCAGACTACCAGTACTGATACCTCTTGCATCTTACTTCTTCATAGAAACCTGTCCTTTCACAGTAACTGACAGCACTCACTGCCGGCAATAGAAAATACAAATGTCATTCAAATGCATGACCTCAATAAGAAAAGCTGGTAAAAGAAGTAATTGTACCAAGTAGATCAAACAACATAACGGTGTAACTGATGAGGTAAAGAAAAAATTATACATACACTGTGTCGCAAAGAAAAAGCATCCCTGACATTATCAGATTTTGATAATTTTTGGTACAAATATTTCTGACACAACTTTCCATCAAATGACCCTGTAGTTTCCCACCACATCCAACGTTTGTTTCTGCACTACCTAGAGAAAGCAGATCAAGCGAAATATGTGTTGAAATAAACAAAAAACCTGAAAAACGTCCCATCATTATCGATTGTAACTTCAATAAAGATTAGCAGATTTTAAGAATATTTGGCAGAAACATTTCTGACACAACTGGCTATTAAATAAGTGTTTTAGTTTCCACCTCACCAAACGTCTGCTTTTGCATTACCTGGAAATAGCAGACCAAGCATAATATGTGTTAAAATGAATGAAAAAACGTCAAAAAATTCCATCTATCCTAAGCTGTGGGCTCAAACAGCCGGTCTATTACAAGGTTTGACTGTTGTGCAGCAGTGTATCTACCAGATGAAGTTTAGGAATGTTTGTAAAGTCAAGAAGCGACTGGTACAGCATGGATTGGTCTGAAGCAAAACATTATCAATACTGCTGTCAATTAATAAGATAGTGTCCCTGCCTGTGTTCGCATAGTGTACTAACACTTCAAGCAATTTTACTGCAGGCAGTTGAAAAATGGACAACTGGATGAAATTATTTGTTGAAGTGTTTAAAAGCACAAGGTCTTCCTGCCAAGCAATTGAATGTTGTTTTTTCTGCTACTGTCGTGTCTCGTATTATCCATGCTTTGCCTGCCTGAGGCGGATTTCTTAGTAATGATTTAATAGCTAAACTTGATGCTTTTTTTTCAAAAAAGCTTTCCGCTGGGGCTACAGCTGTGATTTGAGACGTTTGTCTGTTTTATTGCATGAGGCAGATGAGCACCTATTTCAAAAAATGGTTAATAATAAGAATCACTGTATTCACCAGTTATTACCTCCAGAAAAGATTTTACCCATGAAACTCAGAGCCACCAATTGTATTTTTGCTTTGCCTCAGTGCCACTATAACTTGTACAAACGTTTGTTTGTATTGCGATATTTGTTTGGTGATGCACATCAGATTTTGCATGTAGATCTGTTGTAGCTATACCGTTTTTCATTTCATTTCATTTTTCTTATCGATATTGTACCGATTTTGCTATGTTATGTTCTGTTATGCAATGGCGTTTGACCGTTGTTTAATAAAAGATTACTTACTTACTTACTTAATTACTTAAATGTAAACGGAATGTGTTTTATGTGTTGTGTTAATTAAGCAATCATATTGCAGTAGATAACAAAAATGATATTTTGCTGGTTGTGATTTCCCTACAACCAAGATCACGCCTTTACTTTTTGCCATGTGGGCGCCTGTAGACTAAAACCATGGGCACAAAAACTATGTCACTGATCAAGTACAAAGTAAAAGTAAAGTTGGTGTATCATAGCTCTTAATCGGAAAACCATCACGAAGCTACGGAACGTCACCTGTCGCATGGTAGCTGCTACCTGACAAAAGTGAATGCGTCCCGACTTAACTCCAGGCAAAAAGGCCGGTTCTCAACTTACCTAGCGTGGATAGATAGAAGACTGAGTTGACCTTGGTGTTGGTTATTTACCTAAATAGTTTACTCGTTCGCCACTTGGCCGACGGCCACCCATGTGAACAATAAGTGAAACAAGTGCATACTTGATAGTGACTCGACCAGGAGTCGAACCCACGACCTCTCGATCGTAAGTCAGACACTCTATATACCAACGTTACACCACCAAGCAATCATCATGCATATAAGCAGCTCTAGTATGCACTTACTGATGCCGTATTTGATTCGGTACTCTAATTTGTGAACTCGTGTTAATTATACAAGACAAATTTTCGGTTAAAGAAGCTGATGATGCTGCCGAGTGACAGGTCATTGTCGATATAAAAGTCTGTGACGCGGAGCATACGAAAGTCGAGTTTAACGGCCAAAAACTCAGTTGGGTTTGGTTTATTGAAAAACGTAGATTTTCGAGCCTGTCAGATTGTCAATTTGCGTTACTATCCAGAAATAGCAAATAAGTTTTAGCTAACATTACAACTGTAATAGCCGACTTACCACCAACAAAGGTGGTAGGCTGCTAATCACCATGCACAGATGACTGGTCATGATGAGTCTATCTAGTATGCAGAGACAATCCAGCACACGGAGACGATCCAGCATGTGTTCGTTTATTTTGTATTTTTTCCGACCACTGATAGTAAATAAAGATGCGTGTACCAGTGGTGAAGAGTAAACCATGCAGGTTGAGGAAAAGTGGTATAATCAGTAAAATGTTTGCATGAAAAATTCCTTCCTATTAGGCGGCAGCTACTAAAGTAGGTGCTGCAGTTTGCACACGAATACGTGTATAGGTAAATTCGAAGTCACTCGTGTAGCAGTACTGTACAACAGAAGCAGCTGAGGACGATTATACGCGTATTGTTTGTGAGATATACGTTTGACGGGTCAATGTATGACGGTTATGCGCTACCTGAAAGTAGGATTTTTAAAATGTATTGAAAGACGTATAGCAAAATCATTCTGGTGGATGTAAGCAAGGGAAAGATAGCCCGGATATAAGAATGTATATTTCATAATGCTTTTTTGCTAGCATGGACAGCGCTATACATCAGTTTGTAGAAGTTTTGATCTATATTTGTACTGCTGCAAAATCTTCTGAAATTGTATCATGATGACTCATCCTGCAATCAGTCCTTCTCCGTCCATAGGGCACTCAGCTATACATAAGCATCTACGTCTCTGGTCATACGACAAACTGTTAGGACAGTTCAGACCGCCGTCAATAGTGACATGCATCTGATGACCATTGGATAGTGTGCGACGAAGTACCAGCAGACGGTTATTTAGATGACTTGCGACAAGTACTGGCCATGCTGATCTGAAGATAAAGCAGTTGGTGTATTCATTTGCATCAGCTGTGATTCATGAAGCGCACCATAGCTATGAAGGACAGCGATGTTCTGCAAGTTTGCTGTGACTAATGATAAAAGCACTTTGGTTTGGCAGCTGAATAGCGTGCCAAATGCGTCCGATTTTAGCACAATTTCGTGCAGTTTTATTCCATCTGCAGTGCAAATCTCAATCTTCCCGTCGTTTGCACAGACGACGATCACACTGTTTTGATCATTTACTGACAAGCCTTCAGGACCACGTCTGACTTTCCAGTTGCTGAAAGTGTAGTTGCCTGAAAGTTCCATGCCTACTCGGTGTACTGTGTCGCTTCTGTAGTCCGAGGCATATAGAAAATTGTTGTAGCGGCAGGTTGCTAAGCCACGTAACCCGCCGCCAGCGTAGGAAGGGTAATGTGCCAGTGTAATGCGAAGTTAATGGCGTCGTACACTTCAATCCTGGATTCTGGATCACTTTGAAATTTTCGTTACCATTGCGTTAAAGGGGGAATAAGGGAACCGCTGGCAAAGCAAAGATGGTGACGCCACCTGGCGAAAAGCTTTGCCTTGGCGGAGATACCTGCGGGCTACAACTGCTTTTCTAGTTCATGTATTTTTTTTCATTTTTACGCATGACTGCATGTAATGGTTTGTGCATCTTAGCCATCGTCGAGGTGTCTGTAGATTCGTCTGTTCGTCTGTCCATCCATCCGTCATACCCTGGCACTGTATCAAAACGGCGACACCTAGAATTACGAAATCTTCATTCTGCGCTGTCCCAAGGACTCTAGTTTACAGTGATACAATTTCGTGCCCCTGGGTGATGGAATTCCCCTCGAACAAGGGCGTCAAATGGAGTACACTTCTAAAACGTTAATTTGCCATTATTGGCTATTACACCGTAAAAATGGTTGCAGATACTGTATAGGCTTGCTGCATATCATAACAAGCACTGGTGACATGGTTTTTAGATTTGTCAACATCGATGACCTTGAATCCCGAAAGGAGGGGTTTTAGTCAATTTTTGTTGAATTTTTGGCTGTAGCGCACAATTCAAATGTGAGTTGTGACAAAATGGCTGGTGATAGACTAAAACAACCTGCGTGTGAAATTATCAACATTGAACGTAGGTTTTAACTGTTGAAGTGCCGACCTTCTAGGTTCAAGGAGGCGTGCGCTGTCGGGCGTCAAAGACGACTATCACGCTAAATTGTTTTTTTAGCGCTTTAGCGTGAAAACAGTTGCATAATGGACACAGACATACTGCTTATCATAACAAGCAACTTCTGAACTGTGTCAACATCGATGACCTTAAATGACTTTGAACTCCCAAAATAGGGGGTTTTAGTGTTTTTTTTGCAATTTTTGGCTGCGGTGCACATTTTATATGTTAATTGTGCTGACAAGGCTGAAGTTAGACTAGGACTAGGACAATCTGCAAACAGCAAGTGCCAAAGCTGTCGTGCATCTCATGACCTTGACTTCTCAATGAGTTTCATAAGACGTCTCGGACAACGTCTCAGCGATACGTTCAAGCCTGTGAAGAATCTCGAGAGCTTCAACGTCTTCACCAACGTTTTAAAACTGTAAAGTATCGTATGGGTCTTATGTAGAGTTTAAAATGTTTTATTTCGGTATCATCTCATTCTCCGGTATATGCATGTTGGTTCTTGTTTCGGTCTCCACTAAAAAGTTATCGTGTTTAAATGCAGGTTCAACTAGAAGGCACACGTGGCAGTGCATATCTTCGCCGAGTAAAATAATTTAAACACTGCTAGTATACTATAACTAGACTACAAAGTTCTACAACAACTACAACTACAACTACTACTAGGTGTAGTGCTATTTCGCCTATACCCAAATTGCACAACTATCCTTGACAGGCCACGGGTAAAATGCGGACCAAAGCTGCGGAAGAGATCCGCAGTTTACCCATTGGTCAGTCTGCAGGTCCACATTTTCTATATAAATCAATTTCAAAACTACCAAACGTCACCTGCCATATGAGACGACACATGTTAGATAGTGATATAGCTCTTTATGGGTATCCCATCTCAGTAATTACCGGGTGGCGTTAAAAACGTCCCAAAATTTGAGTAAATATAACTTTGCCTATACTTTATGGAGATAAATTTCTGTTTGCACATTTGTAGACCAATGTGTACTCTTACTTAGTTATAAATTTCAGTGACTTCACTAATGACACCACTGAGTGCCGCTTAATGACATAAAACAAGTTAAAAATCTAATTATGTAAAGACAACGTTCCATCACACTGCATCAAAGCAACTCAAAATTTTCTTCAGCAGAACACGCTAGATTTCATCAGCTCACAAGAATGAACACCGCATTCAACAGATTTGAATACCGCTACATTATTCAGTCTGGGATATCTTGCAAGAACTTGTCTATGAAGGAAAGCATGTGCCATTTGCAAACCTCAAAGATCTTCAGAATGTTATCACAGACATATGGCATGACGTCGACATCAGACAGCCAGAATCAAAAAAGCCATATTGCAGTGGAAAAAGTGTCTAGCAGTAATGACAAAGGAGAATGTAGGACCTATTCAGCACATTTTTTGCTGATCATTTGAGTGATGATTCGGCCTACTGTGACGTTTTGGCGTAGCCTGCGTACAAGCGGCAACGCAAATGATAAGCCGCTTGCAGAAATTGCTTTATGGCGTGTGACGCTATTTTGTTTGTATCACGGCTAATACAGAAGTGTTTTAAGCGAAAATTCCTACGCTTATTCGTAGATGTTTGATCGTTACATTACATATATGCTTTTGCACTGATTCATTTCAACCACTCAGCTGAATAATGCACTCTAATGTTCGGGACGTTTTTTTTGCGCCACTTGGTATTTATCTCGTGATGGAACTTAAGTGTCGTATAATGCTGGCATAAAATACCAATGTAAAGCATAGCATAGATGTGATAAACGTCAAAAAAAATATAATAAACATTAATAAACACGTTTGTTAGGAAAAAATTGTAAACGTTTGTAAACTAAAAGTAAACGTACACACAGCGTAAGTTTGAATATTAGGCCTAAATTTTTAGATAATTCCAAATTCCAATAAAAGTTTTTTCATTGTCAAAAAATGTCTTACTCCAGTTCTGTGACAACCGTTTTACAAAAGTGCCCAGAATTCACTCACTTTAATCTTATGGCTATGTGAAAACTAACCTGAGGCAGCTGTTTATCGTCACTAGCACCCTGACCCAATGAACTCTATCAGTGATCGAACGCAATGCACTATAGCTTGGCTTCCCATCATAATTTTGCTTCGTTTCACTCATGTGATTTATATTGAGATAAACGTTCACAAAATAATAAACGTGTTTACAAAGATTTTTTTGTAAACGTTCTAAACGTTTATCACATCTATGAAGCATAGCGGTTGCTTAAGTGTCAACGCGGGGCGGAAAAAACAAACGTTGTTTCACTTGTGTATAGTTTATACACTGCAATGTGGTTATTTTACGTTTTAAGTTAATATAGTTATGTTGACTGACCTTGTAGTTGTCCCAGTACGTTGTTGCTGCTAGCGTCGATCAGCAACGAAGGTTTGAACGTAGGTAATTTTGCATCACTATTGATTGTGTAAGTAATGTCGACGCTGGTCAGCTCCTTAGCTCTGTTCAGTAGAATTGCGACGTCATGTTGGCATCTCTGACCAGTCAGTAATAAGTGAACGTCTTGAAAAACACTTTCTAATGGTTTTAAACTAATAGCAGGGTTAGTTTCTGCTTGTTCAATTTCCTCGAGTAGATCGGCTTTGATGTTGTTTACTTCTGACAGTAGACTATATCTGTGACGATCAGCTGCAGCGATATAGTTATCTGCTGTTTCATGAATATGTTCCATAATACGAGCAAAGTGGTTAACGACGTTTACTTTGCGGTTGTGAAGTCGTTCAAGAACCTGTTCGGTATTTCTCAAGACTTCTGATATCTTCTGACGCGGTGGAAGAATATGGGAAATTTCTGTTATGTTATTGCAGGCATGTCCATTGTGGCGGCTAGTATAGCACACAATGCACATCGGAGTTTTGCATTGACAACAGCAGAGTCTTATTTGTTCGTCCGCATGCTCTGTACACATCGGTTTCGTTGTTGTTAGTTGCCTGATGTGAACGAAGTGTTCCATCTTGAAGTCTTTCTGTAGCTGCGATAAGCCGCCAGGAATGATAAATAGTTGTCTGCAAACTGGGCAGCTCATGCTATCGCCCGGTAGTTTGAACTGTCCAGAACGTTCCAGGCAACTTGCACAAAAGGTGTGCAGGCACGGCAAAATTCTTGGGTCTTTATACATTTCTAAACATATAGTACATTGGGTTGCCTGCTGCAGTTCTTGTTATTCTGCCATTATTCTGTGTGTTGTGTAAAAATAGAAATGTATTCATGACACAACTGGCCACGAAATAGCCATTGTGTTTTCCATGTCATCTGATATTTGCTCATGTACTACGTAGAGAAAACAGATGAAGCGAAATATGTGTTGAAATAAACAAAAAACCTGAAAAAAATATCCCAAACATTATCAACCGTAACTGGATTTTAACAGATTTTAATAATTTTTGACAGAAACTTTTCTGACATAAGAGATTGGTTATTAAATAAGTGTTTTAGTTTCCACCTCACCCACGTCTGTTTTTGCAATACTTGGGGAAAGCAGACTAAGCATAATATGTGTTGGAATGGATGAAAAAAGGTGAATAAATTTCATGTGTTCTAATGTGTGTGCCGAAACAGCCAGTCTATTACAAGGTTTGACTGTCATGCAGCAGTTTGTCTACCAGATGAAGTTTAGGAATGATTGTGAAGTCAAGAAGTGACTGGTACAGCCTGGATTGGTCTGGAGTAGAACATTATCGATACTGCTGTCAACGAATGGAGAAAGCGTCTCCATGCCTGTGTTTGCATAGTGGGCCAACACTTGAAGCAGTTTTACTGTAAGTAGTTGAAAAATGGAAAACTGGATGAAATGTCAGCCAAAGTGTCAGAAATGTGAACAAAATGTGTTTTTATGCATTATGTAAATTTAAATCATATCGAATTGGAAAAAAAAGAAATATTTCACTGGTTGTGATTTCTCCAGGTAGTGCAAAAACAAACGTTGGATGAGGTGGGAAACTGAATAGTCATTTGAAGGCAAGTTGTGTCAGGAATATTTGTACCAAAAATTATCAAAATCTGATTATTGGTTTTCATGTTACAGTCGAAAATGTTGGGGATGCTTTTTGAGACACAGTGTATATACGTTTGTACTAATATAGTTTTTATAGAAAATATACTCTATTAAAATGCAAAAGCCATAAAATGCATTACGTATTCCATCTGCATTCTGGATATTGTTACTGGAGCAGTCAACTTTTTGTAGACTTTTACATTCCCTGTACAACAAAAATAACAGGAATCAACCATAAATTACATTTCACTTACTATTTAATGTGCAAACATCAATAAGCATAATGTAACATTCATAACATAAAACATTACTGGTATGCCTTAAGTGTATAAAGTTTCAACCATTAATACAAGTAAGAACTGTTTTCCTGGGCTGGTTGTTACTGTTCACCACTTAAGCATTTTAACACAATTTTGTTCTGTGACTTCAGTCAAAATTTCACCCACAAGCCCCTTACACAACAAAAACAAAATCTCAAAACTTGAGTTCTGCTGAAAGATAATATCGAAGAGTTCAGCCCAGACAAACCCGTCAATACCTTTAACTGGTGCTGGAGCAACTAAATATCTAATGTATCTATACTGTATAACTATGGTAACAGGAACTTTCGTTCCCACGTACTTTCGCTCCCGGGAGCGAAAGTTCCACCTATGGAACTTACGCTCCCAGTAACTTTCGCTCCATGGAACTTTCGTTCCCTGGAGAAAGTGACATGGAACTTTCGCTCCCTGGAACTTTCGTTCACTGAAACTTTTGCTCCACTTATTTTTTGGTTATTTACTCATAATGTTGTTATAGTGTTAAAAGTAATTGTGATGTCATGTGTATTTTATACCTACGTGTGTGCTGCTATTTGCATAATAAACGACGTACTGGGAGATTGATTTACTGTTCAAGTTATCATTATTAGGCTGTAATGCGCGCCAACCATAGACATACGGACTTTTTTATGTATTTCCCTCCACGTTTGCTTTCGCCACAGCCACATGGCAATCCCACAGTGAGCAAGAATCAAAGCAGCAGGAATCAAAGAAGGCGTGACACCGGTGCCACATCATCATGGCCAATGATCACCAGCTAGATCTTCTAACCAGGCCAGACGATGGTACTTGGACACCGCGTTCTGGGTTGTGCGAAAACCGTTCACGCAGCTCTTCAGCATCCACTCATTCTTGACAAATGACAGTGCATGTTATTGTATTTAAATAAATTACAGGTCATATTATTTCATAATTAAGAATTAAAGGGAGTTTCCCTAATTTTATTTACAATGATTCATTATGTAATAAACCAAGAAAGAAATAATAAGCTTTAGCAGAAATACCACTAGCTGATCATGTAAATAAAAGCACATGTAATTTGTGTTTGGGGGCGAAAGTTCCAGGGAACGAAAGTTTCAAGGAACGAAAGTTCCAGAGAGCGAAAGTACCAGGGAGCGAAAGTTCCTGGAAACGAAAGTTCCACCTATGGAACTTTCGCTCCCGGGAGTGAAAGTACGTAGGAACGAAAGTTCCGTAATTCGTTACCTATAAAACCTCTGACGACAAACATTCATGAAATGTGCAATAAAGTGTGATTACTACAACATTTGCAGGTAAGTAATCATCTTGTTTGACCCTGATTTACAGCGTCAGATACTGAATATGACGCTGTGTGCCATGGCTATGTTCATATCTAATACTACATGTGGCCAAACTGGCACTGGAATGTCTACCGTACTTAATAGTTATTAAAATGTATAGAACAAAACTTAACCCAAGATCTTCTATTTCAGCAACATTTCGTTTCGCGAACAGTATTTGCTTTACTTCATGTGACAGTTTTTCTCCGTATTCATCGCATACACTCTTGACCGACAATACATCCATGTTTGTTTACAACGATTAAAAACATCCGGAATGTAGAGAACATGATTTACAACTAGAAACTTTAAATAAGTATTTATCTGAAAACATGATCTGAAAATCACATCACTAATCTCGGGTGCCGGTAAAATGCGTCTGGTGCGTCTGCGTCTAGTGCGTCTGGGCCAACGGTATTTTGCGTCTAAATAATGTGTCTGAGAGAGGCAGCAACATGGGTCTAGACAGGTACAATGCGTCTACACAATTTGCCTCTTGCCAAGCCTACGAACCCTACAAACAGCTGGCGTGACACTCTATCACTTCACGTATGGCCGCTATGGCGTCATGAATTAATTTGTAACTGATAATATTTTCCTATTGAAAGTATTAAGTACCGTACGTATTATTAAATATACGGAGTATTTAAAAATAACCAGTGTAAACTTTGAATACGCCGAGCGTTTCAAATCTTTCCTACATTGTTTTCTGAACCCTCTGAACTATGCTGCACGTAGCCTAGTGACAGTTTGTCAGCAGCTTTAGTGTGTACAAATTTATTCAACCAATCGCTATCTTACACTTGAAGTTATTCTACGCTATCTCTGTTGACTGCAGTAGCAGTCCATTTTAGCTATGCATGCGTATAGTTTAAAACTTAAACGTTCATAAAAAACCAACTATCAGAAACTAACCTAATATAAATGTGCGTAAAACTTCATAATCAAAAATCACATGAAAGTCCTGGACCAAGCCAGGACAATAGGCCGTCAATCAAAGCTGAAGACAGTGATGTCATTTCAGACGAAACGGGTAATATACGTTTATTAGACGCACTATACCCGTTGGCCCAGACGCACCAGACGCAGACGCATCGGACGCATTTTACCGATTTTATCGCAGCAAGCGAGATCTATGGAGTTTAACACCATAGGTCTTAGTTGCAACATCTGAGTGGTTTGTTGATAATGAGTAGTAAAATTCTTAAATGGATGTCGTAGATGATTATACGCGCCGGTTGAGAGACGTATTTGATCTGTGTGATGTCGATAATAGAGGTTACATATCAATAGATCACTTCGTGCAGTTGGCTAATGAGCATTTCGGAACCAGTGGGTGGGACATCGATAGCCAGGAGGTGTGTCTCTTTTCATTATATAGCTTTTATATCTTCTGTAGAGTTGTCAGCACTTGAGTTAAGCACACTATATTGCCCTGTGGGCACCGGTTTAAAAGAGGATACCCTGATTTAAGCAATATGACGTGCCTCAGCGTAATGAATCTTTACATTTAGTTTTGTTGTTTTAATGGTAAACCGCACAGTTATTTTGAAATTTATCGACTTCATAAATCTCCAGTACTTTATTTTAAAATGCAACACAATGCTAATATACTACAGGGCAGCCATTTTTTGTTTAAATTCTCAGTAACGGTGATGCAAATAAACAAGATCGACCTAACCCTAACCTCAAACCTGACCCTAATGCTATCCTCTAATACTAACCCTGTCCTTAACACCAAGCCTGACCCTAACCATAACCTGAAACTTTCATGCAAAAAACGTGAAAAACAACTAAGAAACATCATTGTGAGTCTGCTGAGGTACGTCATATTGCTTAAATCAAGGTATCTTATTTTGGACTGGCACCTGTTCTGTGAACAGGTGATTTTTTTGCTGTGATACGTTGCAAGATCTCTGCTGTTGTTCTACCTGTGTGATGTAGTTTTTTTTGCTAATCATTTTTTATCTTGGAAACTGAGTACTGAAGGTTTAAGAAACAAAATAATAATTATAACTTTTAAAAATAATTATTTTAGCTACTTTTCTGTTAGATTAGTTTGTTACTGCTGTCATTTACACTTTGTTTAGTTTTCTTTTTTGGGGAATTTGGTAGAGAACGATTAAAATTAATAGTCATAATTGTTATTCTGTGTGTGTGTGTGTTGTATAGTCTATTTCACACATTGTGCAAGTTCTTGATCCAGAAGGAAACGGGAGTATAAATTTTGTTCAATTTTCAGAAGGAGTGAAAAGAATATTGGAGCTTCAAGGTTGTCACTTTCTCATTTGTTATATTTTTACAGATTTTCTGCTATTGATTTTTATTTATAGATATTTACTTGATGTCAGTATGTCATAAACAGACTGTTTTTAATTCAGTTTATACTTTACCGTACCCGGTACTAATTTTGGCAATAATTTTTCATAGTCAATTTTGTAGATTAAGAATCACGAATTACAGAGGTGAAAGTATTGTCAATTAACTGTTAATTTTTTAGTCATTACAGCTTTGCTGATTTGTTATGTTGTTTAGCTACTACGTCACTGGTCAATGGTAATACGATGACTGATCCACTTACACAGGATACTTCTGATACCCAGGCATCGGTGAGCAAATTTACTGCCATTGACTCACTGATAATTAATTTCTTACTTATAGGCCTCTTAAGACACAGTTTTTTATTCTTTAACAAATAACAACATCATAGTTTGGTGACTTTTTTATACTGTAATTTGTTGGTACTAGTGGATGACTGCTTTTGTTTCTAGTTTATTTTAGCCATTTAGTTTATATGTATGACTTTTGTGCTGTGATGCCGGTCACAGAAAGAGCATCTAACCGTAACAAAATCTACTTTAGCAATCTCTGTACATTTCAGTGCTTGTATTTGTGATTTAGCGGCAAACGGCTCAAGGGTTTAGTTTGCTGACTGCTAATGGTTCAGTATTATCATCAGCTGACAATGTAGTCCGCCAGCTGTCAGATCACTCTTTCTACACACCACAGTGCCACAAGTTTGTATACTCTCAGCATTTCACAACTGCATTTATCGCTGATGTAAGAATGCTTTTATTTGGGTAAAAAACTGTTATTGTTTATAAATGTAATTCTCAGGGCCATTACATGCTTGCTACGTGGTTGTTTTGCTAGTGTTGAGCATTAATGTGCTGTAGAATCTGTGTGGAAAATTTGTTTGCTTTGATCGGCTACTGGTTCTTTTTGGTAATTTTTAGTAATCTGAACTTAGGTTTCTTGTTTGGTTTTGCTTAAACTGAATTAATGTTAGACAAAGCAGACCAGTTAGTAAATTTTACTGAAACTAGTGATGATGTTGGCAGTGTTTATGAAGGTGCTAATGATAGTATGTTATAATGTACATTCGTTTTTTGTGGCTCCATCAGATGTTTGTGTAGATGAAGCATGAATACTATTACATATGCGTAAGAGTTCAAATATGCATATAATATAGAGGGTGGTGCATAACAACAGGAATGTATATACAATTGAGCAGTTGGACTGTTTTGGAAACCATAGCTTCGATTATTACAGTGAATGGTGGTCAACTGGCCCTACTGAACACTGAACACGTTGTTTAACATAACCAGTGACCACCCTTCATTGCAGCGGTTGAGGGTGGTCTGACTGCTTGATCTGTGCATATGCCACTTGTCTATGCACCACTTGGCATGTAGATACATAGGCTTGATAGATGTGAACGGTGTTTATTTGGCTGACAGCAACAGTAGCAGCAACGAGCTATCGTCAAGCTGGGTAGACTACGGCGGTGCCGACAATGGCAATACTACAGACTTAGACCCAGCGCCACGAGTTATCACTCCACCAAGGATCAGATCTCCACTACTGCACACCCCACAAAGCTCTCCAGCGTATGTACTCATTCTAACTCAGCACGGTTTGAGTTCACCATTCCAAAGGGCCCCCATTCTGAAAGTTTGCCAGAAACCTGCCTTAGACGACGATAAAACCATACTTATTAAATGCTAAACTAATTAACACTGACCCTTACTTTGACTGTATTTTAACTCTATTTTTAATCCGATTGTTTTCTCTAGCCTTTACCATGATAGCATTTGGGAATGGTGAGCTGATACTTTTAGCACATTTGTGCAATTGTTGTAAAAATACTTGAAAATTACTTGAGACTGTGGTTCATGGGCCATTGTTTTATTATAGACCCTCTGGAAAAATGTTTAAATACTACTTGTAATACCTGGTAGTAAAAAAATCTGCTGCGGGAGACAATTTAACATTTTCTATGTACACCGTGGGCCATAAAAAATGTGCCACTTCACTTTTGTCCATATCTTCGCCAATTATTGACAAATTTTCAAAATACTTTTAACACTGGCACACTGCACAAAAATTTGCAGTAATGTGATATATATTCCACCACATGGTAAATGCATTTCTACACTAACTTGTGAAATATAAATATAAGCAAAAACTAACGATGTTAACAAAAATTTAGGTGAATGAAAAACACTTCAGACCAACATTGCGATGAATGATTCATATGACACTTGACTGTGTCACAGTCTAGTGTCATACAGACCATTTACCGCAATGTTGGTCTGAAGTGTTTTTTATTCAATTTTACCAAACTGTTTACAGTTTGTTATTATCGTTATGTATGCATATTTCATTGATATTTTACAAGGTAGTGTAGAGATGCATTTATTGTGTGGTGGGATTTATAATAATTGCATTATTGCAAGTTGTCTGCAGAGTGTGGCAGTGTAAAAATTTTGAAAATCGGTCAATAATTGGCGAAGATAAAGTGGCACGTTTTCTTGGCTCTCCCTGTATACGTAGTTTCCCATTGATGACTTTGACACAGGAAGAAGACTCCCTGTTATTATTGCAGACTGCTTCCGTGATAATGAAGTCTTACCTGCCACGTACAGCTACACTGTTATGATAATGATACTGGCAGTGTTGTATTACTGGTATGTGTTGTTTTACAATGTAACAATATTGAGTAATTCTTTCAAGCCACAAAGAGCTGTGAAGTTACGTTACCGATGAGATGACTTTAATGTGGTGAACGATAATTCTTCTTGCAGGCTTTGCTTAATGCACATGCTCTGTGTGAACTTCCAAAATCTGTCTGTCTCAAAAAAAATCATAGTGTATCCTGTGCTATTTTCATAGTTAAGCTGACCATTTCACGTCACTGAAAATCAGTCGGGTATCGTGGTGTACTTATGATATCAGTTGATGTTTGAGCATGTCTCGATGGTGTCAGTTAAATTGTTTTATGTCTTTGCATTTCTTTGAGTTGCAGTTCGTGCATCAGTTTGTCAAATTATTGTCCAATATATTTTTTGTTTTAATGTGTAAATTTGGCATTTGTTTGCAGGAGTGCACGTGTGTTGTCATCCTCGGCGGTTGCTCGGTAGGTATCAATTTACTGCTATTAATGCACACTCTCACGCAAACTTCATAGAAGCATGAATACTATAGAGGATAGACTGCTGTTTGCAAGTTACCTTGCTATGTCAGCTAGTTGCCATTGATTGGTCAGTGCAATAAGTAAGCAACTGCAAAAATGACCTTCTGCCTGTCTACTGAAGTCATTTTTGAACTTGCTAGATTTTTACTTGTGACAGCAGGTACTGCTATAGCATGTCTTAGCCATCGCAATTCTGTCAATCTGTCTGTCTGTTCGTTGGTCTGTCACGTGGATCAGTCAAAAACAATGCAAGCTAGGATCACCAAATCTTTACCATTAGCTGCCTGGAAGACTCTAGTTTCAGGAATTGTAACGCTTTTCCATAAATTCAAAAGAGGTCACACCTAGCGAGGGCACAAAATGAGTGGGGGAAGGAATTTTTTTTACAATTTTGAGCCAATAAGTCACTGTATCACAGAAACAATGTGAGATGGGGCCTAGGTTACTATTAATCACTAATAGGAAGTCGTACATGGACTTTTGATTGCACCCAAAGCAATGACCTTGAACACCAAAATAAAGGCTTTTATGGATTTTTTGGCGATTTTGGGCTGCGACACAACTTTATAGCATTCGCAAGGTGTCACCACACAACTAACGCGTTATGCAGTGCAGATGGAGATTTTGGTATTTGTATATTAACTTAGCGTGAACACACCTCAGTGGGCAGTGGGCCTTTATACGTGCACTGCTGTTGTGTGTTCCCTTTGCGTTAGCTAGGCTTTCTTGTTAATGATTTAGGTTAAATTGGCATTAATTGATATAAAATTTTTATTGTCTTTAATATTAGATTTTTATGCTTTTCAGCAACGTTTTTTTCTGTCTGGATATTACTTTTTGCTGTTTTTATTAGTATTAGAGCTGGTAAGGACTTTTCCCACTCTCAAGCATGTAGATAATCAGAATGATTTGACATGGCTGTCATGATGTCATTGTATCTGTTTCTGTTTATTTACGATGTCTTTTTGACATGATTTTTTAAAGTTTTGGGCCTTCAAATTATATTAATCATTAAAATTTAGTACAATTGATCATGTTATTAATGACTGTCTGATGATATGATGCAGGCAGTTGCAGCATCCGGTATCATTGCAGCTGGACTCAAGTCGACGCAGCAGCATGTCTGACATTATCATCGAAGACATCGACGGAAACTTTGTTGAGCTTAATGACAAGGTAGGTCATACAATGAGGATAGTACACTTTTATGCTGACCGTATTGGGTAATGGGCATTAAGATGCTAGTGTTGCTGCTGAAATGTTAACAAATATTTGTTGATTTTTTCAGTTATTTTTTTTGTTTTGGTGTATTGTGCAAGCCGTAAAACCATTAGAGTTGGCCCAGTCTGTATTCTGAGCAGATTAATTATGTTGGCTGATCTGTGTGCTTGGGTGTAAAGCTTTTGTGTTTGTTGATTCTACACTGTGTCTGACGGACACATGTTGCATTTTCAAATAACTCCGACCTGCAACAGTTCTGGTTTAGTATCAACAAATTTTGGTACAAAGAATACTCAGAATAGTCGTTTAATTAGCACGTAAAGGTACTTGTTACTTTGTGATCATTGTCAAGAACAGAGTACCACACCCACAGCAGAGGCAACTGCACAGTAAAACTCCAAGAAAGCAACAACGTCAGTCACAGAATTTCAAGTCACTAAACGTTATAACATTACAAACTGTCATTAGTGACATTGTATTTAGAGGTTCCAGATGGATGAACTACAAAAAAACGTCAGAAGTTCCAATAAATTTTCAAACTGTCGTCCCTTTACCCGGACGCACGTTCGTCCAAAGACGTATTCTGTATCCGTCACATTGCTTTTAATGCTTTGCTGTCGTAAGTAACGTAGGAAGATCTTAGGAAAGACTTGAGAAAATTGTTGGGTGGAAATTTTGGAGAATGTGCGGCCATGATGTTAATGACATCTGCAGCTGTTGCTATCAGTGGCTTCTATCCCTATACGTGGTGGGCGCAGCTTGTGCCCAGTGAAAAATAGGGGGGGTTTAAGGTTGTAGATCAAAACATTGCTCATATTTTTCACTGGGCAAACTACATTTTTAACAAAACTCCCCCCCCCTATTTGTTACTTTACCCTATTTTTTAATTCAGTTCCTTAACAAAACTTCCTCCATAGAAAGGGAAAGAAGCCCAAAATGGAGGGGAAAACTTGAGTCGGAAATTGGGGGGAACTTGAGCCCAAAACTGGGGGGGGAGTTGCACTCGATTTTGCTTCCAGATTTGGGGTGATAGAAGCCACTGGTTGCTACTGACTGTGTGTGTGTGGGGGTGTGTGGATGCTAAGGTGCGCAAACTGGAGCATCAGGTCCAGCATCTGACAGAATCTCAGCGACGCAGTGAAGAGAGACAGGCAAAGCTCAAGGATGAGAACGGACATTTTGTTGAAAGGTTAGACCAGCCCTGCCATCATTGGTTGTTACTGCAGTTGTGTATGCAGTTAGGAAATAAATAGTCAGTTGAGCAAGTGAATTTGTTGATTGCACAGTGTCTGTGCTGGGCCTGTATAATCTGAGGACAAGGAGTGGGTCATTAATTCCTAGTTCTGTATAAATTTTTCTTAACCTTATGCCACATTCTAGTGTCAGCAGAAAGTGCAGTTTTGGCATCACTGTTTTGCTGAGGTGAACAAAATGCACTCAACCCAACTGAACTTGCTTTGTGTACTTCACGAAATGAACTGAAATGCTCCTTCACTTTGTACAGTGCTTGCAACATGTCACATTTGTATGGTGCAAGTTCGTCGATTGACTTCAGAGGCAAAAGGCGATTAGGAAAGTGTGTAATTTGGAATGGATGACAAAATTGTTTTCTATTTCCCGTTATTCTGTCATAGAGTTCGGTGAAAATTGTATTGATAGTCACAGAGACATATTGTGGTTCAGTTCTGTCCTTTTTAGGGCTGCAGAAGTTAACGATTAATTTAATTGTTAACGATTAAGGAATTTTTACGATTAAGACAATTTTTAACAATTAATCGCAAATATTGTTCTGCTTACTTACTTCACAAAACAGGAAGTAGATTTCGGGCAATAATGGCCAACAGCAAGTTAAAAAATACTGAGCTGGGTAAATATAAGGCCATTTTTCGTCATATGTCCGATTATTCTGGATTTAAATTGTTTGATGAGTGATGACGGTACAGTTGATTCTACTTAAAACGTTTTTTATGATTTGCCACTTATCATGGTTCAAACATCTTATGAAATTTGTGGAAAATTAATCGTTAATTTTCAGAAAGTTAACTATTAAAAAATGTTTAAACGTCACCAGCACTAGTCTTTTTATACACGCCTGTGGTCATGTATCTAATCTATCTGCTGCTTGCTATCCTTGTCCGTCCATTCGCTCACTGCAGCTCGGTTTTTGTACAATTTTTTAAGGAAATATTTCAATAATCTAATTTATTTAGCACATTAGCTATAACAACCTCGAACATGCTCGATGTGCTGGTGAATCAAGGTGTACAAATGTTTAGATGACGTTTGAAAGTGTTTGTGATATATATTATGATTAATTAAAATGTGGGGTGTTTGAATAACAAGATGTGTGGTGCATTTCTGCTGGTTAACAGAAGGTAGGCGAGATGCTCATGTGCATGGTATGAGCTGATGCTATCGTTTGTGTTTCTGTTGTGTTCGTTTGTACTTAATTTATTTAGTGAGTTGAATTTTTTGTTAAAAAGTAACATGACTTTAAGCAAGATAATCAAGCGACCAAATGCATAGTTAATATGTATGTACATGAGCATATGGTTAGCTTATGTTTCGGTTTTCATCTAAGCAGTTGTTGTTTATTCAGGATTATTTGTTAACTAACTTTTTGGCACATAGTTGTTGATGCTGTAGTGTCTGTTTGCATGAATAACATAGAGTGCAGTATTTGTGTTAAGTGAATCTTTTGCCGTTGTTCTAAATTATTGATAAGTTGACTGACAACAGCATGACATATTTGTGGCTTTTATTGTATTGCTGCATGTTTTTGTTTTAGTAGTTACTTTTAGTGCTTTTTTGTCGTTTGCCTCATTAAGCTGAAATGTTTTAAAATTAAAAAATAATTGCTGGTTAGCGCATTTAACCTTATGTTATGAAAGTTATATTTCTGTGTATTAACATTTATTTCATTAGTGCAAATTGTAACTTTTACTCAGAAACTGGTCGAACCACCAGCTTTTCGTGTTGCATAGAAGCTAGCAAAAGTCTATTGAGTGGGGAATGATGTCCCCACCGTGGTCAGCCACCTTGACATGGTGGTGGGGCTTTGCACTGATGACCCGAAAGATTTCTAAAATCTAGAGGTGAGGAGCTAACTAATAGCTGACCAAACTCGTGAGAGCAGATTGCTACATGTTACCAGTGCTTTTGTGCTGGTTTCGGGTTCACAGCCGACTACGGCTTTATAGCAGTCTATTTACAGCTTCACAGCCGTCTACGGCTTTATAGCCGCTACCTGTAACCTTGTGGTTACATTCGGGGATGCGCTTTGGGCTGAACTGATACGGCCTCAGCGCTGGGCAGGTGTAAGAGTCTGTCCACCCTGGAGGTAAGGTAAGGTAAGGTAAGGGGGACTGAAGTAGATTTATACGTTATGTTGGTTTTGTACTGGACAGGAAACCGACAACATGTCGTCGAATCTCAGCGTTTGTGCAGCTCTGAATATGCCTGAAAAATTTTAACACTGGGAAGTTGTGTGGGGGGGTGGCATGTGCCCCTCACCCCATAGCTAGTGATGGGTGTTTTGCGGATGAAGTATGAGTTGTGTTATGTATGATTTTTCGTGACATCATCAGTGTGGCTCGTATTTCAATTAGTGCTACAGTTTTGCACCTGGACTTTTCTGCGTTATGTACTCGATATCAGCATGTCCACTGCGACTGGTCAGGAGTCTTGGACTTATGAAGTTCGGTCATGCTCAGAAAAGAAGAAAGTCTGTGTCTATGTGTATTGTTGGGGTACACTTGTTGGCAGAACAATTATGAATGATTGAAATGAGATTCGCTGATCTGCTAAGAGACATTTCTGTTTGTTATGGATGCTTACTGTGGCTGTTGTGTCGATCAGGTGTTTACATTGTCTCGTCTTGACATTAGTGTGTCTGTCTGTTGTTAGGGTGCACTTGTTGGAGGAACAGTTGCGAGAGACGGAGATGAGATCCGCTGATCTGTTGGCCGAAGAACAGCGCAGGAGTCGTGAAATCATTGTATGCGATTCCGTCTCGTCTTGTTTTCACATTTTATTTTCAGTTTTTGTTATATTTGGTACTGTTCTCATCAGTTGGCCAAAGAACAGCGCAGGAGTCGTGAAATTATTGTATGCGATTCTATCTTGTCTTGTTTTCACATTTTATTTTCTGTTTTTGTTATATTTGGTACTATTCTCGCCAGTAAGTAAAATGTGAAATTTTATCTGGTGCATCCATGTAGGTGCAAGGCACTGTAAGATTGTTGACATCGTGTTGATAGAGCATTTTCATGTTTTTGCTACTTTAGGTCATTTGATGTTCTTTGCAGCTAAGTGAACACTATGCTGACTCTGTGGGTGGTATAACACTGTAGTGCTTCTTGGCTGAAAGTCGTTAGCAAGCTACATTTAGACATGGGCCATGATACATGAGTAACTGTTACTGGCTTAACAAAAACTTGTCAAATAGTTGCTGTGTAAGTGAACATTTTAATGAATCAGTTGAGCATTCTTCAGATGTTACCAGTCATCAGCAGTTTATTACAAGACTAAAACTTTTATAGTACCTGGTAATGACTGTCATAATTGTTGATGTCACAAACACAACTGATGTTTCTATTAAGCCAAGTACAAGGAAAATAAGACAAACTGTTTTATTTAATTCATTTTTTGTAGAAGTTGAGTTACAAGTTGAAGTTATCACTTGTTGTCTTGCGGTTGTTTTCTGTGGTGGATTTTAGTCCCGATGTGAGAAGGAAAAGTCCGCTGAGATTGATCTGTTGACTCACAGGTTAGATACCCGGCATTGTTGTATGTTTACTGCAGCCGGTGATGATTAAACTTTTTTAAACAGTTAACTCGAGAACAAACTCGTTTTATTTGTCTGGTGGCTATTGAGTTGAGTTCCGCTGTGTGTAAGCTATCATTATACATTACTTCACAGTATTAGTGATAGCATTGACTATACAATATTTAAAGTACTTAATGGGCAGCATTGCTAAAACTGTTGCAACATGTGCTGCAGTAGTACATTACTGACTATAATTATTATGCCATAATTTTCAAAATTTTGTTAGTGTACTTTTGAATAATATTAGGGCTGCAGATCGATTAAAAATTTTAATCACAGTTAATCGCACAATTGTTGATCTTTCAACAAAGGCTTTTTATTCGAAAGTGATTTTTGTTTATCCTGCTTTTTGCCTGGTTTTTCCTCTTCAGCCATATGATTCACGAAGATAAAAGTTACTAAAAATATGCGAAACAGAGAAATCAAGCAGCTATAAGTTCAAAAGTTGTGCTATACAACAAACCTGTGCAAATTAAGAACATTACATTTAGAAGAAAAGTAAGCAAAAAATTGCTTTCGGTTAATTTTTTAGTGACTATTAAAGACGTTAGTCACGGTCAATTTATTAATCGTTAATCACAGAGTTAACTACAATAAATCTGCAACCCTAAATAATATATTTGTTTTTGTAAACGTAAATTCACTGCTCTATTTGCTGTGCTAATACTGCAGTTATGGTAAATACACAACCGAGCAGGTTTTTATTGAATGCATGATGTGCACGTGCTGATAAGATGTAGTTGTGTTTATGTTGCTTCAGCCTGCGGAGTGCAGAGACTGAATTGTCAGCAATGAAGAATGAATTACCTGAACTGAAGGCCGAGAATGATCAGCTGCGCAAAGTACACTGATAATATCATTCTGTTTCTGTCTTAGTCTCTGTCTTAACTCGTACCTGGCTTACAGTTAATCAAAGTGACATATATTAGTCGTCAGCTCAGGTTTACTCAGCCTGGCCATCCTCTATGGATAGCTGGAGTTTATTGCCAGCGATAGTTAGGAGGTAAGCAGGCACACCACATGATGCGCTAGCCCCATAATCGTAGTTTAGCAGTGTAAACTGGTGTCTTGCTGAGGATGAAGGAAACGGAGATCAGTGCCACCCTATAGGCCATATGGCTCAAGAACTTTGAATAGATTTTTTATAAATAGTTGTCAGTATTCAGTTTATTATTATTATTAATGACATTTATATGGCACAAGTTTGAAGAAAAAATGCAGCAAATGCGTGGTGAGATCTGTTTCCAGATTTCTCAATTGATGTCTGGTTTTTTATACTCATATTTTATTTTATTTTACTTTTTGTTAGTTTTCTTCGTTTATATTTTTCTGGTGTCATGCCCCTCTCTGCTTCATATTTTGTCTGTTCCTTTTTTTTACTTTTTGTGTGCTACGTTAGGAGGAAGAGGAGTATATGAAATCAGTGTAATATTTAGGACCGACCGACCAATGACTGACCGACCAACCGACGACCGACCTCTGTTCCTGGAAGAGCTTTCCTGGAAGAACTTCAAACGGCCATATCTCCATAATGGTGCTAGATAGACGCATGGTCACTGACCACCCAATGGCACTCACAGGAAGTCGACCACTGCGAGTCGAATGGTCACGTGACCAATGACGTCACGTGACCTCAAAAGGTCGAGGTCATGACCCCATTACCTTTGAGGCACCATATCTCCATAGTGGTGCCAGATAGATGCATGCGTTGAGGTATAACAAGACAAATGGCAACTAGCGTCATCGACCGTTATTGGAAATTTTTTTCTCTTAGTTCCTAAAATCGGACAATATTTTATGAACTTCGGGGAGACAATTTCCAATAATGACCTCGACGCCAGTCACTATTAGTATAATATTAAACGGGTCTTAATTAGACGCTGTCTCTCTAATACAAGTCAAAAGGAACAAAAAAGCTTTTAAAAGAATACAAAAGAAAATGATGCGTGCAAGGAGTACATTAGATTGGTCACAATCTAATAATATTTCTTGTTTAAATTTTGTTTTTACATCTAAGCACCATTTTCAGTTTAGCACTTCATTACTTTCAGTTCATGTCTTAGATTCAACAGGCATTTTTCCGGTGCACATTTCTTGTTGTTTGTCTCGTATAATATTAGCATGGCAACTTTTATATGTTTGCTAGGAGAACAGTCGCCAGTCTGCGGAAATGGACCAGCTGTATGCTCAGCTGTCAAAGTTGACAAAAGACCACAAAACTCTGGAAGACGAATCAAGTCAAGTCCATGTGAAGATCTCACAGGAACGCAACGTCCACACTCAGGTCTGCACCTTTGTCGGTGCTTTAATGGTGTGTTCATCAAAAGCAGAACTATGTCCTTTCAGCTATTTCATTTCTGTCGCTTTGAACATGTTTTTGAAGATGTAAACCTGTGACAGAATTAAAGGATGAATTGTGAGTGCGAAATGGAGAATGACACACTCAGCGGTTGACTGCTGATCGTGCACCAGATCGATCGCATGACTACTAGTCAGTCTGCTATCGACCATGCGATGCTGGTTAAAACTGAGTGGTAGAACTGCAGTTATGATATTAGTCTATGTCATTTTTCTGTTGCACAGTTGGTTGAGGAACTGAGTCAGGAGTTGGATGAACTGCGGAGTTTCAAAGCGGAGTTGATGTCAAACTCTTTCACACATTTCCCCGGCGAGTTTCTTGAGAATCATTGCAAACAACTAGAAGCTGTTGCTGCTCAACTCAAGGAGGTAATTTCAGCCTTTTTCCTTCTTTAATGTTTATATGTTTATTGTACGCCCAGAAACGGTAGTTTTCAGAGCAGACTTCTGTTTTACTGCAGGTGTTTTTTGTTTTGCTAAGGTATCACACCAAAATTTTGCACCGTAATGGGAAGTGTATCCAGTTTTGTAATGCTGGTCCAAAATTTTGGGGGTCTGCCCCCCCAAAAAAAGTTTAGGGCCAAAAACGTGGAAGACTTGGTGCAATTTCGGATGACTTCAAACTTTGGTGGCAAATATCTCTGGAATGGATGAATATATCCAAAATTGGACAGCTACTTGTTCGGCCATGATTCCTCTCGCGTTCGGCAAAAACAATCTGCTGAACTTGGTCCATTAACTACTGAAATCTAATGGTGAAATCATACGCACCCAAATCAACTTTTTGGAAGACATTTTTTTGGCCAATAGCGGGTGCTTTGCCTTGAAAATTTTACACACACTAGAGAATGAACAAGTTTTGTTAGTGCAGCCCCCATTAGGGATGGGTCCCCAACGGTTTTTTTTACAATGGGGGCCATAAAATTGGCAAAAAGTTGGGTGTATCCATGTCTATAACTTTGGGAGTAGAGAGAGTAACCCCATGAAATTTTGCTACATGATGTGCCATAAGGTGGGCATGATCTCTTATGTACAACTTTTGGGAGGCACCGCCCCTTTAAAATTTGGGAGGGCAAAAATGTTCCAAAATTCAACGAGATTTAGGACAACTTTGAACTTTGACCGCGAACATCTCTGGATTGATATCGACAAGTGGTGGCATTATCAACTACGGTCCCTTACGTGTTGAACAAAAATTTGGTGAACTTGGTCCACTAACACCAGAGATTACATGGCTAATGTTTATCCATTCTAAGTCGACAGTGTGCGTTCTGCATTTGAGTTCAGGCCACGTGACTTTGATACGAGAGGAATTTCAAACCCACTAAATTTTTCCCCCAGTTGGACTTATGGGGGACTGAGTAACGTTGGGCTTTGCCCTTAATTTCTAGCTTTTGTTTGTCATTAACAGCTGGGTGAATCTAAGGCATGGAACAGTGGATTGGACAAGAGTTTGTTTGTGAATTGGTGTTTGTTTATTATATTATTGTAACTTTTTTGTAATTTTGTATTGTTGACTGTCCAACCTTCAATATACACTGTGTCTCAAAAAACTAAAACACTTATTTAATAGCTAGTAGTGTCAGAAATTTTTTTGCCGAAAATAATTAAAATATGCTAACTTTTCTTCAAGTTACGATCGATAATGTCAGGGATGTTTTTTCAGGTTTTTTGTTTATTTCAACACATGTTTCGCTTGATCTAATTTCTCTAGGTAGTGTCGGTTCCACGTGTCATGCACAACCTTGCCTCCTGCGGTTTTAGCACTGCAGCCCCTACGGTTTTGGAACTCACTACCCTCTAGCATCCGTAGTTCTACCTCTGCAGACACTTTCCATCGCCTCCTTAAAACTCACTGCTTCCAGCAGGCCTACTGCTCCCCCTAGCGGCTCAGCCATGTGCCTCAGATTCGGCCACTGGCTGACATTGTGCACTTTAAATATGCACATACTTACTTACTTACTTACTTAGAAACAAACGTTGGGTGAGGTGGGCAACTGAATAGTCATTTGATGGCAAGTTGTGTCGGGAATATTCGTACCAAAAATCATCAAAATCTGATACTTGTTTTTAAAGTTACAGTCAAAAATGTCAGGGATGTTTTTTAAGACACAGTGTAGTTGTCATCGTTATTGCTGAATTTGCTGCTAAATGCAGACTTGCAAATTATTGTGGCATTATTTTTTACCGGCCAGTTTCCGTTGTTGTCATTTATTCAACACTGCCAGATCGCTGTTTTATGGTTTATGCTGAAATATGTATTGTGAATCGACTTCTGATGTTGCCGTTTAGTTGAGTACGGAAGCAGTAGAGTGGGTAGGCAGTGTTTATTGCCAGCGAAAGCTGGGACATGAACAGGCATGCTATTCTATACGCTAACCTCATATTCATGGTCTGGCAGTGTAAACTGGTGTCTGGCTGAGGGCTAAGGAAACAGAGGTGGTGATAATAGTTAAAAATTCATCCGAGTCGATTGAGCAATTTTAAAATGTTTCAGTAGTGTTATGTAGTATCAAGTGTTTTAATGGTAGGAGCACTGCCGATTCAGTTACAGTTTAAACATTGTTCTATGTATGCTTGACAAATAAAAATGATGATTACGATGATGGCAGGAGAACGCAAGCCTGCGTGATCAGCTGGAGGACACGCAAGCACAGCTGTTGGGTCGTCACGTGATGGAAGGTCAACAACTTCTGATGAACAACAACCTGCATGATACCTCACTCATGAATCTTACACACGACCAGGTTTCATTCACATAGCATGCTTGCAGCTCTTGGACAGATAGCACGAGTTCGTGGAAATTGTTTGTGAAAACCCGGAATTCTGGTGTTTTTTGAGAATGTAGCATTTGCCATTATTTGTTATGATTTTTCACTCAAGTGCTGCATTTTCTGTGTCACGGTTCACATATTTCTAACGTTTGATACTGCAGATTGAACTTAAATAACCGTATTTACTGACTGACTAAAGCCAGGTTGGTCACTGCTATTTAGTTCGCCCGAAAATGATAGTTTTCGGAAGGACTTATGTTTTGCTGCAGATTTTTTAAATTTTTTTTTCCGAGCATGAGATCTCCGAGATGCATGGGCCGACCAGCTTGAAATTTTGCACGATGGTCAGTACTAGGCTGAATTTTGTAATGCAGGTCCAAAATTTTGGGGGCCTTCCCCAAAAAAATTTCAGGGGCCAAAAACATGCAAAGTTTAGCCCGATTTCGGACGACTTCGAAGTTCGGCGGCAAATATCTCCGAAACGGATGAAGATATTCAAAGTCGGATAGTCATTCCGTGTACAGCGATTCCTCCTGTGTTAGGCGAAACAAGTACAGTGAAGTTGGTCCAGTGACCTTGGAGATTTAGATGTGAAATCGTACCCCCCTAAAGCGCATTTTTCA
>Ga0056128_1001163_pt1 | contig 28299 bp, 11 predicted proteins | sample WorMetLIZISLAND2_FD_71113 | JGI IMG/M metagenome (GOLD analysis project Ga0056128, IMG submission 71113) | Marine gutless worms symbiont microbial communities from Max Planck institute for Marine Microbiology, Germany - Olavius geniculatus... ... | reverse complement strand
TGCTGAAAATTTCATACGCAGCTTGTCCATGTCTATCTCAACCGGTTTCGGCGCAATTCGCTCTTGCAATGTGTCTCGCAGCCTGAAATCGGAAAAAATCCATAAAACCCCCTATTTTGGCGTTCAAGGTCATTCAAGGTCATTGAATTGGGCGCCAATCGAAAGCCAGTGTACAACTTCCTATTAGTGATTAATAGTAACCTAGGCCCCATCTCGCACCGTTACTGAGAGACAGCGACTTATTGGCCAAAAATCGCAAATTTTGTCCACTCCCCCCTTCATTTAGCGCCCTTGTTCGGGGTGACCCTCTTCGCCATTGAAGTCTTTCTTTTAGCACATACTGGCGCTTTACAAGTCAGATTATTATTATTAATTTACGAAAAAGCTTTACGGTTCCTGAAACCACGGAGAATAGAAGGCTGAGTCGACCTAGCTGGCAGGCTTCGCACCGAGATGGTTTACCTGCCCTCAGGCAGTCACCCATCGCAGTACTAACCGGGCCCGGAGTACAGTAACTTCGTTTCAGCCGAAACGCCTTACTAACTACGCCACGCCACCAATGCCAGTTCCGTGGCGCCACCTTCTGAATGACATAGCCTTGCGTAGCAGGCCAAAATCGCCGAAAAATCCATAAAACCCTCTATTTTGGCGTTCAAGTCATTCAAAGTCATTGAATTCGGCGCCAATCGAGAGCCAGTGTACGACTTCCAATTAGTGATTAATAGTAACCTAGGCCCTATCTCGCACCGTTACTGAAATACAGTGACTTATTGGCCAAAAATCGCAAATTTTGCCCACCCCCTTCTCATTCAACGTTCTCGTTCGGGGTGACCCCCTTCGAATTTATGGAAAAGCTTCACGGTTTCTGAAACTAAAGTCTTCCCGGCAGCCGACGGTAAAGATTTGGTGATCCTAGCTTGGACCGTTTTTGCCTGATCCACCCGTGTGACAGACAGACAGACAGACAGACGGACAGAATTGCGATGGCTAAGACGCGCTGCTTTCGGGCGTAAAAATTCTGGTAGAGTCAGCATGGGCACTTCATCTCAGGCGCTGAAGCATTTGTTGCAGCATTTCTTTCACAATAGCAAACGTTTCCTAAAGAAACTATCCAAAATCTCAACATAAAACACGTCGCCAAGTTGTGCGTGAGAGTTAACCTGATGTGGGGAGCGGCCTGCGCCTGTGATCCGGTGGTGTGGAGGGTGAGTTCTGTGTCGGGGGTGGCACTGGCACTGGCACTGGTGGTGGTTGTCGTGGTCCTACGTCCAGTACTGTGTACGCGGGTGGTGGACTAGCGGCAGGGTGGTCGGCGTCATCCGCCAGCGTCAGTCGATCCGCAGCCTGCACGTCATAGCCGCCATTTCGACTTGACGATCTCGGAGGACTTGCTGACAACATCATCTCGTAGTGAGTCTGTACATCATCATCATCATTCAGATTACTTGCAATTAAGCAGCACACTGTTGAATAATAATTATCAGCGTTTAGTTTGCGCTTTATTTCGCGTTTTCCTATGCAGCATGAGTTTAGCGGTGTTCATAAGTCTACAGCTTTAAACTTTCAGAAAATGCGAGTGAAAAAAAATCTAACTGCAAGTTCTGAAACCAAAAAAAATATGTCTGCTCAATGCCAACATATTATGCGGCGGTCCGCCTAACTGTAGACTTACACTGCAATACAGTCCTAACAAGAAAAGTGACATTTTTTGACCGCTTGATCTGAAAACAGGTACATCAGTTAGCATATATCTGTTCTAAAAACGTTCACATCAGTTTTGTTTTCTCAAATTTTTTCTCAGCTTTTTGCGAGTTACCTCTGCGGGACAGGAAGACTGGCAGACGAACGGACAAAGAGACGGACAGACAAGACCGGTAATGCGACCTATTAGGACTGCGGCGGGGAAATTACAAGTGTGATGGGCTGATGGCTGTACCTGGCAGTAGACGGCGTTGCGATGCATGGCGAAGTGTTGTCCTGTGGTGAGTCGACGCTCGCAGACCGTGCAGACGAAACAGTCGACATGGTAGATGTGTTGACGCGCGTACATCACCAGCTCGTGGGCGCTGACCGGCCCCAGACAGCGAGAACACAGCTGAGGCGCGAATAATCTGCACACGAAGAATACATAGTCTTTCGTGACAACGCTAACAGGCACACCGCTGTTAAATAACTTTAAGAGTTTGACGTACCACATGTGGTAGATCCAATTTGGTAAACCAAGCCAAAAATGACAAACAGAAATTTCTAAAACTGTCAAAAAATTTTATCTTCTCCTAAAAATAAGAAATGTTCAGTTAAGTAAGTACGTAAGTAAGTAAGTTATGCTTTATTTCTCAACGGTCAAATGCCATTGACAATAAACATAAAATTACATTGAAAATTGCAAGTTAATACGTGGACTCTGAAATAGCGAGACCTGACATCGCTAGCACCAGACAGTAGCCTAACAAGGGTGGCCTATAACAACATAATTAATTATAATATTTATTATAGATCATGTCGCAGCATGGTTTGTTAATTGCAGAACATATAACCACTTTAATGGAATGACCAACGCCAAAACAACCAAAGACGAAATAACAGTAGGCCTATACAGCGCAAACAGTAGAAATATGGGGTACTATTCATAGTCAAAATAAGCTCAATCGTTCTTAAGCACGGCAGGACAGGGCAGGGCAGTGTCGCTAGTATAATAGAGTAGAGTTTAATCGTGCAAAATGCCGTGATGTGGCGATGGGCGGAGAAGCCACTACAGAACGCTATAGATTGGTTTGCTATTTGCGTGTAATCCGCTTAATAACGACGACGCCAGCTCCGCCTGTTCCAACTTCATTCAGTGTATAGGGACGAATGCGATGTCCAACAACGGCACCCCTGAAGATAACGATTATACACCCCATTCGTGGGCGAATCCAGGCTTCTGGGCTAAGACTGGACTGAGTGTTTACGTATTTTTATTGATCTGTGTGATAAAACTAAACATTAACCGCATGAGATCGTCTAAAAGCGCGTTCAAAGTGAATGAAATGAACTCGAATCCATTGGTTAGTTTATTTTATTTTAGTTTAGTTCAGTTCATTTTTGTCGCTTCGAACACACGTTAAGTACGACACTAAAAAGAGGGAAGGCGTCAAGAAATTCTCACTGTGTTCCAAAACAGAGGCACTCTTTACTTTCTCAATCAGTCACGATCCAAAAGAAACAGATATTCAGCGAAATAATTTCTGTCTCAAATTCCAACCGTCTGATCGCGTCAGACATGCAGTCTGTGCGCCAATGCTGTGCGCATTCTGTCGGACGACTTACGGTGTATCAGTCTGCAGCGCGAGTCCTTGCAGCCAGCAACCTTGCGTCGTCGTCGTCGTCTTGAACACTGCACAGCATGCAGTCTTCGTACTCTCAGAGCAGATCGCACGAAGAACAGATAGACAAGAGCCATAGAACTGCTAGTATATGAAGAGTCCCCATCCACTCCGCCTCCCCACACCCCGGCGGGCGGCCTGGCGACAAAAGTACACGACGCAGGAATGTCCTATAGAGGACGGAGAGAGATAGAGAGAGTCGCCGAGAGAGAACGGATTTAGAAACGAGTCGAGTCGACAACTCTCGACAGTCCAACTGCTGCATTCTCAACTCAACACTCTCAAAGCACAGAAGAGGGGCGGGCGGAGGCGTGGCCGGACTTGGGCTAAAATACGATCGTCTGTAGTACAACAGACGGAACAATGTAAACAGCTGTTCGACACCTTGGCGCTCGGGGTGGGCGGTCCGAGGACCATTCAGCAACGAGATTCTCTACATGTTGCCTGTTATGATATCATATTCCAGGCGAAGATCAAGAACGCCTTTGTCATCCGACGGACTACAGTGAAAACTGCGAAATGAAATTAGGCGCAATTATGATAAACATCTGTCGACGCATCTGATGTTAGCTTTATCAATTTATACTATTCAAAATTTCAACCGGCACAGTAGCCTATCGTATTTCATCCCTATACATATAAATGTACGTAAAAATTATAATTTAGCAATACGACTAAAACAACTGTGAATGCAGTGTTTGTTTTATATTAAGGCCACAGTGATAAAAAAGATTTTTTAAAAACAAAATCAATTAATTACAGTTATGATACTTGCATTGTAGACTTGCAGAGAGCAAACACGCATTGGCCTATACTGATTACTGGGCAATTTAGCCACGCATAGACCTAATCCCCTTTCAGAGTTCCACCACACATTTCTTATTATTAATTTTACGCATAAAAGCAGCCAACAATTTCTCAATGACAAACCGGTATTCATCGGCAGTTCACTGAGTAAAGTAGCCTATGAGCCTACGACACGCTATTTTCTTGGAACTGGAAAATAAGCAGGAGAAACTGGCGCCGACGCCTACAGTGTATTTCCCATGCAAGCAGTTGTAATGGCTGATCAACGTGGACTGTCAGTTCAGTGGCAAAAGTTCTGAATGTGAGGATTATAATACGAGTTGTAGCTTAGCCACAACTGTCATGATTCATAAGTTTGAGCGTAGAACTATTCTGTAGTCGACAATGCCGCTATACACTTCGCTGAGAACGAGCTTTGCTCCATTCATTAATGGCCATTCACAAATTCGCTTCGATGTCCTGCACGTAGGCCTAAATGGCTTTTGCTCAATTTGTTCCTCAAATCCCAATGATTGGTGTTAATAGACCTACTGCTGCTAACACTTCACTTCCATGGAGAGCAGTGTTTTGTTCTCCATGTTCCTATCTTTATCTTATAAACTTTTCGTCTTCTTTCTGCTATACAGATGACCGTGACGTGAACTGCATATAAATTAGTATTTATTTGCTGTTCGATGCCGGAAACGGCACAAAACGAGTAATTTGAGCAAAGCTCACGTGACGCCAGACAGTATCAGTGCTGCCACCTGGGAAATTAGTGTAGGCCTACAACTGCAATAAAATAATAATGCGTTCTGAAAGAGTAAAGATTAAAGTTTAAAGGTGGTGTTATAGCTATTTATAAAAATTAACCCATCACAGAGCTACGGAGCCTCACCTGCCGTATGGGATCACACAGTGTTACCTGCCACCAGACACAGATGAATGCACCCGCTTTAATACCAGCCAGAGAGGCCGGTACTCGATTTACCTACCCCAGAGGGATGGAAGGCTGAGTTGACCTAGGCAGCTGGTTACATACCGAAAGGGTTTACCTGTCCGCAGGCAATCACCCATGCAAGTACTAACCCGGCCCGGCGTAGCGTAACTTCGTTGATCAAATAAAATGTGTTACCGCTACCCCACGCCACCATCTGTACCCAAATTTGAGGCCTCCATGCGGAGAACTCCTTGAACTTAGAAAGTCGAAACTCAAACTGTTGAAATTTAAGTTCTATGCTACACATAGCCTACCACACGCAGGTTGTCCTGGTATATCTAGTAATTTCGATGCAATTTTTGCTGTTGAAATATGCATCGCGGCCTAATATCGCAAAAAAATCTTTTTAGATTTCAAGGTCGTTATACCGGTACATGTAGTCAAAACTGACTAAAAACTTATTTGAATACGAGCCAATAACTACTGTTTCTCAAGCTATGGAGATGACGCCGCCGAATAGTTCAAGCCATTCACGCAGAGAGCTCTGCCTATACACAATGCAGCAATATACCGCATTCTGCGACAGGTCTGGTCTATCATACATACAAGCATCATTCAAGCCGCAATTCCACAGTCCGTGCACAAAACGCACGCTTGCTTGCATGCACGCGGCTTTGTTCGCATGCCGTTATATTATAGTTCTCGTCGGTTTTTGACAAATTTGAGGAGAGGTTGGCGCTCAATTCGGCCAACAACGGACGGACGAAAGGAGAGGCGTCACGAGGGTCAAAGACCCCTTTATACGCCGCAGCGCACAATGATAGGGCCTATACTGCTGCGGCCAAGTTGTGCGAGCTAGGTCTGCAGGGTACACGCACGAGACAAAACTCACATATACGAAAAAAACCCGTATGACGAAAATCCAACTTCGACAAAACCAACCAGCTTACTAAATATGGAACAGAAGAAAGTGCATGTGCTTTGTTGCTATTTTTTTGGTCGTAGAAGATATCTGTCGTACGGGTTTTGGTCATAAGGATAGTGCAGTGGTGAGTTGGAATACATTATGCCGCGCAGCATAGATGTTAAAAAATATTGATTTGCAAATAAAGAACATTAAAAAATGTGTTTTTTACTTTTATAAAAAAAACATTATTAAAAACATGCATAAAAACATTAAATTGCAAATGTTTCCAATCGCTACTTTTTTGCCATTATACACGCAAAAAATATCTAACTCAGATAATTAAAAAACCTACCATTTGTAAAGACTAAAAACCGGAATGTACCGAATGTACAGATCAAAAACAGCTGAACGCAATTTGCCCATGAGAAATAAATCATATTTGTAATTTTGTACGTTTATGTTTTAACAAGAATAAAAAACACGACATTAAAAAACACAAAAAAAACAGTAAAAAATAAAAACATCAAATAAATAAAAAAACATGTTTTTTAAAACTTTTATAAAAAACATTCAAATGTTTTTACATCTATGCCGCGCAGGTCCATCTCACCAACGTCCGAAGCGTCAAGGACAACTATACCTGATATTAGCAGCTGCTAAATTTACGAGAGTTCAGTTTTTGAACGTCCACGACCAACTGACCAAACTGGATTCAACATAGACTCAACTAGTACAGACTACAGACTGGCTGTGCCTCTGCTGTGATCGAGTTCGACATTCTCGATGATAGTCATTTGCAACAAGAAGACTTTCTGGCAGCTATCACGTGCACGCATATTCCGAACAGATCGCGCGAGGCAATAAATGATCTAGGGGTTTTGTTTTTTGGGGGGTTGACGTAGAAGGTATATTGTCGTGAGGAGAGGGTTTGGTTCGTAGTTCGGGTCGTCACGGTGCCGCCTGATATGGCTGCGTTTATTCCGCTGGTTGCAGTCTTTGACGTTCTGCAGCCGTGGATGGAACACGCTTTGTCTGCGCACGTTTAGTCTCAGCATGCCGCCCCCTTTACACTACAGAGACAGACCAAGCACACATGCACGGGCCTTCTCTACAAATTGCTCGTCGAATCCTTCCCACGGCTCTATACTCAGTCATTCGAGCACGTGCACCGATCATCTGGCTTGCTTCGAGAAATTTTCACGATTGACGTCGTTTGCTATGGCCGAGTATGACCATCGAATAAAAACGCTCGCGAGGCCCACACGAAACTCCCGATGTGATCGTTGCCTCGTTGGTCGCTGTTTGTATGCCCCTACATAGAGATGTGCGTCGAAAAATACAAATGTATCAAAATTAACTAAACAAAGATAAAACAGTCTAAACAAACTAAACACCAGTCCAAAAATAAGCAGAAACAAAATAGGCGTGCTGGTGTGATCAGGCACGCATTGCATGCGGTGAACAAGGACGACGACAATGCTTATTATTTAGGCCACGTTAAACCCCTCCATATATTATGATGACTATGATGATGATGGTGATGATGGAGTGAACGTGTATGCAGGACGGCAGCAGTGCAACTGTCGACTCGACTCAGTCAACTGATGACGTGTTTAGTGGAACGGAAACGTCGACCACGACGTTGACCTCCGCTCTGTTCAATCCAGTTCAGTTCACCTGCAGTGTACGTCTGCAGTGCTCGAAGACTACGTTTGCATGCAAGAACCAAGAACACAGAGAAACAGTCTCAGACAGACGGTGCATCGTACATAACTGACGGCTTCTTCGTTGTTAGCAAATTAACTTAGATCTGTAAGCCTACATAGGCCTATAGTTTGTTAAAACACTTGCGTAAGCGTAAGAATAAACTAACGCGCATCGATGGATGCAGGTATACTCAGGGCAGTGGGCCGTCCACATAATGCAGCGGCGTCGTGCGTTAAAATGTAGGCGCGGCAGGCAATTTCCTGACAGACACTGCAAGTTCCCGACAAAAGAGATTATGGGCACTTCTCAAAATTCCTTACGTTTCTGAAAATTGTTGCTTTAGCTCCAAATTTTGCACTTTTAGACTAAATTTTTAGACAAAAACCAAACTTTTTCGACAATTTTACGACAGCCCCAATTTTTCTTCGGCGGGATGAGAATGCAATTGCCTATCACGACGCCACTGGCTGTATACGGTCTATATAGGACGACTGCATAAAGGCTGTTTTCTTCATCACTTAGCGACACTTTGTATATGGGACGGAGAACGTTTGACTTCGACAACAGCCTACACGAACGGGTCGCCACTCGCCGGTCTAAAGTAAAATACCCTGATTTAAGCAATATGACGTACCCAATGATATTAACAGAGCCTAGAATATATAACTCAATGGACGTACCTTAGCAGACTCACAATGATGTTTCTTAGTTGTTTTTCACATTTTTTGCGTGAACGTTTTGGGTTAGGATTAGCGTCATGCTTGGGGTTAGGGATAGGGTTAGCGTTAGGCGATAGGGTTAAGGTCAGGTTTGAGGTTAGGGTTGTTTATTTGCACAACTGTTATCGAAAATGTAAACAGAAAATGGCTGCCCTGTGGCATATTAGCGTTGTGTTGCAATTTTTAAATAAAGTACTGAAAGCTTATGAAATCGATAAATTTTTAAATAACTGCACTGTTCACCATTAAAACATCAAAATTGAATGTAAAGATACATTACGAGTCTAGTGAGGTATGTCATATTGCTTAAATCAAGGTATCCTACTTTAGACCGGCACCCACGAGCGGATGTCCAGAGAAGTTTATCGGAGAGAACGCGGCGCGATCACGGACGCAGTCGTCACGAAGTCAGTCGCTAGGTGGCCTGCACTGCGAGGCGGACGAACGGACGACAGCCGCGACACCGAGTCTTGTTATCAGTGACCGGTGGGTGACAGGACGGCACGCGTATGCGGACGTCTGGGCGGTGTGCCGTGGGCGAGGACGTCGACACAAGACGACGGCGGCTGTATGTTTACGCGGCTCGTCGTGTGCGTGTATACACACGACTGCTGTTCTGGTGGTATATATCAACGCGTGTAGACGTCGCAACACAAACACATCAAGCTACCGAACCAAAGACCGAGCGAGAAGCAAGGGTATCAGGACATTTCGCTCCTTTCTGGACATTTCGCCGCTGAACACTGCGACAATGGCAAAGATGGTGTCATCTTCGCTGTTGTATTCGCCGTTCGTCCGTCTCCGTCGTCGTCTCTCTTGTCCGTATTCTTCGTCGTTTTTGCCGTTTTTACGCGCGAAAGCAGCTACTGCTTTCAGCGCGTCTTAGCCATCGCAATTCTGTCTGTCCGTCTGTCACACGAGTAAATAAGGCAAAAACGGTCCAAGCTAGGATCACCAAATCTTCACCTTCTGCTGCCTGGAAGACTCTAGTTTCAGGAACCGTAAAGCTTTTTCATAAATTCGAAGGGGGTCACCCCAAACAAGGGCGCTAAATGAGAGGGGGTGGGCAAAAGTTGCGATTTTTGGCCAATAAGTCGCTGTATCTCAGTAACGGTGCGAGATAGAGCCTAGGTTACTATTTATCACTAATAGGAAGTCGTACACTGGCTTTCGATTGGCGCCCAATTTAATGACCTTGAATGACCTTGAACGCCAAAATAGGGGGTTTTGTGGATTTTTTGGCGATTTCGGGCTGCGAGACACATTGCAAGAGCGAATTGCGCCGAAACCGGTTGAGATAGACATGGACAAGCTGCGTATGAAATTTTCAGCATTGAACGCAGATTTCGACGGTCCAAGTCTCGATTTTCTACGTTCAAGGAAACCTGCGCACGAGGGCATCAAAGAGCGGTACCCTCATAAAAGTCGCGACGAAATGGCTGGAGATAGACTGACAGTTTGCGAACAGGAACTGCTATAAGCTTTCGCGGGTCGCGTGAGCATTAGCTCAAATTTCCTGTCAGTTTTAACCGTCGTCCACATTTTTAGTGGCGAGACGTCCAGGCTATACGCTAAACGTCCTGGGGGCGAAATGTCCTCTTTTGGCCCCAGGACGTTTAGCGAAACGCCAAAGGAGGGAAATGTCCTGATACCGCGGCAAATAGCAACAGGTGAGTTGCATCTGACCTTGCTTCAGCGTCTGGTGACGGTGCCGACGGATGCCGCGTCGCACGGTTGTAAGTTGTGAGTTAAGAAATTTTCGGAAATCTGCACCGCAACTTTCAAAAACTGGAAAAACGTCTTTTGAAAATTATCAGTTCTTAATTGTTGCAAGTTTGCCGAATCGCACAGCACTGAAGGCGTGTTTAAAGCGACAAAAAAATAAAATATACTAAACTAAACTGAACTGAAAATTATTGGTCAGTCCATTTCATTTCTATCGCTATGAACACACTTCAAGACCAAGAACCAGTCAGATCCATTGACGTACATTTTGACATTTTAAAACCCACATGTATGATATGTTTATCATGGATACTATATGCTTTAGCTATAAAGATAACTACTAACTTTTCTGAAAATTCCCGGGAAAATTTCGGAATGTTATTTTGCCTGAATAGTTACAACTATAGGTGCACTGCATGTCAGTCGCATCGACTCCATTGACAGTCTGAACGCCGAGAATTCATCACGTGTTCTTGCTGTTCTGATTCTTAAACTGTAGACAAGTCACTTAGTACTTTTGCAATTTGGAGGACTGTGTGTTACTTTTGGTGTAATTAATAATCGATAATTAATCTGAACAAGTTGTTGCTATATGCCAATTATATATTGTGTCATCAGTCAGTTTTTTTTAATCAACTAAAACTACTCTGCTAGCTTTAATGCAAAAAGTTGAAAAAGGTCTATGCGTTAGACTTGTGGAATGATGACGCAAACGTCGCTAATCATCACTAAAGCACCGCGTTTGCATCAGTGCACCTATGCAGCTCGTTACCACTGCATGTTGTATGTTGCAAGCATTTCCGGTGATTGCGGAACGCAGGAAGTCGGCGGTGTGTCAGAGATGCCGTGTTTATGTCAGGTATGCGACGGCAGTGCACGAACGGTTCAGTTCATTACGCTATCTGTGGCTGCAGTGTACGTGTGTTTCTCAGTCTGTCTGTTCATCCGTCCGTCTGGTGTTGTGTTTGTCTCTGCGGCGCCGTGCTGCTAAGATAACGGACCGGCGACGCGCCGTGGCACGCGTCAGTCACAGCAATGTCGTCAGTACGCCGGTGTCATGTTAAAATGTCTCCCTCATGAAAAATCCGCCGGGGAGAAATAAACCCGGAATTGTTAGGTTTCTCCTGTATTAAAATATCGCCGGCCCCATAAAAAGTTTCTCCATTATAGAATCGCCCTCAGTAAAGTCTCCCGCCGGCCGACAATTTACCGGTAAAAATCCGTTTCGCCCGGGCAGCCGCCGGAGGGCGGATTTTTGCCGGTAAATTGTCGGTCGAGGGAAACTTTTCTGGGGGACGATCCTATAATGGGGCACCGGCCTAGCTGACTCTGGCAGCTTGCTCGCCGCGACCGACCACGAAAGACCGGATGTCAAGCGTACACGTGGTTCGTCACCGACGTCGCTTTAACTGCACGACTTAGCACGACTGCAGTGAAACAGCTTGCGTATAATACGCGTTCTCATAGTTAGCGCTCGCTTTCAGCATGCAAGAACAATAACGGAACCGTGCAAGGACATGGACGGCACTTCACAAAGGAATATAGGTCTATGTATGCGTGATAGCATGCTTTGCACAGTGTCCACTGACGGCTAGAAGTCTGGCCAAAAACTGACGGATTAGACAGAAATGAAATTAACGGCGACATCACTTTTAGGCAGAAATGAGTTCTATGCTAAAAGACATTTTCAATTCCTGGATTTTTCTGTCGTAAACGACGTTCTGTCAGCATTACAGTAACAGACACAAGAATACAGGCTATGCGGCTGTGTCGTATAAATGATAAAATAATAATTTGCAGGGTGTTCGACGATGGCTTAGCTACTGAACAAAAAAATAACAAATTAAACAAAAATGAAAAGAAAAGCTGACACCAGTTTTAGACAAGAATTCGTTTTATTCTCTAAAAGACAATTACTTTAATCCTTGAGCTCTCCCGTCCGCATGTCGGGTCACGTATAATGTAGATTTGATGTTGTAATAAATTATAAACAGATTGACGGGAGAGTGGAAAAATGCACGACAAATATTATTTTTTAAACATAAGAGTTTACAAGAATAACGCGATGTACGAGACCCAAATCATTCATTTCGATTTTGTTTCAGTTTAGTTTTAGTTTTATCGAATGTATGGCAACGCGTTAATAGACGTTTAAAGCAGAGACGATAACGTGTTTAGCGCTGACATGATAACTGGCGTCAAACGACGACGACGAATGCCGAGCGTCGATCAGCTGTGCACGGGTCTGCGTGTCAGTGGTACGTGGCGCCGTGGCGCGCCGCGAGGGAATTCCAGGCTGGATAAATCGTCTCGTCGCAATCGAACGCGTGCAGTGTACGTGTCTATATCGAATCAGATAGCGGCTTGCGGAGAGTGATGCCGCATCGTGCATTCAGTCATCCCCTGCAGCGACCGACTCATCCAGCGCTAATTGCTAAACGACCCTCGACTAATCCGGTCAGAACTGCACGTACGCATCGGCCCATACCACGCCGACGACTGCACGGATCTGCGTCGACCACGACTCCACGAGGAAGACTGTACGGCCTGGCTGCAGGGACAGATAGACAGACAGAGCGTGGCAGACAGGCAGCTAACCTAGCGTGCGGCAGGCGCCGCGGGCCGTCCACAGCTGCCTCCCAGCGAGTCAGCCCGGCGCCGTGCAACTCTAATCGACCGCAACCCAACCAGCAAAACAGCGCCCCACGCAAAATACTCCGCACGCGTGCAGGGATAATTGAAGTGATAATAAATCGAATAGACGTTCCATAACGAAGAAGTGCTGCATGGTCGTTAAAGCTCGCTGGCGACACGCAAAACAAGTAGTTCGCCTGTTGTTGCTGAAATAACGATTATGAGTAGGTCTCTTATATGTGGCGTCAACTAATCGATGCCAGAGGTTTGGCAGCTAAACGGCGTTGCGAACCCGTCTGACATGGTACCCGGTCCAATATGGAAAACTAAGATTTTGGGAAGTTATCAGCCCGCTATACCAATGCAGACATAGGCCTAGTCTTGGAGACAGAGCACAGCCGTAGGGCAAGTGGTTAGTTGAGTTAGTTCTCTCGTTATGCGTAGCTTATATGTATACGATTATAAAAAGTAGATAAGACGCCATCAGTACACATATATCACTGTGCCTATACGGTCAGGTATACAATGTCACATAAAGAGCACCTGCCGTAGTGCACTGGCCAGGTGAGCGTTACCTGTAGTAGTCGTCGCGGCAGTAGACGGCGCCGTCGCGCACGAAGCATGTCAACTGTGAGTCTAACGGCCGACCACACTGCTGACAGGTCAGACAGGCGACGTGCCATGCGACCCCGAGCGCCGTCAGGTAGTAGCGGTCCAGCACCGGGCGTTGACACGACGCACACACCGGCACTCGACGCGCCTCCGTGTCTTCTCGCTGGTCAAACTGTGCGCCACGCTCATCGCTCGTCGGGCGGTCCAGTGACGGCGAATAAGACCCCGAGATGACGTTGTTGTTGTTACTGGCGGCAGCTGACGACGACGTAAAGTCTTCCGGACATGACTGCGTTGTCGTCACACCAGCGCCCGCCGCTTCCTACACAGTGTCAGCATTAGCCACAGTAATCTATAGCAGTTTAACGGTGGGATAAACAAATGAAACTATACTGTAGCAATCTGAAAAGAAATCGTGCTTTTGCAGATGAGAAATAGCACGTTTTTGCTTTGATACCACGCACGCCAACGAGACAGATTTGAGTACATTGATTGTCACGTATCGATGTCTCCATGGAACTGCTCCGCCGTACTTGACGGACAGTTGTACACTCACAGCAGAAGTCACTGGCCGTCAACATCTGCGTTCTGCCACTCAGCGGAAGTTGGTCTTACCGCGCTATAGATTGAACAGTTTCAGTCGTCGGCGCTTTTCTGTGGCGGGCCCGTCAACTTGGAATTCGCTGCCAGACAGTCTTCGTGACCCAGAACTGAGTCTCGATATTTTCAAACGTCAGCTGAAGACATACATTTTTGCGAAATATTGATAACAAAATCATGTCAAAATGTATTAAGCGCATTAGAGATCTTTTTAAGTATGCGCTATATAATGCTACCAATGTTGGTGAATAAAAGATTGTCATAAATTTACACTTTACTTACTATACCTATTTACTGTTATATACAGCCATTGCAGTCAACAGTCTTTGGATATAGTTGCAGTGATACAGTTGTCCAGACCTAAGCCGTCGCATTTGTTTTGCTTTATGAACAATGGCATCTTTGAGTCGCATCTAAAAAGACAAACGCCTTACTGAAACTACCGAGATACGTCTCTCTCAGGCCTTATTAATAGTGCTATCGTATTACGCTGTATATAGAAACTGGGTCACTGCTTGCAGTGGCGTAGCCAGGATCTAGTTGTAGTGGGGGCACTTAGGGGTAGGGCATGGAGAGGGGTGTCCCCTCCCCACGGGAAAAGGGTCTGGGGAGGAGGTTAGCCCCCCTCCAAAAATTTTCGGATTTTTGGTGTAAAAATGACGTGTTTTGGTGCATTTTGGCACTATTTTTAGTAACTGAGTATAGGCTCCTAAGGTGCACGTGCCCCCAGTGCCCCCTATGGCTACGCCAGTGACTGCTTGCAGCAGACACGTGACACGGGCGCTAAAAGCATTTCACAGACAAGAAAAGCCCTGCTAACGCAAAGGGGAACGCGCAACAGCAGTGCACCGTCGTACGTTAGTGATCCGTAGACTTCATCTGTAGATCTCATCCGTACGGCTTTTGGCTACAGTTTCACAAAAAGCCCAGTAAAACAAAATCAGCTGCCAGATGGCGCCAGACGACCTACGGCTAAATGTATAATGTTTTACTTGTACTCACCAGAGGGCGTTACTATTTCGCTCTAGCAACGATTTATCGGCTATATATAAATATCGCAGATTTTTCTTACCCCCTCTCATTTAGCGCCCTCGTTCGGGCTGACCCTCTTCGAACTTATGGAGAAACTTCACGGTTCCTGAAACTAGAGTCTTCCGGGCAGCCGACGGTGAAAATTTGGTGATCCGTTTTTGACTGATCCACCCGTGTGACAAACGGACGGACAGACGGACAGAATTGCGATGGTTAAAACGCGCTACAGCCGTACATACTTTTGTATTTTGAGATTTTTTGGTAGAACGACCGTGTAATATTGAAACTTGCTGAAATATGTCTGCATATGCCTATACACTCAGTGTCCGGTCAATTCACTTGGCAACGCATGCACTTGTGCGTCGCGCGGCGTAGTTACAATTGTCCTGGCGCCGCTAGAACCTCTTCAGCGCGTATTAACGCTTAGTACCTTCTTTGATCTTGGTTACCGGAGTAGTATTCTTCGGCGTAGGCGCCACATCACGCGGTCTATCAGCGACGCATTTATGGATGTTTTCTACGTGCTCAGGTCGTAAACTGGCAGTCAGTCTGCGACGACCAGACCACGGACTCCCCGCGTATGACCAGACACCAATGTGTCCGTAGGACGGTAGTACGCCTGATGGGCGCCAATGCTGCCAGCAGACTGCAGACAGGTGCAGACCATGGCCACGCATCCTACACGTGGCGCAACAAAACATGACGTCGTTGATACGCGCGCATCTGCAGTGCATTAACGTTAAGCGAAGTTTCCATCACCGCAACGCACGCAACACGCAGCGAACGCGAGAAAGTACGCAACGAACGCAGCCAACGCAAATAAAGTATCCGGAAACAAACGCAGCTGACGCAACGGTCACAGAGCAGCGATAGAAGCGGTCGTAGCATCCGTTCCCTGTCAGCTCTATGCGTTCGTTGGGCTGGATGTAAACAACGCTTAAGGCGCGCGTCGGCTGCAGCGCTGCATGTTGCTGCAAGTTGCGTAGTGCGCTTGACCCGGCGCCATGCAATGCACTCAATCGCTCATCGACAGAAGGCGTTAAACGTCATCATTTCACCCACTCACTTATCGCCCGCCGTGGATTCAGCGACTGACATTGCCTCTAGCCATGGCATCAATGAACGTGACCAACCGCGCGTCTAAGTAACACAATCTCTAGCACAACCACACCAGACAAAACGATCAGTTATCATATAATAGTCTGCTGCTGCTTCGTGCAGTTCGCGAGGTCTTGGGCCTATTTACCGCAGTCAATTAGCACTGAGCACTCAACGTCGATGCGCATCTTCTTGGTTACGCCAGCCATAGGCACTGCCGCTGTCGCTCCAGTCGCAAGTAGCGTACTGCAAGCCAATCAGCACCCAGACTTTTAGCAACATCTCTTTATCAATTGCACATAAACGTTCATGTTCTGAATATGACCGTCGCGTATACACACATGCGAAGAATAATGTTTAGAAAGTCTATCATCCAGCACGACATATACACATTTTTGTGTTTAGTTGCATTAGTGCACTAACAAAGTTATAGTTCTGTTATATAATCAACTCATCTAACTGCAGAGCAACAAAAGCAATATATTTACCAGCAATAAGCTAGAAACGCTACGACCAGGCAACGAGGCCGATGATGTCACTTCCGTTGCAGACACACTTGCGGACTGATAGCTACTGGAGTCAGCGGACGATCCAGAATGCACCGGGCGCATGATGAAAACAATTTTTACAGCACGCCGTATCTTCTACAACAGTTTGTAACTTTGTATGCATTTGATATGGTATAGCCGACATCATAGTAAGCGGCATTACAAGTTTTACCCATCCGTCGTCGGTACGTCCGTCCGTTTCCCAGTTTATCTGTTCGTCCAGCGAGGGGTTCTGAAACAATTTGGAAAGAAAAGTCCCTTTCAATTAAGAAATGCATAAACGGATAAATCATGTCCTTCGAAGTATACAAAAGTTGCCGTCAAGTCTGGAATCGGCGCAGAATTGCGGTCACAGTTTGTCGATGTTAACTAAACATCCCACTAACAATATTTTTCAAACTGCCGAGAAGGAGCGGTATATGACATTGCTGTGATTTTTGCGACATTTTCGACACTATTTGTATTTAATCGAGTATTAGTTGAACTTTCCTTATTCTGTCTGCAAACTGAAGATATACGGGACGTATAAAATAGCGTGGAAATAAGTAGCCTAAGTGAAGATGATACCGGACTGCAAAGGAGTGAAAGCAATTGTAGCAAGCGACGAAGCAGCAGCAGACACGGATTGACGGTGCGAAAGTGTCAGCGAGTTGAGCCTCGCGTGGAACGAAGGCGTCGTCCGTCCGACCGAGCGTGGAGAAGACACTTCGCCAGCTCCGCCCGCGGCACTCTGCAGCCGCCGCCTCCAAGCGCTGTCTGTGTCCTGACGCCCAGTTTGTGTGCCGCAGCGGGCGCTCCGACACCACGCAGCTCTGAGTCCCCGGTCCTGGGCGTCACCGTGACGTCACTGCGAGAAGTGCTTCCGGCCCGGCCTGGGGTGGCGTGGTGCACGGTGAGATGTGAAATCACATACGCACGCACGCCGCGGTGATGACGTCGCGTTGTTGTTAACGATGACGTCACATACAGAGCAGGTGCGCTCGTTGACACTGTAGTCAGTCGACTATGCCAGCTGCAACACATATAGCGTAAGGCTTCAGCAATTTAAAACAATGTACTATATACCTGCAATCAACAGCGACAATCATCTTTATGCATATATTGTATTCACTTCATTTACTTCATTCCAGTCACTTTATATGTTTTAATGCTTATCGGCATTTTATCATTGTTATCATCGCCATCATAATCATGACACGACAGTGAAATGTCAGATAATCAAGTAAGTCTGGATATGAACAACAAAAGAGCAGAGTCTTGAGACCGAGGACCGAAAATGACGGTGCAGAGGTTATGTCCGATGGAAGCTCGTTCCATAAGTTGGCACCGAAGACCGGAAATGCCCGTTTACCAACTGTAGCACTGCAGGTGATCGTCGCTGTCAGACGGTTGGTAGAGGCCAACCTAAACTTGCCTCTGTCGACTGGAACACGCGTGAATGGGTAGGCCTATTATGTTGTATCACAAACGTCCATGCAGTCATAGGCCTATCATGCACATGCTTAATTCTTTCCGCGTTTACAGTTTTAAACTTCTACTCGTTATTAGGCCTATACGACAGACGCCGACAGTGAGCGAAGTAATAAACGCGTGTGTAACTGCGTATTGCTGCAGTGCATGCAGCATAAGGAGGTGAGTGAGAGAAGTGAATGAAATATGCAACATAAACACATACTGCAATTTATGAAACTAGTTTTAAATTGTTGTAGCTTTATGTTATTTATGGCGTGAAAACTTTTTATTTGGAAACACAAACTCGTATTAAGGCTATATGTCTCACTATGTACAATCTGCACGAAGTGCACGTTTATCCAGATAATGTTATATTTAAAATTAAAAATGGGAAAAAAATTCTAATCAAATCTGAGTCGTTATTGACATCGTCATCGTATAGAAAAGTTCCATATGTCACCTGCATGACACGTAAATATCTTCTTCAACACTGCAGCGAATGATTCTTCACACGCACTCACAAATGCCTCAGTGAGCGAGTTGTAGGCTAACGGACTTGGTGACGATTAGTTAACAGCAGTGTCCGTGTCACAGTGTACTATACTCTGCGACGTCGCTACTCGCTAATCCGATTTCGTTGAAGCTCATAGACAGCGACTCTGCTCCAAACGGTCTGCAGCGTCGTTCAGTGCCACTCTGAGCATGCAGCGACAAATAATTGCAGTCGGAAGACACCGGACAAGAGGAAGGCGGAGCCTCGCTGCTAGCGGCAGTCAGAGAGGCGGAGTCAGTGTCTAACTGACAGCTCAAGATGCCGCGGCATAGTTGCTGATTGGCTGCTGGAGATGTGGCAAGATGACGTATCGATGACGTACACTAATGACGTCCGGGTTACAGCAGCAGCAGCAAGAAATGCTTGGCATTGTATGCTGATTACTGCTATCGCGAGGTCCATGAACTGATTTTAACATGCAGTAGTCTGTAGGCCTAACTTTGTAACGGTGTATAGCTTTGTCTCTTTCTTGATCCAAGGGTTGCTCGCACTGAACGTTATTCTCCAAGCTGTTTATATAAAGCTCTGAATAAGCCTACATAAAGTGGTTAAGACTACATGATTACCGAAGCCAGTTTTATCTAATAGTGCTATTATCGAACGTTTTTTTTCAAAATGTTAACATTTTTTACGAACAAATGTCGCAGTGTTACATCTTCTAACTTAACTTTAAATCATCTTTAGTCATTCTGTATTACATGTGTAGAAGGGCATAATTATACAGTGCAAACGTTGATGCAGATGTAAATGGCGCGTATAGGCCTAAAGTTGTTCTTCAAGTCAAAAATACAAAACTATATAATGACAGTCGTTTATTAATGATTTGTGAAGTTTTAGCGTTCTGCATTTCTGTGCATGTTTGCAATGATGTTGCATTGTTATTGTTAAAGATATAGGCCTATGCGACCATAGAGGCGGACCATAAACTGACAGTGTCCCACTCCGCCCTCTGCTCCTCTGATTCGGTGAGCTTCTTGCCGACGTTAAACGATATTAATTTGTTCACCTATAATTTAGGAAACGAGAATACATCTACACTGTGTCCGGAAAAAAGTAACCTCCAAGACATTGTACAATAGCATGTTAAATTAGAACGAATGGAAACATTTCATACACTTAATCATTAATAAATTGCTAATTGCTAATATTAAATACTGTGTTACTGTGTTACTGTGTTAAAGCAAACACCAAATTTTGTTTTAAAGATTTATTAGAGACGTTATTTATTGTTGATTTTTGGTAACAAAATATTTTCGTTACCAGTATTAAGTCACAGAAGTCGAGAAGTTCTCTTTGTCGTTTGAACATTTGCGTAACTTCAACAAACACTATTCGATTCTGACAAAACTTTACGACAAAAATGCATCGTCCATTGGCAATCAAAGTATCTAATTTTCGTTAAATCTGCCGGCGCAAATAATAGTTAGAACGGCTTTTGTGAGGTTACCCCAAAACGTGAAGTGTCCGGTATTAAGCAACGGCACACAGAAAATCTGCAGAAAATCATTTTGTTATTTTTACGTTATTGTTTATGTTCATTACGTCAGCAAACGTCACTTCCGATAGAGCGACTGTAACGCCATATCGCAGATATTTTGTTATCGATATTCAATAATTAATAAATCCGCTAATAAATGATATTTTTAAACGAAATTTAGTGATCGTTATATAAACTGACTGAAGATTAAGTTTACAAAATTTTATTCAGATATGTTTAGATTTGAAATTTCTATTGTACAATATCTTGGGGTTACTTTTTTCCGGACAGTGTAGAACTCAGAGTTAAAACTCCTCTGATTTGCAGCTGCATGCTGTAGAACGGGACATTTGAAAAGACCTGCAGTCTCACAATCAAAGTCAAAAAATAAAAAAAAAAACTATGAAAAATGTCAGTTCAGCACAAATTATCTATCACAACTCGCTGTTGTTGACGAAGACTTGAGCAAGCGAGACTCGGTAACCGAGACCGCGAACTTTTTCAGCGACAAATGCGAGAAGTACTCAGCGCTCGCAGTATAGAGCTCGGCCACCCATGCACGCAGTCGATTTACGAAGACGACGACGTCAACGATGACGTCGACGTCTTGCTTATTCTTTGTAGTCGACTGAACACCACTGCAGTCTGCAGGCACCCATTTTTGTAGATAAATCAATGGGGGCGATCTTGCTTTAAGTAAAATTTTCTTCCTTTGCCTTATTTCCACTTTTTATCATTTTCTTCCCTTTTTATTTTTCTCTTCTTTTCCTCTTTTTTACACTCCCATAAATCCAGCTTAGGGCATCTGCAGGATTGCTGCAAGCTTCCCCACGCGTTCCAGTAAAATTACAAATGTCTCACTGAGAAAGTGACAAAATTGCACGCTTTTTTCCCTGAAACTGGACCAAAAATTGTCTCGCAGTCAGCCTGTTTACCGTTCAGTTTTGATACAGGCGGTGTCTTGCATTGAGGTTGAACAGGACGTCGAAATGCACAAACTGGTTCATTCTTACCGTTGCAAAAAAAATCTTCAGGAATAAAACAAACCCTATGGGGCCGTTACCCCAAGCCCCTCATAAGATTATGACCGCGAAGGCCGGCGATGGCTCCCATGAACTGAACGCCTATGTCGGCTCAGAAGACGTGCTCATCGTGCATCGGAGCTAGCGGACTAGAAGAGACGCTGGCGAGGTCGTCTGCGCTCGGGAGCATTGAGGCGGGAAAATTAATGAGCGCCGCTGCGACCGACCGACCGGCCGCTAGGTGGCTGCAGAGTCGTCTTGACAGAAAAACTTGACGACGGAAGTCATTCTTGCTTGCTTCATGTATGGACGTCGCGCATGCGTCATCGTCAGCTTTCGAAATGTCTGCAGCTGAAACCACGGAAACTGTATAAATGTGAAAGATCTATGAAATGCGTGTGTTGTTGCTTAATTTCTTTACTTGAACTTAACATTTGCGACACTGAAAGTGAAATTATGGTACAAAATAATTAATTTACATAACTAAGATTCGCTGCAGTGTTTAAATTGAGGTGGGGTTAAGGGGTTGAATTCCCCAACTGTTTTCTCAATTCCCTTAACATACTGTCAAATTATGTACTGGGGGCAGCTACATACTAATTACATACGATTTACATCACAATTTTAATCGGGCTCCGACCGTCGAAAAGTTCAACCTTTTTCCCAAATAATTTTTCACAATTCAAACAATGAATTTGTCCGTTTGTTTTGCATAAATGATGCAGGGATTAAGTTCCGTAACTTTTGTCCTCCTGTTTTGTCTTGGCCAAGCTTACTACTGTATTAAGCTTACTATATTACATTACATATAGCCTAGACAACCAAGAAGATGAAGCTTATTAAACTGGACATGCTGAGTTATGTATTAATGCTGATGATCGAGGGGGCTACAGCAGCTGCACCTAATAATACTTGCATCTTAGTTTATCATGTGACCTATATAATGCAGGCCTATTTCAGTCTAACGAAGGGCATGGATGGCGTCATGAGTATCCTTGCGTAGCAGTCGCAGCAACTTGAGCCCTGGTCACTCACTACAGAAGGCCTTGTCTATAGACTGATGAGAATGCCTATTACTGATCATCTCACCTGCGACTTGCTCGACTGTTCAACAGCACTTTGCCACCTGCACGATGATCATCGTTACTGACGAAATCTCTACGATATCCAGTGCCGTTCTGGCAAAAGGGAGAGGAAAAAGCAGGGGGAGGCAATTTTTGGCTGTTGAAAAATTTTCGTCTAAAAATGCTAAATATGCGGCTGAACCCACATAATGGAAAAATTTTGGCGCAAAATTAAAATGTTTAACAGCAATAATTCAATATGTGTAGTGTCTGGTCGCATCACAGCAGAAACTTCGTGGCTGGACATCCATGGAAACAACGAACGATGATACTACAGGCTGGCAGTGGCTGGCTGGCTGGGCATCGATGGAGGTTGCAAGGTCGAACGACTGACTGCAGTCGCTGCAGAGTGCAGACAGTAGCAGACAGACACCGGTCATTATAAGACACTGTAGCAGCATCATCAATCGTGCCGCCGCTGCGCCAGCATCTGTGCGCGCCGGCGCGGTGCAATTTGTAGCTGACACCACTCGAGAGCGACACGCCGCCCGCCCGGCCGGTGCAGCTGCCGCCCGCTCGCTGGACAACGCTTCCAGGACCTGGACGTGGCCGAGAAGGTCGAGCCGCGCCGGACATCGTCCATAACTGTCTGTCGACTGAGAGCCCGCTGCCATGCACTGGCCAGCCGGTGTCCCATTATAGATTCGCCCCCAGAAAAGTCTTTCCGGCCGACAATTTACCGGTAAAAATCCGCCCCGCCTGGTGGCCGCCCGGGCGCGACGGATTTTTACCGGTAAATTGTCGGCCGGGGGAGACTTTTCTGGGGGCGATCGTATAATGGGGAAACTTTTTATGGGACCGGCGATATTTAATTAAGACGGAAACATATCAAATCCGTGATTATCTCTCCCCGGGCGGATTTTTTTCATGGGTGAGACATTTTAATGTTAAACCGGCTGCAGCAGCAGCAACGGGCAAGTCTACAGTGTCGACGCTAACCTATCTAACCTGCCGCCACCACGACCACTGACCACATAACGCCGACTCCATCGGGGCGAGCGCCCCAGGAGCAGGACTAAAAGTTTCTGGGGTCGACGACTTCGGCAGGCGGGCGTCTGACTCATGAAGATTTTTTGCAACGCAGTATGAGCCTATGAGTATTATACATCCAAACTGACGCAGTAAAAGTGGAATGCGTCATCGTGAAAGTGACAAAAGTGCACAGTTTTAGCCTCAAAGCGTACAATTTGAAACTAAGATTGCACTATTTGTTTTTTACATTATGACATATTTATATTTTAATGCAGGGTTGGATAGCTTACAAGAATTCACCAGATCCCGTAGATAGATTGCAGTTGGATTTAGGAATTGGAAAAGGAGGCGGAAAGGAAAGAAGGGTGAGCCCGCCCCGACAGTGATTTCTAGAAGCTTGCGCCCATGGCACGGACACTCTCATGTCGACCTGCATGGCGCTGATTCATTTAATCCTGCAGTCCATAACTGCCGCCGCGGTGCTGTGGTGTTACACGCTGTAATGTCAATGGTTCGTGTCGTCCTGCCAGACCGACGAAAGTCGCTCCGCAGCTTAGCAAAACGACCTAATATTGCCATTCAAGTGAACGAACAACATAAACGTCAGTATGATCAGCAACATTAAGCCTAAGTACTCTTTTAAAGCCAGTGAGTAATTATTGCAGACATTTATGTCATGCTGCAATGTTAACGTGAACCGACATTATAAATCACCAAAAGCACACTAAAAATACACTGTGTCTCAAAAATGTCACATTTAATATTGCCCATATCTTTGCCGATTATTAACCGATTTCCAAAAATTTTTTACTGGCACACTCTCCATACAATTGGCAATGAAGCAAATATTTTGTTTCCCACCACACCTAAACTGTGTCGCTACACTACCTTGTAAAATATAAATGCAAGAAAAACTAACAATAACAGGTAAAAAGCATGTTAAAAAATGAAAGACTCTTCAGCCCAAGCTCACGATGTATGATCTGTACGATGCTACACTGTGTTAAACATATCTTTCTACATATCTGGCGAGTTCAACAATGTGTTTGTTTTTAGTCTCTGTGGTTAAGTAAGTCTACCATTTTATTGAGAGTGGTAAGTGGTCACGTTCTTTTTCGTATTTGCACGCTTCAGCCTTTGGTTGGTGCTTCCTGTTTCCCAAAACTTTTTAGTAACAAAGTCTTTCTTGCATTTTATTTTTGAAAATTTTGACAAATTCTCTAAAATTGTATTTTTTTTGAATTAGTATACAGTCTTAAACAGAGCTTTGTCTTCATTGCCAAATGCCAGGTTACATTACAAATGTATTGTCACTGCAATGCATTTAATGTTGTCTCTTTTTTGTTTACAAACACATGAAGTGTGTCTAAAATTAAACTTTCTTTTTTCAATTTAAAAAATAAATTAAAAATTGTTTCAGAAAATAATATTTGCACATGTATTACTGTGATTTTAGTGATTTTTGACAATTTGTGTTTTACACGGTAGTGTAGTGACATAGTTAAAGTGTGGTAGAAAACTTAATAATTGCTTTATTGCCAATTGTATAAAGAGTGTGCCAGTAAAAGAATTTTGAAAATCTGTTAATAATCGGCAAAGATACGGACAATACCAAATGTGACGTTTTTTGAGACACAGTGTAGACTTAATTGTGTGTAATTTATATGGAAGTTTTGTGATTTGCCAAGCAATAATAGCTTGCCAAAAGCGCTGTCTAATGACTTTGGCCATAAATTTATTTTGTGAACGCCTTATAGATTTTTAATGTAGCGTAAACCAAACTGGTAAGTTTTTTAGTTATTACACTATAACCAATCACTAAGATTAGTATTCACTGCTAAATAATAAAATTGGCAAATTATAGGGGTTGACTGAAAGTAACAGACATAAAAATAACGGACCATCAAAATGACATGCATGGAATTGTATCGGACATGAACGTGCAGAACATGAAAATGCACAACATGAAATTGCAAGACATAAAAGTAGCCTAGAAACGGCAAATGTTAACTTATAGACTGCTGAATAAATTGAGTATATTTAGATTTAGCATTGCTTTTCTCTTTTGTTACTCCACCGATTCGACAAACACAATAATAACAATGACCGATAACGAAAGAAATATACAGCAAATCAAGAACTCATAACCGCAACTCCTGCTGACAGACTATATTGCTGCAGGAGACTTTGACTTGTTCTTTGTTCGTCGCAGTCTGAACTGAAAGGTCTTTGTTCGACCGCACGATGCTCAGTTGTCTTGGACCCCAGCACTCATTCACTCACTAAGTGGTTCCGCGGCATGGGCCGACCGTGACGACAGGTAGTCGGAAGCGATTTCTGCGCGTCGTTATGTAACGCTGGCCGGCGGGCGGGCAAGGGGAGGGGCAGGCAGTCAGAGTGGACGTAGGTGGACGTGACATGGACGTGCAGCCCACGCAGCGCTCAGCAGCTGCAGCAGCTGCCGGAAGCAATGACAACGAGACACAGGGACGCACGGCACGGCGTCACTGAGGCGTATAGACGTGTACGCTCGGTATGGCACGCTGACTCGCAGGCCCCACGGGCCAGCAATCGCTATGTAGGCCTATGTCACGGACCATGCAGTACAGTGCTATACCTGCAGGGCTGACTGTCTGAGCCTCTGCGTCGGTCACTCCCTACTTCACACGTCGTCACTGTCGCGTTCTCGTCACTTGGCAGACCGTCTCTACCCACTAACTGCCGTGTTCCTCTAGGCCTACTGTGCTCGCCCGTCCGTCACCTATTGGCGTCATGGGAGCAATGCACGACCAGCTTATTATTTAGACAAATTATTTAGTCAAGTTGTTGTTGTTGTTGGTTTTTCCTCATTTCTGAAGCATGAAGACCAGTGATGACGACACGAAGGATTTCCATGCTGTTCGGTCCAGCGTGATGCACCCCGGAATCGACTCGTCTTTCACATAATCTGACCAGCGTCGTTTTGGCCGGCCTCGAGATCCGATATCATGTTGATGTGACCATGTAATATATGATCTGTAGAGTGATTTTCAGCTTTGACAACATGGCTGAAGTACTTTAACTTACGGCGCTGAATAGTTGTCAGAAAGCGGTGTCTCGAAGACATTTCATCCAGAATAGACTGGTTTGTCCCGTGTTTTGTCCAGCTGATCAAGGCAAGTCTGCAGCGTTTTATTCGGACATCGCTTGCATGTATAGGAATAAAACTGCTTTCTCTCTCCGATGTGTCTAGTTTCCACCCAATAAGCACCGAGAGGCGAATTTTGTACTACAAAATCTATCACGGTGTAACCTCAGGAGACATCATTCTGAATGCTGACAATAGCGTAAAACTTTTAGCGCTGGGAAACTTATAGCGTTTCTTCTGCAGGACCGCTAGCTGGTAGGTGCAGTCTTTATTTTCTCTTTAATGAAAATCTTTATTCACCATCACTGGTAGCACCACAAAACAATTAAAGAAAAAAATAAAAATAAACATATACAGTAATATGTTCCAGAGCTTGGATCAGATATCGCAACCAATTAATTTCATTCATTATATTGCATGCACTCAGAAAACTGAAAGTCGTAAACAAACAGAACTGTCAAAATTATGCGGCGTATGAAATTCGAAATATAAAATACTGAGAACGCATAAATCTACAATTCAGAATAGGCCCATTGTGTTACATTCTTGATATACAGGACGAATTTTGAATTCAATTCAGAAACGCGCTCAAACATAAGCCTATCCGTCGTTTCCATCATCCTATCTAGAGCGAGACATGATTACTGTCTGCGACTCAGTATGCCTCGTACGTGACGACGGCTGCAGGAAACGACGTGGTCTAATTACGCTGTAGCAACAACGACGAGTAGCCATCTGCCTGTGTGGGCTCGTGGGGTGGTGGACGCACACACTGTTAACGTACAACGAAAAATCATAACGACCCTATATGACGATGATGACGACGACGATGACGGCGACTGGAAAGGACGACATGTCCCTGGGCATACAGCGTGGTAGAGGCGGTCGACCACTAGAGACGTGACCGCCGGCAACGCAGGTCGGCTCGGACTCGCGGCCTCGTCGCGGGCTCGGCGGCGGCGTGTTTCGGCGTCGTTCGTTTGTGTCGTACGTCGTCGTCGCGACTAATTAGATCCGGAGTTGAGCCTCGAGGCCGCCGAGTCTTAAGCAGCATCAGCGGCAGCAGCAGCCGCAGTGATGTAGGCCTCGCACAGCGGAGTTTAGCTTCTTCTGTTACGTTTCCGGCGTCTTTGAAAGAGCGTCTCGTTTTCCTCACTCACACTCTTGTTTCTGTTTTCAAGTCCGCGTGGAGGCTCACCTTGATTACAGGTGCAACTACGTGACGTGTATACTCCATATCTATACGTCAATTCAACGTGGAAGCATTCTGCATATTTACACCACTGTTCGTCCAATGCGTTCCTTTTCGTTAACTCACACTCTGACATAAGAACTAATTCTACTTTAGTGTGATGTAAATAAATTGTATCGTAATATTATTTTACGTACAATTTCGTTTAAACTTATTTATTTTTAAAGCGTCATTTTAGGTATGGATTTTAACGAATATTCCATCATATTCGAAGTAACATGTCTCAGACTTGAAAACGTTAAAACAGGGAACTTATAGCAGCAAAATATGGTTTAATATTACGTTACACAATTACAGTTCAGTGGTTTGCTTTCTTGAGTCTGTGAGTAACTCACCGCGCATTACAGGTTTACGTATCGTTGGCTTTTTGCCGTTTATGCGTTACACACGAAGCTTTATTCACCATAAACATGGTAGAAACAAATGCAAATAATAAAAAAACACAACTTAAGTAAACAAAATAATCAAGACCATGCATAGAGTACAGAACACAACAAACTGTCAGATTTGTCAAAACTTGTTAAAAATTTATATGTCCGCTTAGCTATTATATCAGATACTGAATCAAAATTAAAATAACGCTGACACTCTTCAATTACAACTTTCGACCTAATATTAAACATTTTGACAAAACAGCTGTTGACAAC
>Ga0056128_1001161_pt1 | contig 28329 bp, 22 predicted proteins | sample WorMetLIZISLAND2_FD_71113 | JGI IMG/M metagenome (GOLD analysis project Ga0056128, IMG submission 71113) | Marine gutless worms symbiont microbial communities from Max Planck institute for Marine Microbiology, Germany - Olavius geniculatus... ... | reverse complement strand
GCGCTCCAAATCGTTTTGGTTTAGAGCTATATGACGTCATAAATTACAACAACGTCATATCCGCAACCGACTCATTATAGTTTGTAAAGGATGTACGTTTCACTGATGTATAGATTGTAGGAAATATTATTGTCTAATACGTCGAGGCCAGAAACTTTTGGGATGGCCCTCGTATTTTGAATGCATTTGCTGGATGTTTGCTCGATGATTGCTTGATATTTGCTTGATCGTGTAAACGGGGTATAACGTCACTCAAGTATTAACTCAAAATCTGCTGAGATATTAACATTTAATAAGCCCAACCTACATGTACGTTTTGACATCATCAAAAATGTTTCGTTGCCGCGCAAAAGTATAGAGCACAACGTAATGCAATGTACAGTAATTCAGCAATTATATACAACAAACACAGTTGTATCTATTTTTTGTCCGCCGTGGGTCTCCTGGCAGGAGCAGAAGATTGGATACTACAACGCTGCGCCTTCATAGACCATTTTACTGTGCAATACAAATTGTCGATACTGTTCGCATCTCTGCTTATTATTACCATTAGCCCTACATCAAGGGTTGCATCAATATTGCCACATTTATTCCTGATATCATCACTTGCCTTTCTTAGTGATTAATCTTAGTCGATAGACATCATTGAGGTGTTAATTAAACTGCTATACTTGCCCATGATCGGGATGATGTCTGACGTGTGCGGCATGCTGTTGCTGACGACCACCTGGAACACCGCGAACGACAACAGAACGGTGATCTGAAGCGAGACTTTCTCGCCACTCTCCGGCGGAAGCAGGTAAACGAGAAACATTAACAGAGAGAACAGGATGCATGGACATATTAGCGTAAATATGAAATATTCCGGTTTGCGAGTGATGTAGAAGACGAAGCGGACTGTCGCGTAGTTGAATTCCTCGCGATACACGGTCGCTGTGTCGACAAGAGTCCACACGCCGTTTGTTTGATACAACGTCCTGTCCACTTTCGGTCTCAGGTGGAAGTACAGCTGGTCGACTTGATATACCCAACTAAAATCGACAACATCATGAAAATGTCAACGTTCGGTGCGCCAAATTTTCGTTTCGTAGCTGAGAAATTGGCGCATTCAGCGTACATTGGATTTCACAGTGTGGGTCGACCTTTCATATCCCTGCTTTCCCTCATTTTCCTTTCCTTTCCTTTCTGTTTTTTACTCCGTCATTTTCGGTTGTCTCTTATACACGATTTTGTTTTTTCTTTATCCAGCTAAGGTTCATAGAAATCTGGCGCAAAATCGGGTACGCTGTTGGTGCATTTTGAGATGAAAATTACACATTTTTGGTATAAAACATAACGAAAGCAAGCTGCTAAACAAAGACATAAATCGTTATCAACTAATAAATTATTTATAGCGCATAAAACACGGTTTAAAATGTCAATAAAAGAACACAAGTAATACGATGCCACTGCCTCGATTAACGATGCTAAAAAGTTAGAAAAACGATATAGACGCACATGCCTATCTTCAGTACTAGTACCGGTAGTTTGGTTTGTGTTCCAAACTCTAACCTGTTCAGTTCAATGTAACAAACTTGAGAGTCGAACGGGAAGTAAGTCATGTCCAGCTGACAGGTCGTGGTGCTCTTCCCAGCTGCGTAGTAGCAGACTTGGCCTTTATAATCTACGCCGACGAGAAACTTCTGACGATTGAACATAGTGCCATGAGCATCGTCGACACTGTGAATAACATATCCGACTTCTATAATAACGTTCCATTTGTCAACAGTACATCACATGGTGCTGTGCCAGAATTATCCAGTTAAACACCCTAGACACCCACGTATGCAGTTTATTTATTAGCTAAAAGTAATTCTAGCCGTCATATAATTTTTTTAAAAAAAATTAACAATACTTCTGAAAAATGCCGCCCACTTCGTTTTTACCCCATGCCACGGTAATACTAATCCAAATGTACGAATAGAAATCTGTTAAACCAGAAAACTAATTTCGGAAGTAACGTTTAATCTTATTCAAAATATTTTTTGAGATTATGGGCTTTATGGTTTTTAAAAATTTTACTAGCGACTTACGTCATTAATACGACTCGGCATCAGGATTCAAAGAGTAAACCAAATCGTGCCACGGCTAAGCTTTCAGTTAGTTACCACTTCAATAGCACTTCGCGTTGTTTTACTGATATAAATCTCTCTGCTGTAGTTAGTTCGTCAACGCATTTATAATTTCTGTAGACTTATTTTAATTTTTATCCGAGATTTCGTAAATTCTTTTAACGCAGTTTTGGCAACAAGAAATAAAACATCAATTCAACCTGCTGGAAGCAAAATGGAGGCCGTGGTACGATCTTGTTAACACGGTAGGCTACCTCGTCCGTCTAAATCTCATGTCTACGTATTATCAGAAATGTGAAATTCACTTAGCGCGCATATCACGAATAAGGTGTCTTGCCAGTTTCTGAAGACGATGTCTGGGAGCCAAATGTCCGTAGCTGGAACGACTACATATGTTTGATTGCGAAATCGTGAAGGTTCCCAACGCAATCTTTTATCTGTCCAAATCTACAAACCATAGTAGCCTATTAGCCTATTCAAGTAAGAAAAAAAACTTCTGCTTATTTTCTTAATCCTATTCAGTTCCAGTTTTTTTCTGGGATTTTAATCGTTTTCGTACAATATCTCAAAACCAAAAACAATTTAAAGTCTCCTAAGTTGCAGCTAATTGGCATGAGCTAATCAGACCGCAGCGCACTATGCGGCCATTCATTGCCCGCTCCAGCTAACAACTGTGAGCTTGTGGTGCAGAAAACATACAACTGTCCCACACTAGACCTTCAACTCATAGCTCGTAAACTAATACTGTACTTGTTTTTGTTACGATGAAGTAGGCGCTGAAAATTACTCAAAAGTTGCTCAAGGTTGTTTGCAATCGAGTCGAGTGAGCGTCGAAACGCCACCTCTGAACATTAATATTATAGGACTTCCGAGTTGCTGATGTTCCCTGCCGATAGACTGCTGCATTATTAATAGGGTGTTTACACGATCCAGCAAACTTCCAGCAAATGTATTCAAAATACACGTGAATTGCTGGACGTTTGCTGGATCGTGTAAACACCCCATAACTTTGTTGGTCCGACGGGTGCTCTAAAATTCCGTCAGCAGGTCCGGTCGTATAGTTTTATCGCCAAACGCTTTTAGGCATTTAGCGCGTTTTATGGGCGGAAAATCAATATTAGTCCTACGTGAAAGCGGTTAGAACATCACGCAATTAGTTTTCGATCGACAAGCCTCGAGCACTGCATTGTTTAAGCTATTCTTCAACATGACCGCCCATAACTACAATCATTGGAGCTAATCGTTTCCGAAACTGTCCGATTGCTTGATCTACGTAATAGGCCTGCATGTATATGGGTGTTTCACTTATTTAATGTGTCATTCTGCAGGGCTACTAAACAACAGACATAACAGAAAGTTCTTCAATATGGTCCTACAGTAAGCCCTACTTTCCCCAAATTTGCCGCCCTTACATGTGTTCATTGTGTTGCTTCTGTATACTCTGTAAGCAGTTAGGCCTACTTACGTATTCTGCGTACTGAGAAATCTTCCTCTCGAGTCTATTTATTAACTTCATTTCTCGTATTCATTACTTTAAAAAGTATGGCACCAAATTTATTCCATAAAATATTATTTTCACTGCATATTAGCGTTTATCATTTTGAGTTAATGAACATAGGCAAGAAGATAAATAATCGAACCTGTTCGAAGAAGCCGTAAACAGAAAAATGCTGAGTGAGTTCATTCTAAAATAAAAACAGAAAACAAACAGAACAATAACTAGTAATATTATTAATATCGTCCTCAGCTTAAAAAGTAAACAAAACATCTGCGGTTTGGCATTAACCCGATTCTTCTTTTCAAAGTTATTTGTAACAAAAATTTTCTTTATTTCTCTGAATGTGGAACAAAAACAGCAAACGATAAAATCTACTCACCCTGTATACAGTTTTAACGTAGAAACTATAATTTTAATATATGACCGGCGTAACTACAAAGTATAGAAGTTACTGGTTAATCGTGTATGTGGTAAAGCCTACCAGTTCGAGGATGCTTTGAAGCACATATGCGAAAGTAACGTTGACGGCGTCGAACTGCGGTCGTGCTCTGTGATCGTATCCAGCAGCAGGACCAAGCAATTCAGTCATCAGCGCCGTTTCCGAGTCGTCTTTATCTTCCACGACTGTTGCAGCAACTTCTGCGGAAACAACAGAATTAAGTATGACGTCAAATTCTGCCCTTCTCGGATGACTTAACAGTCGCCGTCAAAACAGTGCTGCTGCTGCTGCAATATGTGACGTGAGCACTGAGCAGAGCAGTTGTAGCATGATGGTTGCGTCGAGTGCTTACCAGAGCCTACAAAACTTGCCATTTTGTTCGCATTGCGAAATTTTATATTTTTTTTACAGAGAAATAACGTGAATAATTGACCAGACGTTATCCTTCTGGCTAGCACCTGCCAACTGCTCTGTCTAGGCCTATGGACATATCATATTTTGTCGTATCAATATAACAGATTAACATTGTTATTAATCCTAGCTGACGTTAAGGTAAAAACTAAACTCTGTTTTATCTTTTACAACTGTTACTGTATACGATTATTACAGTAAAAACAAGTATAGCTTCTCTTCCTATCTGATAATTATTAACGTATTTGCTGAACAAAGCAGCACGCAACCAGCAGTGGCGTAGCAAGAAATGTTCAACAGGGCAGCGAGGTCTGTTGCTGGCTCTTTCGCAGACGACTGTGCTCGTTTGAATAACTCATCTATTTTAATTCTGCTTGCAAAGCATGTCTTAGTTACTGACAATTCATAGTCTAAAATAGTATCTATTCCCTAACGCAAGAAATTTGCTACGCTAGTACTGCGTGTAAGCATACATTAGGTACCTAAAAAACCTACAGGTCTACCTGATTCCGTAACGATTTTAACACATAGAATCCAAACTAAAGCGCCGCATACAACTTTATTCAGCGTCGAATACACCATGTCACAGACGGATCTCGATTCCACAGGTTGCTAGCTTGATCGCGCATGCGCAATTGCTGCGCACTGCATCGCGGCTTTTAATGCTTCCATGATCAGCTGCAGTGTGCGCTGCGCGGATGCGCCAAGCAGATGCACGCATTGCCTTCTGTAGGCCTGTATACTTGGCGAAGTTCGAAGTTTGTGCTTTTATGTCTTGAATTTCTGTGAATATGTTCGTATGCCTCGTCTGTCCCTGCTTGCTTATGCGAGCCATAATATGTTACCTAATTCCAATACAATGCAATGGAAAAATTGACGCTGATAACTGCAATCTTAAATATAAGGCGATCATTTGTACCCGCTTTACCAATCTCAAAACTTTATATTCGGTAGGCTCTAAGCCTATAATACTTACACTAGGCCTTTGCTCGAATAGGCTACAACAGTTATGTGGTCACGACAATATTATATCTTTGACATTCGCGCACTTGAAAAGTCCAGATATACATTCATGTAGAAACGTTTACTACAGGGGCGCTAACTTGGCAGGACCATGAAAATGACAGACCTCAAAGGTTGCAACGTCACGTTTAAAAAAGTAGCGACTAGGCCTATACGCATGTAGCTATAAAAAGAAAACATGCATCTATCGGTAAGACCGGTAAGGGCGTATTCAAGACTGCAGTTTTTTAGAGCGATCAGCCACAGTCTGGGCGCTTACACCGAGGCATTCCAGTTCACGTCGGACAACAGTGACGACGAAGACGACGATGACGTCGACTCTACGCCGTCAGCCACTGCCACTGTCAGCGTCACCGCAGCTGCTGCAACAGCCACTCTACAGCGTGAAATGTGTGAAGTCCGCCTTATCGCACCACACTCTGGAGTAGCTCTTGTTTCCTGTGGACATTCTCGTTTCTGTTCCAGTTGTGCGGATGTTGTGGTTGGTCTACATGTCGAATGGCTGCTCCATCTGCAGAACACGGATCGATCGAGTGCGTTCCGCGTACCCGTTGAACTTGCGTATTGTTATCTATTGTTTGCTTTGTTGTGTTTAACGAAATGTCTAAATAAATAATAATTGATCGATCGCTGCATGTTTGTTAGTGCGTATAAGCCTACAAATCGCAAAGTCGACAATATTGAGCGAAACGTATAGGCTACATGTATATTCACAAACGCGCTAAAGCTTTGACAAGTAGGCCTAAAAGGGCGCAATTAGTCCTAAAACACGTTTCAAACCCGAATTCAATAATGCAGACTGGCAAAGTGACAAACAACTTAGCTGCCGAGCGCTCGTCAGTCGTCCATTAGGCGCTATCGACAAACACAGCCTATTTTATGTGAAAGTGAGTCTTTGTTTCGTGACAGGCGATATTGATGCATCGCGTCCAACTGATTGTTCCGCTCATATAGCTACCGCTTAGAAATCGGGACGTAAACTACATGCATTTCTTTTCATTATAATGCTACTCTTTAGAATGTGGCGTTTTATTTGTTTTTATAGGCCTATATAACGTTCAGCATTTCAGAAAATCTACATAAGAACGGATACAGGCGAACACACACACACAGTTGTTTGGCGTGTCCTTTTTGAAGAACCCCCGCAATTATATGCATAAACAGCTACCCACAAAAATGAGAGTTAATGCTGAATATATGCAAGATTACACGATAATTTTGGCTTAATTTCTAAAGGCTCTAAATATATGGCAACTGGATGCATTGTTTGCGATCATCACACTGTCGTCTGACGTCTCGTCGCGTGAGTTCTAGCCAGGGTTGGACGCGGGTCAATTTTTTGAGACCCGACCCGACCCGGCCCAAGGCCATATGGTAGTGATTAATAACCGGATTATTTACCTAAAATGGTATTACTGTAATTTCGTTAATGTGCTAATTAACACTATACGAATAGATTTATAAATCTTGATAACGAGTCTTATACAAAATACAAGTAAATTGTTTAGTGCACCAGCAGTTATTTTACGCAGTTAAAAATCAAAAAAATACTAGAATTTTAATTGACAAAAAAATAAATTTCAAGCCAAATGACTATCGATTAATTATTAAAAATAATTTTCCGCAACTATACCGTAGACAATATACCAAACTAAACTTTCAAGTTTTGCGCAAGGTTAAGTACTGCCTGTGAGTAGGAACAGTATATGCAACACAATGTGCTCGATCGGCTGCCTGTCATAAGCACAGCAAGTTGCACACACTTTGACAGTAGGCTTACGTGCCACTGTTTCAGTTTCACACATCAAAGCTGAAGAAGACAATAGCCATAAACAGCTAGCCATAAACATGATGGCAGGCGCCTACGCTTGCTGCATTAATTGGCGCAGCGATTGCATTAATTCTAATTGCTACACCGAAGAACGTTTATTGCACAATAGACAGCCGTCAGTGGTCAGTGCTGCCTCGGTTGCCTTGAAGTAGGCCTGCATCAATAGCATTTGGACTGCTGCAGTGACGTAGCCAGGATCTAGTTGTCGTGGAGGCACTTGAGGGTGGGATATGGAGAAGGGTGTCCCCTCCCCACGAGAAAAAAGTCTGGGGAGCCCCTCCTCAGAAAATTTTCGGATTTTGGCGTGAAAATGACATGTTTTGGTGCTCCTAAAAAGCACGTGCCCCCAGTGCCCCATATGGCTACGCCAGTGGGCTGCTGCATCTAAATCCCGCAGTGTCTAAACAAGAAATTTGAGCTAATGCTCACGAGACGCGCGCGAAAGCCTATAGCAGTTCCGGTTCAGTAGTTTAGCTGAAAATTGAGATGTTTACGCTAAGTTCATATACAAATACCAAATTCTCTATCCTGATAGCATAACGATAGTTCCGTGGCACCACCTTGTAAATGATATAGACTTGTGTCGCAGCCCGAAATCGACAAAAATCTATAAAACCCCCTATTTTGGCGTTCAAGGTCATTCAATGTCATTGAATTCGGCGCCAATCGAGAACGAGTGTACGACTTTCTATTAGTGATTAATAGTAACCTAGGCCCTATCTCGCACCATTACTGAGATACAGCGACTTATTGGCCAAAAATCGCAAATTTTGCCCATCCCCTCTCATTTAGCGCCCTCGTTCGGAGCGACCCCCTTCGAATTCATGGAAAAGCTTCAGGGTTACTGAAACTAGAGTCTTCCAGGCAGCCGACGGTAAAGATTCGGTGATACTAGCTTGCACCGTTTTTGACTGATCCACCTGTGTGACAGACGAACAGACGGACGGACGGACGAACAGAATTGCGATGGCTAAGACGCGCTGAAAGCAGTAGGCCTAACCCTGGCCGCTTGTTATCTGATCAAATGTCACTGTACGGTCACGCCTCAGTTTTTAAAGGCAAAACGGCGATTTTTCGTAGTTTTTCTTGGCGTATCTTCGGAATCTTTGAAGTTAAAGCAGTTAGCTAACAGTCTTATGCAGCGTAATGAAGTGCCTTATCGGCTTTACAGTGTAGGCTAACCTTAAAATGCCTGAACTAAAGGTAGACTCGATCTCTGGGCTAGGCTTACAGTACATTCTTGCCGCCGATAGCATATGGGTCTATCTCTTTTCAAATGTGTGTGGTAAACTAAACATAAAGTGTGCAGTAGTGCACAGTTTGGCGATTAAGGTCATCCAAGGTCGTTATATGCTTATGACAGCAATTAAAAGCGCGTGTGCTGGTCAAGAGTAATTTAACCTTGACCTATCTTTCACTGTTTCCGATCGCGATACAGCGACTTATTGGCTAAACATCGCCATTTTTTACCCAATTTTTATTTAGCGTGATCGATCGATCTTTCAAAATGCTGGCAAAAAACTTTACGGATCCTGAAAATAGTCCTTCACGGACCTAACAATAACAGTGAAAATTTCGCAAATCGTGATCTTACTTCCGTCGTTTTGATAGCGTCACGGGATGTGACAGACAGACAGACGGATGCCTTTGCCATAGCTACTCTGATCAGTCTCATGCCATGTATAAAAATCTGTTCGCCAGACGCCAGTGCACTTTAATGGACGATCTGGACACATTGAGAAAATTCCTCCAGAAAGTTTTAGACAAAAACACGTCTGAGTAAATCTATTACCCGACAATAACTAAAGTCCGAATTATTCTGCGGCGTGCACGCAGTGAGAGCTCGTCGATAGGCGCATCACCATGGCTGTGATGGTACGTTCCGACATCCTAGCAGGACGGGTTAGTGCACTGCACTCTGCAGTCTGCACCGGACTTAAGCGCTACAGCAGCTGAGCAGCAAGCGTACGGGTATACAGAGCTAGAGCGGCTCACCTCGTTGAGCATCTGCAAAATCTGCATCCTGCGGGTGCCGGCTGAGTGTGAAGCTGAGCAGATCACGTGCAGCAGCAGCAGCAGCAGCCGACGGCCGAGCTTGATAGGAGGCTGCTGCGCCGTCGGCCTGCGCGAGATAAGGGCAAACACAGCCGTCGAGCCACGTATACAACTTTACGCCTTACGTACGGTTTCTTCTCACTAGAGAGTCGTCTCTCATGCCTCTTGTTGACTGACTGCTTGTCTGTTTGCTCTGGAAGTTCGAGAAGTACGCGATGACGCCGCAAGTTCGTCGGAAACTTTTCTGACTGAAGTTCGCAGTAAGTATAACTTTGAGAGGCAGTCATTGCGCTGTTAAGCGATACACTCATGCTAACATGCTGTCAGAAGCTTAGGCCTTTCTGCTAATAGATAGTCGCATAAAACTCTACGTATCATAGGCGTTGCAGTTGCGTTCTATATGGCCTACACTGAGCATGACGTATGCCTACTGAAATTAATGGTAGATTACCAGGGAAAGTACTTGTGTTGCTAAATGTGCTATTATAGAGCGTATAATATATTATGCCGGCAGTGCATTTAGCATTGATGGCTTCCGTGAATTCGATGAAAAAGCAACAGCTGCTAGGCTATGTTTTGGTCGATAAAGCCCTATAACGTACATGCAAATCACGTGTTTGTGTTCTGCAGGAAGTGGTGACGTTCATGCTGTATACTAACGACCAAACAATCGCAGTTGAAGTGACAGTGGATTAGAGCGTGCACGCCTCAACTCATAGCTAGGCGCAATGGCCGACAGACATCGACTGACGATTTTTCACGACGACCGAAGCTTCCGCGACCGGCGCGAGCGTCTCCTGGACGACATGCGTCGCCAGGTGGATGAGGATCTGCGCCGCTTTGGCTTCGGTCGACACCACTGGTCGACGGATCTGGGAGGCTCCAGCTCGCTCAGCGGCGGCGGCGGAACGGCCTGGGGACGCGCCGGCGCCGGCAGCGACTGGAAGGACGCAGACCCAATCGGTCGTCTGATGTCGCACGATTTCTTCCGACTGCGTCCGTCGTCGCCGGTCGGCTCGTCGTCGTCGCTGTCGTCGGCATCTCGTCGCGACGAGTTCGGCAGCGGTGACAGCCTGGACGACGCGACGGTCCGCGGTCTGCTGACCGAGGCCGGTCCTTCAACGCCGCCGGTGGGGTCTTCTTCATCGCAGGGTGCTTCTTCCAGTAGCAGGGGCGCCGTGGTGACGGCTAGCGGCGGCGGCGGTCCGCGGCTGTTTAGCATGAGTTTCGACGTCAAGGACTACGACGCGGAAGACATCTCGGTGACGGTGGAAGAACAGACGATGATCGTCCGCGCGACTCATCGCACCGAGCGCGACGGCGCAGTGTCCGTCAAGGAGTTCAGCCGCAAGGTCAACATCCCGCCCGACGTGGATCCGGAGAAGTTGACGTCGACGCTGTCCAGTGACGGCATACTGACCGTGGAGGCACCCGTGCCGCCTCTGTACCCATCCACGACTAACTCCGCCTTCACTCCGTACCAACCTGTTCAGCAGCAGCAGCAGCAGATGCTGCAAAACACGGTAGCTGTGTATAAATATACATGATTATTACTGTTAGATTAGTCTGTTTGTCCATTATGTGGCATGCAGCCTTGTGTGTTACTTGATCCGAGAGAGTAATTCCAGTTAATAGAAGTAAAACATGGATTTATATAGCGCATTATAACGTTAAATTAACCTATGTATATTGCTCGTTATGCAGTATCAGAAATGAGTAGCGACTGTGCTACATGGTCTAGTGTAGTGTCTTATGTGCAGGCACACAGATAGCATACGTTAGCGTGAGATATTCTTGTTGTAACATTGTAGAGTCAGAACGGCAGTATATCGGCTAGCTCGTCATTGTCGTCAGCTGCAGTCAGCAGTACGTCGCCAGCGGCTGCAGTCTCGCAGGTGGCGCAACCGGCGCTCGACACGCCTGTGTTCACGTGGGACGAAGCTGCGGGAAGACGTCGTCTGGACCTCGTGCTGGTGGTCGCTCCGCCGTACACTGCCGAGGACGTGGTCGTCAAACTGGACGGACGCCGGCTGATCGTAGAGGCGACGCACGTCGACAAGTACGAGGGCCGGTCGTCCAAGACGTCGATGCAGCGCGACTTTGACCTCACGGAAGACATCGATGTGACGAGCATACGGGCGCTGCTGCAGACCAACGCCCAGCTCGCCGTCACCGCATACGTCGTCTGAGTCTGCACTCACTGTACCCCAGCCGCACGTGGCCAAACTCCACTGGGTTCCATATGTTGTGGATTCTTTGTAGGCTATATAACAAGCATCCACGAGAAATCAAATGTCTGCAGGCAATGGCGTAGCCAGAATATAAACGTAGAAGGGACGGGAAGCATTTGGGGCGTGGGGTTTGTGGAGATGTGTCCTTTTGTGGAGGGTCTGGGAGAAATTTTTGCGGATTTTTTTTTGTGTGAAAATGAAGTGTTTGATGCATTTTGGCTCCTGGGGAGGTGGGGCACGTGCCTCTAGTGCACTGCCCCCATGGCTACGCCAGTGCATACAGGCTACATCAAATCCGTATCACGTTGTACATCACTCCGTATCAACCACAATCTGTCAAGATACTGTACAATGGTCTTTTTGTACGACACTTATTGTCCCACAAGTCCTCGTCAAATCGAATTAGTGGAGTTTGGGCTTGAGACCAGTCAGTCCGGAGTGATTAGATCATTAGAGGGAAGCGTGGCAGAGATTTTGTTTGATCGTTTGAAAAACGATGTTGACAGATCGTGCGTGACGGATCGATTCGATCACGATTTAGAAATGCAACTCTTGTATATAAGCACTACGTCTAATAGACAGACGATTATGCGTGTAGGAACTTGTACAGATATGGAATCAGTGGTGTATCTAGCAGTTAGGGTGTAAATTCTATCCCTTTTTCTCTGCCTTCTTCATGTTTGTTTTTTTCTTTTTTCAATTCTTTCTCCTTTCTCTTTTTGGGGCCTTTGGGCAGAACAAGCTTCGGCGAGCATCGGGAGTTAACCCCGGAATTTTAAAAAAAAATTATGTAGGTCTCCTACACTTTGGTGCACTTTTGGCGAGCCTGCAGCTGTCGTGTTTCCAGTCCAATTTTGTGAGCAATTTTTATCAGCGCTGAAAGGGCTGTGAGTATTAAACCTACATGCTGAACCTCGCTTTAAATACACCACTGTATGAGATTAGCGACTGATCTCCGCAGCCTGCTTTCGATGTATAGCTACTACAATGTTTTGTCGGCACCAAGTGGCAATAAGTGCACACTTCTCTATACGCGCTCACAGAACCGAGTCTCATTTGCAACATCTTGCACTCAAGCCATGGTTTTGCCTATTTTCATTCGGATAAGACTTATCTTTTCCATTCTTTACGCTTGTACGCAGTGTATATGATTTTGTGTGTTTGAAGTATATGCCTATCTGTTTACTGTATAATAAACAAAGCAATTTAGTTTGCACTGCAGGCATGCTATGCAATACGAGAAATGAGTAAACTTAAGCCCGGTACACACTAGCGGTCCGGACGGATGGATGGTGTTTTTGACGTCGTGTCTGCCATCTGCTTCGCGGGTCCGATTTTCAAATAACGCTAGCTACCACATTATAATTTTAAATATGCAAATGTCACCGAACTCACGGTGACTGCATGCTGACACGCAAAAAAATCCGTAACTTTTCCGCAGTTCAAAAGTCTCTTAGCAAATAACAGATGTGTGAAATTTCACATCAGAATTCCAAGCAGTTGTGTAGAAAATGTCAAAAAAATTAGCGATAGCTCGTCGCGTAGATCTGCGTTTCAGCGCACACTCGTTGCCGGTAAACTTCGCCGAGCAATGACGTCAGACGGTTGAGATGCGTGGAGAGAAGAAACAGGTGGACCTAATCAGCTGATACAGACCGAGACCGGTCCTGTGGGACGTTGATTCGTCGCTGAACGTATGACTCCAAGAATAGCGGACGGACGCCGTCTACAAATACTTCAAGCTGTCCATCCGCCAGTTCTGTATCTGTTAGCTGAAATTGAAGCTATCAACTACTTGGTAGTCATTATCAATGAAGTGCGATTAGTACGGCTGCTGGTGTAAGTCTGTATTAGTTTAATGCCAAAATCGCCAGCTATGAAAAACAAAAGCTTAACAGGTGCCCCCAGGAGCCCAGACAGTTACTCAAAGTAGTGTCAAAAATGCACCAAAAAACCTCATTTTCAACAGATTATCCAAAAATTTTCTGGGGGGCCCTCCCCAGTATGGAGGGGGCTTTCAGTATGGAGGAGATACCCCTCCCCATACCAAACCCCTTAAGTGCCCCCACAACTAGATTCTGGCTACGGCACTGTCTGTGTTAGGCATAATATTACAACGTAGTTCAGAAACTTCGTACTATCTGAATGCGCTACTCCACTCAGCAGTCAGCACTCGATTTCTTGAACAAGCCAAAGTTAGCAGAACTGCTAACCTGTATATCAGATAGAGATGTCATAACTAACAACAGTTACAATTTTAAAAAGTTTTTAGACTGTGTGCCCGAAGTCAGGCATAAAACGCAGTTTCCAGTGTCCTGTCATCCCAGTTTAGCTCCAATCTTCATTAACGCTGCTTACCATTAAATCATCCAGCATCGTGCAGCATGTTTTTCTTGCAAACTTTTCCTTCATTAACACCTTGTCACAAAATGTGTCAACCACTTCACTGATTTTATGGAATTATGACTCTTGGCATCTCCAACAAAGTGTAGAACAGATTTATTTCTCTCCTCGTTATTCCAAGTATCTGTCCTGTTACCCACATACACACAGCTGACACTTTCATTATAGCCAGAATATTTATTTTTCTCTTCTCTTTTTGTTAAGTTTGTCATATTGTCTGTCTGTTTGTTTATCTCACTGTTTCTGTCTGTCTCTGTATGTCTGGCATGTAGTGCTGCCTTGATTGGCGAATAAGCATAAACATTAACCAAACCTCAACGCATAAAACGCAAAGTACATAACTGCACAAAAAGCATCATAAGTGTAGTATTTACTGTGTGCAAATGTACACGCACATATAACAAAATAACAACAACCAGATGTAAGCACAACAACTCGCACATAATGATTCTTCACCGATCACTTCCAGCTCAATGTGATCCCAAATCATGATCACATTACTTCGGTTTTCACTCGCTCTACTGAACCCAGACAAACAAAAGAAAACAAGAAGCCATGCGTCTTTTTTTATCCTGTGACCTTCCGGGGAAGGGACGTATTACATGTGTCAACATCACATTAAGAAGTGCTGGAGCAAATATGAATACTACCAAATGTGTGCACTGTGTAATAATAACATTTAACTAAAACTGCCAAACCAAGCTGCATCGACCTGCGACCAACGTCAACATTAAAACACAAAAAATGTCAAAAACTTTTCTCACTGTCCCAAATCGGTGGTGAATTTTCATATTGCTAAAAATATTCTCTGAGGGACTGTGACAAATTAAATATCCACTGACCAAAAAAACCCCAGATAAGTGAACGTAACAAAATCAAACTAACTGGCCCCACCACCTACAATAACAGAGGCATGAAACTGAACTAGTCTGACAAAATGGTATAAGTACAACAGATCAAACTTTTTCCACAAAACCAAATAAAGTTGTACACGTACACATGACCAAGAGAAATTAACTAACTGTACCTTATGGTGAATATTTTCTTATGTATCTCATGATAAAGTTACTCAGTTGCACACTTTATGCACAGTGATGAACAGACAGACTCCTTGTCCCATGCATTAATTAAGGTGCGTAGAAAACAACGTAACTGAACTGAACTGACATGATTGTTTTTGATGAAATTGCTACTGCACAAGCAGTAATGCATTACAGTAGGCACCATCTAATGATGTACCACATCAGTGTCTACATGAAGGCACGAACATGTCAACCAATGGCCAATGGGTTCACCCTGGATGCCTATTGGTCAGTTCATCAAAACCTAAACTATGTCAGTTCAGTTCATTTGCGTCGCTCTGTATGCTCTTTTACGTGTCTGCAGGCATCTAGTTTACAAGTCATCAGTTCGAACTGACATTACAGAATACGTGACACTACACTATGGCATTATACAAATACAACACACATCGAAAAAAAATTATAGCCTCAAATCTATCAATACAGACTAAGCCACAATATTATACACAAATCTGTGGCTGTATAAACAATCAAAACAAAATAGTAGACAAAATAAAAGGGCTGATATCGAATGACGTCTGCTGACAGCACATCAAAATTCTTGTTTATCAAAATATTATGCCTACAGAATCAACTCACAGTGGCTGCATGGTGCACACAATGTATTATCCAGCCACACTAATAATGTAGACTGGTGACCATCTTTTTGTTTTATAAGTTTTTATGAAAACAGTATAATAAGCAAATTGAAAAGCCAAACATCAGTACTCAGTAAGAATACCGGACAGACATGCAAATGATTCAGTCAAAGAAATTTCACAGCACAGCCACAACTGTTACATATATGCATCTTCAAAATAACCAACTTTAAACAGAAAGAAGAAATGATTGTCAATTATGTGCACTGTCAATTATGCATGGCTGACTTACGGACATTAGCTACTACAATTAATCACTGTTGGCGCAAACCACCACTGGACTTTGCAGCTGTTTTGAATATTTGCAAAATTTACATACACATACGACAGAACATCCAATAACACATAAGTATTAACAGTCATATGAACATTTTATATTTCAGTTTAGTAAACATTTATGGCGGATGAGACTGTACAGGCATCATCGGATTCTTGTGAACAGATTCAGAGCTGACTTTGTCTCCTGAACAACATTGCAACAATCTTTGTACACTGCAGTTTACAATCAAAATCAAATCAATGTGAAATCAGCAGCTATTTAAGGGCCACATTCTCACAGCTTTCCCAAGACCTTTTCCAGATCTTCATTTATCAGATGATTTAGGAACCCGAAAGAAGTTTTCTTTTCCGAATTATCGACGACTCTCTTTCCACTTCCAAAGAATTTCTTCTTTTCCCTCATCTCCGCAAACTAATTCAACCAATCAGATGTGCTTATACAGACCACCTTAAAATAAGCACCTGATGTCAAAAGTTCTTTGGAAGTTTCAAAAATGTGGCCTCAGCCTTAAAATAACCTATAGTCAGCAACATGGAACAGCCTCCTATCTAACTCCTAACTTTTTCCTGTCCACCAATGTTTGCTAAATAAACTCAAACTCATTTATCATCCGCTAGTATCCGTAAAACTCTTAACAACAGACGCTATATAAGTCTACATATTCATTCATTCATTTATCTACTTATCTGACAACAATGCTAGTAAATAGAGGCAAGAAGCTTACCTTCGTGGACCTGGTCTTGTTAAACACATTCCAGAAGCGCAGAGTCTCGTCGCCAGCACCAGTCACTATTGACTCGCCATCCGGAGACATCGCCTGTCCAGCCCAGACAGCACTATTACGCACTGACACTGCTATAAAGGGTGCACATAGCTCCTCATAGGAAACACATCTCATGGCTACGAAGCATCGCCTGCCATATGGTATTATACCATGCTACCTGCCACCCAACGCAAGTGAACATGCCCACCTTAACAGCAACCAGATAGGCCAATCGGTACTCGATTTACTCACCCCCAGAGAGAACGAAGGTCACACTGACCGGGATGGTTGGACAACGAGAACATTCACCCATTCAAGCAATAACTGGACTTAATGTAGGGCAACAACGTTGATCAGAGACAGTGTGTTAACAAATGCTATTGACAATGACAACCAATGGCAATGACCGCAGTGATAGCATAACTAATTGTAGTTACGATAAATTATGTTACCGTATTTCCATCTTAGAACACCAATGACTACAGAATCGCAGCTAAAAAACAGAAAATAAGTTGCAGACTGTTACGCACCAGATACAGGACTCGAAATGTGTGTCCCGTGAGCTTTGCGATCTGCACAAGCGACGGGTATTTCCACACCAGGATCTGATTCTGCGAATAGCCGTGGGTACTCACCTGGTAACAAAATGTCAAACCACGCTACAAATATTATTAAGAAATAACACGCGAGTCAACTGAACACTGATACGTCATACATCATTTTTGTATCCTACTTAAAATTCACACAAAAAACAACGTTACAAGTTGTACTAAAATTAATACTGGTTCTCATCTAATAGTCCACATGTTCAGTAACAGGCTGATTTCGTGCCCTCAGTCTAATCAGAACTAAAGAATATAACAAGTGTAAAAAGCTCAACCGAATATCCCGTCACTAATGGAGCATTTTCAGATATGTGGCAACTTGATAATGAACTCATCATGGCCAACAATCTGGCCCACGTGAAACCTAAACAACACTACATATGCAATGAAAACGGTCCATTATTACCAGCTCGCTGGAGTGCTTCGACCAGGCCAAATTGCACACTTGTGACCCAGTATCAACACACTGCAGTGGCCGGCCAGTGATGGTGTTCCAGAATCGGATACGTCGGTCTGCCGTGCCGCCGCCGCTGGCCAGCAGACCGTGCTGATGGGGTGACCAGGCTATCGCCTTCACAGCAGCAAGGTGCTCTGAGTAGGTCTGCACCGGGCCGTTGCTGCGGGTGTTCCAGACAAACAGCTTGTTGTCGTTGCCTCCTGACGCCAAATGCTGGTGATCCGGAGACCACTTCAGACCACACACCTAGCGCACACACAGCGATGCAAATTATATGCTGAAATTCATCAAAATACGGCCTTTATTTATTTATTGTTTTTGTCAACGTTTCGGCAACCGCTAAATGCCTTCCGACAGTTGTGCTGAAAAAGGTAGCACTGGTTGCCAAAGAGTCAATAAAAACAGTAAAACAATAGGTTGTATTTTCATGAATTTGTACATATAATCTAAATACCATTTCAACGTACAAATTTATTTAAAGACACAAAGCAATGCAGCAAACTAGCTCACAGCAATATATATCACTATGCAGCATTACTAGTATTATCACCTCCGACAAAAAAGCAGGCTTTCTTTGTACATTTGTCTATTTACAAGATTACTCAAAAAGCTGTGAATGGATAGAGATCATTTTTTTTGTGGGGTAGGGATGGCTGAAAGAATAATCAATAAGATTTTGGTGGCACACGTGGTTTAAACACACATAAAACTGGGAACTGGGAATGATTCAAAATTCACTTTTCACACCTGTCTGCAGAAATCTTCACTGTTAGGAAAAAAATCAAGAAAAAGCATGAAAAAAATTATTAATAAAACAAAGCAAAAAATTCACGACACAGAAGTAAGAAATAACTAAATCTTGGGTATTGAAACTCACAATGAGTTAACTTAAGGACATTCAATAACTGAGCTGATAATGTATCTACAACTTTATAATCACTAACCTCCTGTCGGTGACCAGCCAGACGCTTCTCCGGCACGATGGGAACAACTCGTGTATCGTGAAGCATAATCAAACGATCTCGGCTGCCAGACGCTAGCAGATCAGCATTCCAAGCCAGCGCACCTAGCAGCAAAGACAATGACATACAGGGCTCACTCTTTTACTGACAAAAAAAAATCCAGGACTCTTCCAAAACTTTCCAGAACTCCCATGAAAAATTTTCCAGGACATTTTCGTAACCCACACATTTAAATATAACACAAAAAATGTTGTATGCAGTATTTAAGTAAGTTGGGTGATATACTATTGCTTCTCATTTTCCACTTAAGCCTATAAAAATGTGTGACTTTTAAGGATATTTTCCAGGACTTTCTAGGACCAAAGTAATTTTCCAGGACTTTCCATGTCCTGGAATTTTCAAGAAAGAAAATCCACGACTTTCCAGGAAGTGTGGGAACCCTGGACATATGTAGGCATGGAACAATAGTCAGTGAGCCATACAATATACTGCATTAACAGCCTCCACCAATACTAGTCTATAGCAAAAAGTGTATTAATTTTTCAACAAACTGTTACTCAGCACTAGCTTAGGTTATCATCTACTTCAAGAAAATAAGGCAACCAATTGAAAATTACTGAATTCACTGATAAGCAAAAAAAAATCCACCTCACCAACTCTGGCCGTATGTCCATGCAGGTTATTGACTTTTTTATTGGCGGCAACATCCCATATCTGTGCATAACCTTTGTACGTGCCAACTGCTATCAAATTACCCTGTCACAAAACACATGCAACTATATCAGCAGGTGCTTCGTGTACGGTATATGTAATTAATAATTACAGATAAAGTTTATCTGCTACACAGTAAATTGATGAAATCAATAGTAATAATAACAGTAACAGACACAACAATGTTTATGGTGCTGTCATCGTAGCAATGAACTGCTACTGCGAAACAGTTCACCAGGTTCATTTGGCCAGAGCAGCATAAGCGCCAGGTTTGGGCCGCCGACCTTTAGTCACCATTGCTATTTATTACTAGCATGCAGCGTGAAATCTGATAAGACATTCTATCATCCCATAGTGAGTAGAAGGCTGACTTGAGCTAAGCAGCTGGTTTCATACCAAGATGGTTTACCTGCCCGCACACAGTCATCCATTCAAGTACTAAACCAGCCCACTGTAGAGTAACTTCACTGATTTGACCCAACATATTATCGCTAAGCCATGCCACCAACCGACAATATTGTAACTACAATTCAACAGTCAAAAAATATCTATTCACACAAATTTGTCTAAATTCACTTTTTCTCGTGTAATCAACAAATCTGCCATAGCAATAAACATACCCTTTCATTCCACGACACGGAAGTGACAGAGTCAGTCTCACTGGACAAATCACACAGCCGAGTAACCTGCAACAACAACAACAACACGTTAATTCAAGCAAACAGGCGAAGCAACTACATATATATTTCACAATATTAAAGGCATAAAAAACATCTTATTACAAGAAATCTTAGCTAATGCTCACGAAATGCGCAATAGCCTATAGCAGTTCCAGTTCAGTAGTTTAGCTGAAAATTGGGTGTTCATGCTAAGTTAATATACAAATACCAAATTCTCTATCCGGATCGCATAACGATAGTTCCGTGGCGCCACAATGTGAATAATATAGACTTGTGTTGCAGCCTGAAATCGCCAAAAAATTCATAAAACCCCCTATTTTAGCGTTCAAGGTCATTGAATTCGGTGCCAATCGAGAACCAGTGTACGACTTCCTATTAGTGATTAATAGTAACCTAGGTCCTATCTCACACCATTACTGAGATACAGCAACTTATCGACCAAAAATTGCAAATTTTACCCACCCCCTCTCATTTAGCGCGCTCGTTCGGGGTGACCCCCTTCGAATTTAAGGAAAAGCTTTACGGTTCTTGAAACTAGCGTCTTCCAGGCAGCCGACGGTGAAGATTTGGTGATTGTAGCTTGCACCGTTTTTGACTGATCCACATGTGTGACAGACAGACGGATGGACAGACAGACAGAATTGCGATGGCTAAGACACGCTAAAGCAGTAGCTGCTTTTGCGCATAATAAACTAACCACCTACTTTTCCCAACAAAAATAAATTTGCACATTTTGATTAGCAATTTTCAATTTGTTCTCAGTTTCTAATGCAACAGAAATATCAATAAAAATACAAGAACATTTGGTCAAGCAAGTAACCGGAGACAATAAATTACAATAAATTTCAAGTTTCTGTTTCCTTCATATCATGAAGTAAACCAACAACAAAAGATATTGCTATTAACAACTGAACTGTATGAGTAGCTGTAGAAATTGTACTTTTATACTTATATCTATATCTATATGGTGCACCAGCTATGTTATTGCATTAATAATAATAGTAATAATGTATATTATAACCACTCGCCTGACTGGTGCAAGCGCTCCACAAATAGACGCATGAGCCTAGACCAACACTGAGTATATTCTGCGAAGACCAGTCGACAAGGTTGAGGTAAAAGTCATCCTGGAGTTCTGGAGCATCAAGCACTTTGAACGGTATGCGTGGTATCTTGCGAACAGCCTACAACAAACACCCGGCTTCATCTCAGTATTTTACGACAATACGAAAGACGCTGAAGTATTTTTATCCATCAACATGCTGCATGAGTTTAACATCCAAAATAGACACACATGTGATATATCATTTCAGCATCACCAGGCAATCAGTTGCAATAGCTGTAATAGCTGTTAACATAAAACTCTGAAACCAAAATGCTGCATTCCTCTAACAATATAAATTAAATGATACAATCCATGTGGGAATACTGCTACCGTGCTTACTAAATGATGTAACTGCATAGTATATAAACCAATTCATTTCCAATATATTAAATTTAGAATCACGGCGTTGACTGCATTCATATATTATGGTCAAAGTGCTTCTCTTTAACAGACTGATTTTCATATGCATAATAGTTAGGCAGCCCAGCCACCAATTTCTTCACAGGAAACTGTAAACATTAACATCATATCAGGCAGACCATGTCGTTTGAATCACAGCACTGAAAATATTCCACATAGAAAAGATGAACCAGGTAAAGCCTAAAAATAGCACAAGCGCTCATCGAGCAGCAATGTATCAGCGCACATGACAATTACCTTGCGCGGTGACCGCAGCAGTCTCTGGCTTTTGTTACCTACAGGCGATAGCGAGTATGGCGACGACTCTGCAGCTGCTGCACTTGCAGAATTCAACCGAAACTACAGCAAGCAACAAGTAATTACAAAAAACTAAAAATGTCCTTAATGGATGGATAAACATCATTCTGTTTTGCAGTACGGTACTGCCAGCTGGGGAAAAGAACTAGACTGTTGCTGTATCACTGACACAAGGGTGAAAAATTGAGCTGAAAAAGCTATGAGAACAACATCAAAAGCAAACCATCTTGAAATCATCCATCACTACATTTTCTGCTGTGGTTGGTGAGAAAAGAAATGTACTTCACGAGACAGTTTGTTCAACAGTAACTCTTTCACACGCAAGCCCATTCACAGACCTGACTACACAGCAACCTCCGTGGGAGGCGGCAGCTGATAAATAGGTTACTGGAAAATTGCCACCCAACGGAAAACAGAAAAGCTGCCGCACAGCAACATCTGATTACCAGTGACATGAAGTACACTTGAGCAAATTCACCAAGTGCAATACACGGTTTGAACCAACATAAAAATCACACATCCCCTGTATACGGATTTAAAAAACTAACTGAATTGTACTTTCTGACAATTACACACCAAGTTCTTTTGAATAACGACCAAGTAGTTTAGGAGTAATTTAACTGCTAACAAACCTCAACATAAACCATATTATGAGCAATAAACAATTACTTTGCACCATATTTTTAATCATCATTATCACCGCATAAATCGCAAGAATGAACGAAAAAGCTGTCACAAATTCAACAGTACCTGAAAGAGATTTCTGGTTTCTTTAGGCAATAACGCTGAACGTTGTGAATTGGCAGGATCACTTTGTTGTTCTTTCACATCCTCAATACCAGCACCAAGCAGCTCATTCTTCAGCAGGCAAGCATAAGCGGCTCCGTCTCTATTACTGTCATTAGTAGATCTCTGACTAGATGCTGCCTGACTTCCCGACTGCGACTTGTTATCCTAGTAATAAATAACACAACTAACTAACTATGCGAGCATGATATTATAACTACAGGTATGAAAAATGAACCACAACAAACAAGACAAACGCGTAACATTAGCCAAACTAAGAGCAGAAGCAAGCAACTGACCGGCGTAGCTTCGAAATTGATGTGCCAGATTGCTTTGCTTCTAGTGGGAATAAATCTGTCGCCGTAACTGTCTTTCATTGGACTTCTAATTGACGGCTGCAAACACAACAAGAAAATAACAGAAGTTCACCTGATGCAGAGAAATCATGCATCTTGTGATACTGCATCATGGTACATATTTTTAATACAAACAAAATACACAAGGTAATTCAAGGTCATCAATCACACACACATTAAATGTTGACCAAATGCTCAAAATCAATGCCAACAAAAAACTCAGTTACCATTTCCAATTAGTCAGTGACAGTAACTGCTTATCTTACACAGCAGTGATGCTGCCGATTGGCAGGATGGGCATCTTTAGATGCAATTAATACCACAAGTCTGAAAAGTTTGTACTCAAAACCCAACCCAATCTTGTGTAAGTGAGCCAGTTCAACAAACCACGACAGTGAAAGAAATGTGACGATACATTGCACGACTGCATCAGATACCATTTACAGTCTCAATAACTGATAATCATCCATTTATCCCACCTCTCTTGCATAACCAATTTACAAACTGCTAGCATCAAATATCAAGTTGTCGAACACAAACCGAGCTGAACGAAGACTGCTGGCTATTCTGCACATGCAACAGCCGCTGTTCATAGTCTGGGTCCATGACAACTGCGAATGTGACTGTGAGAGGATGTCATTCAACAGACGATGACTCCACTCACCATTTACACTACAAGCACATCAATATGAAATAAAATAATACATTCTGTCACAAAAACACTGTGCCACAAAAATGTTTTAGCACCAGGATGTTCCACCACCATAGACAAAATAGATAATTTGTCCACTTCGAGACTGAAAACCAAAAAAAATTGACTTTCATTAGTGGATGTACTGACATGTAGTACGATTTACAAAATCACAAGCTCCAAACCCAGATGCCTAATCTAACTACAAGATTCTGAAGCCTGGCATCAACCTAAGTTCAGAAATAATGTCAGTTAACACTACTAATAACTACATTGTTGCAATTTCTTCCACAATTTAGTGCCAGTCAAGAATGGCAGTGACATGTGTTAAATACATTCAGTTTCACCATTTAACAATACTATCTACAGGCACAGCATATGGTAAATACACATAAGATACACATATGCCACAATACATTAAATGAGTCATGGCAACACGGCATCACACAATATGGTATCACTGCATGCAACGGTTATGAAAAGAGAGCTGTGGTGCTTCACTACTTACCCACTCACCCATTCATTACAATCAAAACTTAACATGAAACGTGCTCTCCTGATTACCATCATACATTATGGTCCATAGCTTATTAGCACTGAAAAGAAAATCGTCCATTGGTTGATGGGTCCATTGTCATGGTGGGGAACTGTACAAGTAATGAAGCAGCGTATGGTCGAAATGACTGGAAACAAAAATCAAAGTACAAGTAGCAAGGAACTATTACAGCAAATTTATTCAATTTATAGTTTCACATTAGTCCATACCCTCTCCCTACCTCTAACCCTATTGACATCATTTTTTTATTATTCCTGCCCTGAAAGTAACAGACATGGCTCCGGTGTGTCTGTTGTTTTTACGCAAAATAGCATTACTACCGTGGACCTCAGCACCTGCTTTGCTCGACGACATTCGTCATCAAACCACACGCACGACGCCTTTGACGACGAGTAACTCGCCGAACTGGTATCTGCACATCGAGCTGTTCACTGATGGTAGTGCTGTAAAACTGCACGAGCGCATTGCCATCCAGATGCTCATATTGCTGGACATAAAACAACGCCGACACCTGAAGACTGGAAAGGAAACTATCCGAGGTCAAAAAACGCCATAACCTGTGGTTGGCAGTCATGTAGACAGGCGGAGGACGGACAAATGGTGACAGCCAGCGCAGTTGACGGTGGTCAGAAAGACCGACGTTGAGAATGTTGACAGTCAGAGCTGGCAAGTCGCTGCATGTGCAGATGACGTCGATAGTGCCACCGTCAACATGCGTCATGCTCTGGATATGCTGAACCAGTCCATGACACGCCAACAGCTCGACGAACTGGATAGTGTACAGATCAGTTGTGCGCTCGAGCTGGATGTTCAGATCACCAGCGAGCACAAGTCGGTCGACATAAGGTCGAAAATCTATCCAAAATGTCTGACAGTTCGGCAAAAAAGGTGGCGGTGACGGCGATCAATCCTGGGCGGTAGAGCAGGACGACGACACAAGACGACGTACCTGATGTGACATGTGCAGTGACGCACTCAAACGTCGACAGTTGAACACCAACATCAACGGCAATCAGACTTACACCAGCGACAGTAACGATAATGATGCCACCATGGTTGACGCTCAGTGATGCCTGGCTGCAGTCATGCGGCCGAGCATGCTCGACAACATTGCAGCCGTTGGTGCAGAGGACAAATGGACACCGAGTCAGCGTCATGCCAAGTCTCACACAGCAGAAGGACATCGACAGAATGCTGCTGAATGTCGAGAAGCTATCTCACGTTCCAGCTGGCAAACGTCAAGGTGCGACTTGTTGTCTCTGAGCATCGTGTCACGTGTTGCGTCGTCTACTTATGTCAACCACGCAGTTTCTCATGCGTTATTGCGCATCATCGTCATTGTATCTTGCCATTGTGCATTGTCGTCATCAAGTGACAAAGCAGACCGTTTTCTGAATAAATGACTAGATGAATTTGCCATCAGGAATTACGCTATTGTCTAGGTCTATGCAGTGTGAACTGTGAAGAAATTCACAGCGGCAGACTTCAAACGAATGCCACGTATAAAGCGTCCGCTGAGCAGTTAATTACAGAGCGAATGACTGAAAAACTCAACAACTTTCAAGACTGATAATGTACGTTACAACTGTTATCCGCACATCCGTCTTTTACCCACACATCCGCACTTAGCTTCCGCAGATTTTATCCGCCTTTTACCCGTTGCCACATCTGTACATTCGCACTACCCATAGCCAGACCAAACCTGATGCTGATCTTGAACATAACCCTATCCCTGATTTAAACGTTTATCCTGACCTTAATTCCACTAGACGCACTTAGACGCACTAGACGCACCAGACGCATTTCTCCCACACCCTCACAATGCGATGGATATAGACGCGAAAACCTACAGCCTCTACTGCGATACGACACACTGGGATCCAGCAACAACTAAACATAATATACGCCTCGTTATATTCGGATAACAGTAACAATAACTGTGCTAAGCAAAACACTCTATATAAGTGCAAAAAACCAGTCATACCACAAGACATTTTAGATAATTTTTCTCCAACATCAACGCCATAAACATGTCCCGACAGGCCTTGCAACTGTCACAAAGAAAAAAAATGAAACTACTAAACACCTGAATGAACCGAAAAGATCGGTAAAACGCGAACTTGAATGTGAATGTGATGGACGCGATAGTCTACTCCCGTCGTTCTAGCGTAATTACTAAAAGATCTCGAAGATAATAATAAGAATGTGATGTCGAGACAATAATTGGTCTTCACTGCGCTTGATCTGCATGCCACCCGTAAGCAAACACGGTGTAGTTACGCTAAATTGGCTAGACTATGATAGATATGTGAATTGTGAAAATTTTGTCTGATTTTTACGGTAGATGAACTTAAACCTGCAAACTGGGCAATTACCGATACTTTGCTGTAGATGAGAAATTTTCACACCAATTTTTAAAAAATTTGTTGCGTAAAAGTGGTTTTCGTCCAACGCAACGCACGCAACGTATGCAACGCACCAAACGCAACGGACGTAGGCTTATAAACGCAACGAAAATGCAAAAAAAAATTAACGACGGACCGATATTCTTGACAACTTTTTTTGCGTTTTGACTATTGGATCAGCTGCGTTTGCTGCGTACTTTTGGGTTCATTGCGTTTGCGTACTTTATTGCGTTCATGTGACGGCGTTCCTGTGTTGCCTTCCGATACTGTCAGAAGCTATCGTTCAAGCAGCACGTCGACATCGTTGTACGTAGCTGCTTCTATCAACTGCGACAGCTACGGTCAGTCCGAGTCCGACGATCCGTTCCAGATGACGCGACGCCATATGCGCACTCCGGTACATGCGTTCGTCAAGACTACTGTAACGCTGTGCTGTACGGCGTCTCAGCAAAAGTCGCTCGTCGGCTGCAGGCAGTACTACTCGCTGCCGCTTGACTGATCACTGGTGTTCGCCGAAATCAGCACACATCACTGAGACACTGCGTGACACGTTACATTGGCTGCCGGTGTCTCAGCGCATAGCCTAATGTTCAAAATTGCGCTGACAGCGTTTGACTGCGTTCACGGTCAGGGTCCTGGATACTTTGACGGCGTTATGACACCAGTTCACACCGTTGCAGCTTAGGCCAGATTGCGATCTGCAGACCAAGGCGACGTGGTCGTTCCGGGCTCACGTGCAACTCGCTTCGGCCAGCGCAGCTTCTCCTCAGTGGCACCAACCGAGTGGAATGATTTACCGACGGAGCCGAAAAGCAGCGACATTGGCAGACAGTGTTTCAAACAAAAGCTAAAGACATGGCTTTATGATTGTGCGTACTCGTAACAGGCGCCTCTGAGAACTTTGCTTGAAAGGCGCCCAGCAAATTCACGTATTGATGGATTGATTTCTTGCGCAGACCTAAGTTGCGTGTACTGCGTTAAATTTAAACGCAGTAAGATGTATGCTTGGTTGAAAATGGGTCGTGATATAACATAATTGTGTGTTTTATTTATCATAGGTGGATGGTAACAGAAAGTGTTGTTTTCCTTTGCAAATATGTTTTTGATCTGTGATCTTTAAAGCCGACCGTTACTATGTCATCTTGATAATGTTGCATTAGTGCCGATATTTTGGTCCAGACAGACAGCGCAGGCAAGCAGATAGAGCAACGCGGCCTGTAAAATTATCGACGTGGACGCTTCATAGTCGTTAAGCTGCAGCGCCGTGACTAAAGGCCAGTTCACACTAGCCGTGCACGGTTGTTGGTTTTGTGCCCCGTGAACACGGTCCGTGTCCACGGGCCATGTGCATAAGCCGTGTCATTGCAACGTTAAATATAGTATTTTAGATGCCATTTTGCAAACAAAATGGACATATTTAATTTGAAACAAGTAATTTGAGCAAAGCTCACGAGACGCGCGAAAGCCTATAGCAGTTCCTGTTCGCAGGTAATCGTAGTCTATCTCCATCCATTTCGTCGTAATTCACTCTTT
>Ga0056128_1001160_pt1 | contig 28332 bp, 24 predicted proteins | sample WorMetLIZISLAND2_FD_71113 | JGI IMG/M metagenome (GOLD analysis project Ga0056128, IMG submission 71113) | Marine gutless worms symbiont microbial communities from Max Planck institute for Marine Microbiology, Germany - Olavius geniculatus... ... | reverse complement strand
TTTTCTTTTACTTACCGTGTATATATGTTTGTGTGTGTGTGAGTGTTTTTTGTGTAACTTTGTGTTATTTGTGTTTGCTATGGGCCGTGTTGCCTGAAATAAACCTGTGACATTACGGTTAGGGCTAAGGTTAGTGTATTTCAAAAAATTGTGTGACGATAGCCTATATAGGAATATAGACACCCTAATAAAGGTGCAATATTGGTGAATAAATACAGCCCGGTCGCTGCAGTTTTTAGGCCTCTGCCGGTATCCGTGAGATCCAGGCCCGTCGAGAGCCACAGCGGGACCGGGGGAAACATTCTCGTGGGGCCCCTCAGGATGAAAAGAAAAAAAAAATTTTTAAATTTTAAAATAGCACATTCTGATGTATTAGCGACGACGAGGTTCCCAAACGTCGCGGGGCCCAGGGTAGCTTACCTACCCTACTCTCCCTCTCTCTCTCACCCTCTCTTCTTTCGACGGGCTGGTGAGATCCTGGCTTAGGATTGAGAGCGTCAGTTAGCTGCCTGTCATGACAGCGTGCGTCTATAATGCTCATACAGCCGCAGACAGTCTTTTTATCATACCAGGTAACATACCAGGTGCGGCTGCACCTGGACCGGTAGACGAATCTTCGGAGCTGGTTCAGCCGTAGGACTAAGCGGTTCGGTTAGTCCATAAAGAAGTCCATCGAAATGCTTGAGACCATTCTTGAAACAGTTCACACGGCTGGAGTCTATGACACTTTGCTGCAAACGGTTCCACCGATCAATAACCCTTGAAGAGAAAAAGAAACGTCTAATGTCCAGATGGCATCTGCATTTTGCAATCTTGGCGTTGTGACCACGTGTTGTAACTGACATACTAAGAGTGAAGAAATCGCTGAAGTTAGCTGAAGATAGTCCTTTGTACATCTTGAAAACTTGCAGCAAATCAGCTCTGTTCATTCTCTCTTCTAAGGTCCACAAACCCAACTGCATTCTTTCATCGTACGGTGATTTATTAATTGAGGCCCGGAATCATTCTCGTAAATTAATGTTGGATTCTTTCCAGCAAGAACTGGTCTTTTTCATAATACGGCGACCAGGCAGAAACACAGTACTCTAGGTGAGGCCGAACAAGCGATTTGTACAGCTTCAGTAGAACACTAGCACTTAAAGGAGATGGTTCTTGAGATGAGACCAAGTGCTTTACTGGCTTTAGCATATGCTAACTGACACTGTCTAGCCGGCTTCAAATTGTTACAAACAGTCACACCTAGGTCCTTCTCCTCTGTCACAATCTCCAGTGGCTGACTCTCTATGACATAGGTGTGCTGAGCATTCCTGGCACCTAGCTAGTGCATGACCACACACTTGATCGTATTGAATGGCATCTGCCACATATAAGACCAGTTTAGCACTTTATGAAAATCTTGCTAAATAATTTCTCTATTTTTGTCGCTATTGGCTTTCCCGAGCACTTTAGTGTCATTTGCAATATGCTGACCAAGACAGAATCTAGATCATTGATAAATATCAGAAACAAAACTGGACCCAGAACAGACCCCTGTGGTACTCTGCTACTAACCGTTCTCCAACAAGATTTACAGTCGCTGATGCAGACTCTTTGCTTCCTGCCACTGAGCCATTCTTTCACCCATGCCCAAACTTTCCCCTCCGATTCCATGGCACTGAAAATAGCGGTAGTTTTCGGTTGTTTTCGGTATTTAGTGATACCCCAATATGTGCACCTTGCTTTACTTATTTATTTACCTTTTTTGCTAAACATAGAACGTGTTTGTAAACAAAAAGTAGCGTGTTGTTTGTAGTTTTGCAGTAAACGAATATTTTACAGTAATTTTTTTCCGTACGCAGCCAGTGTATGGCTTACTGGTGAGGTAATAGTGCTGCTATGTAGGTGCACATACATGTGTGGCGTGTCGTCACGCAAACAATCCCGGGTTCAGACCGCTGCAACACAGAAGTGAACTGGGCGTCGCGACTCATCTTTGTTAGCCTAGAGTTGTCATAGCTTTTTTAAACATACAGATTACAGAAGCACTGGTTTTTATTTTACAGCTGCACCAGTCTACCATCACGTGTCTACTTTACTGTGCTGGAGACTTCAACATACTGAAGTTGGCATGTATTGCGAAGATATCATACCTTTGTACTACCAAAAATGTGCTAGCTACACAGATTGTATTAATTTTGGTGATCTTTAGTCATTATGACTCAACAATGTTATTGTTTTTTATTGAATTTTAGGTTTGGATTCAACACCTATAACTGTTGATGCTTTACACCAATTTCACACTTTCACTAGTTATGAATTCAAATGGCAACTTTCCTGCGTGCATCAAGGACAAAACTTTTGAAATTATCTAGTAGCAACTTGTGGCTTTTCAGTAGTTTTGATGCTGCTGAGAAACTCTACAGAGATGACGTGGTTAATGGTGAAAATTACCGCAGCAACGTTGTCGGTATTCAGATGCTTCCCGAGATCTTAAGGTGTAAGATTTTTGGCAGCTGTGCCAAAAGTTCAGTGGATGAAGATAAACGTTTGGCGATTGAAAACCACTTGAAGAAACACAATCTGCTTGGCAAGAAGACTTCAGTTCAGGAGAATGTTGATCTGCCTTTACCGCCGTTGTACGGTGCAAACATCGATGAGCATTTCCACGCAATTGCCACGCAGCAGACTTTGCCTTACAGACAGTGTGCCGAAGAGCTTGCGTCTGCCTCATTGCCTCCACAGCCGGATCAGTGGATTATGCGTGAAGGCTGGACCAAATATGATTTTGTAAATAAGAAGTGTTATGCTGTTGACTATCCTGATGAGCATTCTGTTATTCTTGATGTTGAAGTGTTGGTTTCTGGAGGCAACTACCCAGCTATCGCCACAGCAGCCAGTGCTACAGCATGGTGAGTCTGTGTACATATATGATCGTACTTACAGTGTTTAAGTTTTTACTGTTTTTTTTACATGCGAGAGCTAGCATAGCTAGCTATAGCGCGTATTAGCTATGGTAATTCTGTCTTGGTGTCTTGGTGTCTGTCTTGGTGTCTGTCACAACCCGGTACCGATTTGAGCCCAAGTGAGATAGAGACTTGTGGTTTTTACCATATGATAGCTTAGAGTCTCTAGTATTTTGCGACAAAGTTTCATGTTACTGGGTGAAAGGGGTTCCCATGAATGGGAGAAAGAGGGGCACCCCCCTTAAAAAGCATTATTTCACCGTTATTGGCTCTTCTAACGTGAAAATGGTTGCAGATAGGCACATACATGCACTAGCAACGAGCTTCTTAGAAATGTCAACATCGATGACCTTGAATGACCTTGAACCCCCAAAATAGGGGATTTTAGTGAATTTTTCACGATTTCAGGCTGCGACACGCACTTCAAGAGTGAATTGCACCAAAATGGCTGGAGGTAGACCAAGACAACCTGTGTATGAAATTTTCAGCATTGAATGTAGATTTTAGCAATTTAAGTCCGGACCTGCGCACTTAAAAAGTGGTTATTTATCCGCTGCTGGCTTGTCTAACGCGAAAATGGTTGCAGATAGGCACAGACATGCTGCTTAACGTAACAAGCATCGGCGACGGGCTTCTTAGGATTGTCGACATTGATGACCTTGATTGACCTTGAAACCTAAAAAAAGGGTTTTTAGTGATTTTTTTGCGATTTTTGGCTGCTAAAGAGTGAATTGCGACGAAATGGATGGAGATAGACCAGCATTACCTGCGAACAGGAACTGCTATAGGCTCTCGCACGTCTCATGAGCATTAGCTGAGATTTCTTGTAGTTGTTGGGCTTAAGGAGAACAAGACCTTGATTTTGCAAAGTGATACGTGCATATGTTAAGACACTGTCTGTGTTGCGCCTTTTTTCAAAAAGTTGCGTTTAATCTTAACAATATGATGTCACTTGATTGGCAGGATTCTTTAATGGATAATCAATCACTGTATAATGTTTTTGTGATGAATGTGTGCTTTCTTTGAATTTAGTTAGTACCTTATATTTGTCATTTTTTTGTGTTTGAACTACTGTATATGAATAATTAGCACTGTTATCGATATTTATGAATTTTTGGAGCATTGTATAACTCATTGCATGTCTTTGCAGGTATTCATGGTGTAGCAAGCGTCTGTTGAAGAAGTCCATTAGTGACACAAACCATTCATTAAGCACTGATGATCTCATTCCGTTGGAAACAAGCAGCTGTGAATCCGGTGTAGATAACAGTCTGCAGGAAGTACCACGACTAATTGTTGGGCACAATGTTAGCTTTGATCGGTCTTTCATAAAAGAGCAGTATTTTGTTCAGGTAAAAGATTTCTGTTTGTCTTGATTCTCTTTTAAGTATACTCATCTTGTTTTTGATTATTATGTTTTTAAAATGTGCCAGGATTAATGATGTTTTGCAGCCATCTTTTCAGAAGTTATGAAATACCTCTCAGTATTATGCAGCCTTCTGATCTGAACCATTTGGCAGAATGGCGGTTTATCAATCTTGCTTGTTATTTGTGGCATAATAGTACAAAAGTGGACATGATGTTAGAGAATTATTGTGCGTAAACTGTGGACTTTGCATTTTTGCACCTGTTTGACAGTACTGTAAAATATTATATATAACAAATATAGACCCAAGCCCAAAATACTCGCATAGATTGAAAATTTGAAAATGATATATTGACTTTTAAGCTTATAGGCTTACATAATATGTTTTGAGTTATTTGATTAGTCTGCCTGTTATATCTGAGTTGTTTAATTGTGTACTACACAATGTGAATAGTGACTGATAATATACTAACTATGATACGATACTGGTATGATATGTGTCTTGCACTGACAAGCTGCCATTTTAATTTAGCAGTACTTCTTCGATTTTTATAGTTAGTTAAATCTGTATATATTTAAGTTGCACCAATTTTGTTATGTGATGAATGTTGTTCAGGGCTCTAGGACTAGATTTCTTGACACGATGTCACTTCACATTGCTATCTCCGGCCTGACGAGCTTACAGCGAATTTTGTACATGGCGAAGAAGGCAGGAAGCAAACGGAAAGAAGTCCTGGAACATGAAGATGAAATTTCCAAATTTGGCTTATACCCGGTAATTAATGTTTTGTTGTATTTTGAATGTAATGCTTTAAATTCATGCGGTTAGTTAATTGGGAATTGACACAGTGTACTTAGTAATTAGGCTAATCACATATGATTAACACTTCAAGCTATTAATCGTGATTAAAGTAATTAATTGTGGTCAACAGTGTAATTGCGTTGCACATTAGCTTACTTATTTGGTGAAACTGCCAGGCAGAAACTTGGAGTTAACTGGAGTTAGTGCTTGCAAACATGACTGAAACATCTAACTGAAGTTGCAGTGAGAATTTTAGGCTCTTGTTATGAGTGTTAGACTGGCATCCAAACATAATGGATATTAACTTGTTTCTGCTGCGATAGGTGTTGTTCTGTTTTAATTAATTAGTGTATACAGTTGTTATTAGTCATGCAATAATAATTAATTTCAGTTAACGCTATAATCGTTCAGCAGCATTACCTGTTTGGATTATTGGAGGTGCACATTTTCTTGCTTGTTTCCGACTTTCTTCTTTTCTTCCACATATGGCCAAACAGTTGTTATTAGTCATGCAATAATAATTAATTTCAGTTAACGCTATAATCGTTCAGCAGCATTACCTGTTTGGATTATTGGAGGTGCACATTTTCTTGCTTGTTTCCGACTGTCTTCTTTTCTTCCACATATGGCCAAACTTTGACATGATAAAGACTCCTGACCAGAGGTCATAAGTGCATTTTCATTGCTCAGTAATTAAGTAAGTAATTACTTGTGGCGCTTTAGTGATAATTCTTTAATATTCAGTGCCATGACAGAAAAGGATTCCTGATTAACATTGTTGCTTTGTTTTGCTCAGTTTAGTGTCTGCCAATCTGGTCATCCTTTACTTGTTGTGTTACTTGCATGCTTCTAAAGAACTAACCTTTGTCATCAAGGCTGCATCAGAGTTTGCTACTGGTTGTATTTTACAACAGAGTTTTGCCTGGATGAATCAGAGTTGCCTGAACAACTTGAATGACCTCTATAAGCACTACTACAAAGGTGCAAAGCCATTGGACAAACATTTGAGAGATGTTTTTGTGACTGGAACCGTAGATGATGTCATTCAGAACTTTCAGGTACACTCTCTGTCATTGCTGACGATGTGCATTATTCAGTTAATTCCTTTGTGCCTCTGTGTAATACATTTATGAGAGCTTGTATTGTTCATTTGGCTATATGTATATTTGCTGTATAAACATTTTTCGTATGATTGCATGTAGTAGATGTATATGTCCAAGTTGTGGTTTGTTTTCAGTAAAGGGTGAAGAAAATATCAGCAGTCAGTTGTAAATCTGTAGTGGTTAATATTGCAGGAGCTTATGACCTACTGTGCCGATGATGTTAGTGCCACTCATGCAGTCTATAAGAAGATGTGGCCTCAGTTTAAAATGAGGTATCACGCTTTTTATGTCGGATTCTGTTATGACCTGTTATGTTAACTGTGTTTTGTTCAGAAATTAAATGACACAGTTTTTACTTTTGAGCCTGTGGCAGCATATTGGTGCAATATTTTTGGCTGTTGACTACAGCCAAATTTGACATTTGTACCAGTCGTTATAGTATTTGGTATATTTATAGGCACAGCATAATGTGGCTGGGTGGCAGGCAGTTTGCATGATTCTTTGATATTTATTAAAATAGTGTCTCTGTTCATGATACATAACTAGAAACTATTGGTTTTATTGGCTGACCATTAGGTTGAGCCTTGTCTTTTGTATGCCTGTTTGTCTGTGACACATGTATTGTGGCTAAATCATACATTAAAGGTTGTTGGCGATGGTGCTGTTGAATAGGATGTTGACGAGTTTCTATAGGCTGTTGACGAGTTTCTATAGGCTGTCAATAGTAATCATGTTTTTATCTGCAGCAGTTGGCCGCCATCACTGATGTGCACCAAATTACCATATCACACTGTAGTCACTCTGGAAAATCACTTTTTTTCTGCGACCAGATATTGGACACTGGCCTGTGGATATAGGTGGTATTGTTGGCTGACCCTAGCGACAGCTGGGCTTCTTGTTTTGTGCAGGTTTCCACACCCAGTCACGTTGGGTGGAATGCTTGAGATGAGCATTGCATATTTGCCGGTGAACAAGAACTGGCAACTGTACATAGATAGGTCACAGGCAAAGTACGACGAGCTTCAATTACATCTCAGCTCTATGCTCACCAGACTGGCCAAAGAAGCTGTTGCAATGCCTCAACAGAGGTCTATTTATTTTATTTGTGTTCAACTTTGTATACAAAAAAGGAAAAAGATAAAATTTGAAATAAAATCACCAAGGGCAAATATGCCACTAACAGGTGACAGCAGTTTCCAATCTGTTAGACTACAGTTGAAGTTATATTTTACCAAACACTGACACAGTCTGAGCTTTATTATAGGGCTGTTGTAGCTGCAGGAAATCCGTCAGTGTGTTTGTCTCTTGGTCTCTCCATCTGTCTGTGTATTGTTATATGCTGCACAATGTTGCCACTAACTGGGTTGGTGGCCTGGCATAGCGGTAACACATTTTGTTCGATCAACCAAGTTGTTTTACACCCGGTCCAGTTATTACTGTGATGGGTGACTGCCTGCTGACAGGTAAACCGTCTCGGTATGTAACCAGCCACCTAAGTCAACTTAGCCTTGTATAAGGCAGGCGTGTTCACCTGTATCGTTTGGCAGGTATAACTCTGTGATCCCATACGGCAGGTGACCCTTCGTACCTCTCAGATGAGCTTCCATTAAGAGCTGTAACTCCACCTATAACCTATAACTTAAAACTTTCTTATTGTCTCAGAATTTGGCGATTTTGTATCTTTATCAGAAATTACAGAACTGCATAGTGAAGTGAAATAAAAAGTATTCTGATTGAAGTTTCTGACTATTTGCAGATACAGAAATGATGTATGGCTGTGGAATTTAGATTGGTCAACCAAAAAAGTGAAACTCCCACAACCATCGGTCGGTAGTGCACTTGTTAATATCATCTCATTTCTTGTGTTATGTGCATCTGTAAACATTTTTGTGACACAAATTATTTAATATCCATGCGGCTGCATCACTGTTGTTGCTGATGTAGGTAGTTTCTATTAGCATTATTATCTCCACCAAGTGTGAACGTAGTAAACATTGGAGGAGATTATGAGATTGGTCATTCTGTGTGTCCATGTGTGTGTTTGCTTCGCTTGGCGGAGATATGCGCTCTCACAAGCACCTACTAGTTATGGCATGAAATAACTTCTTTTGTGCTGATGTGCCATTAAGATGCATCAGCAGTGTATGTTTTTTGAATCCTTCGTTGAAGTAATGCTGTTAATAATGTAGAAAATGTTTATATTGATTACGCTGTTGTACTGTTATTTATAGCATTGCTGTAATAATGCATTTGAAGGATTTTAATCTTGCAGACTGACAAAACTGCTGAAAAACAAAAGACATCATACATGCATGTGCCAAGGTTAGAAAATCTGTTGATATGGTGTTTTGATGGCCATTTTTTAAGTAAGCCAGAGTTAGGTCGTAAACTAGACTTGTAACATAACGCCATAACTGCCATCGTGAAATTATTCATTTGGCTAGCCGCTGCCGCCAAAAAATTTTTTGGCTGAACTGGCATCACCGATATTAAATTATATACACTGTTGCGGAAAAAATAATTGACCAAAAGCTGATTGTTCTGAAAACATTTAGCTCGTGGGTCTAAACTCTAAACTATTGGAAGAAATTCGATGACTGCTGAAAACGTTTATGATTATTTGAGACGAGTGCAAAACAGCTGATGCATAGTGACTGTAGATTTTATGTGCCATATTTTGTTACTGCGACTATTGTCACATTCTGTTTCCTATATATGTAGTGACAATGCATTGTGTGTTTGGTGCTATTTATGGGTATTGAATCAGCATCTGATTTGTGAAAAACTTACTGTACTTCGTCAGCGCCCATTGGTTTCACTGTGGATAAGATGGGATGCTTAATTCGCTTATCGATATGCTTTCGATGTGCGGTTTACTGAAAACTTAACCATCTGTCATACATGTGCATCGACTAGGTGGGTTTGAATGGTTAAATGATATCAAAGCAAACCTGTCTCGGATATACTGAGCATCACCTGCCATATGGGATCACACAGTGTTACCTGACGCAGGTGAATGTGGCTCAAAGTCGATCTTGTCAAATGGTCTTGGCTGAAAAGTCGGCACTTTGGGTAGCCTTTGAATCGAGTTGCTTGAGTGCACCAGTTTGGCCGGTCCAGCTTAGTTCAAATAATTCCTGTCTGTGGACATGAGTGTTACATATGTAGAATCTGATATACTTTCTTGTTATATCAGTTTGAGTTGTGTCTGCACATCACGTGGCGGGCAGGTGGTTTTCCGAGCTGTGTGAAACTTCGTCGCCGCTGGAGCCGACAAAACTGACGCTGCAGCGTCGCGTTGCACCGAAGCTTCTGCGTCTCATCTGGGACGGATTCCCGTTGCACTACGATGCCACACACGGCTGGGGATTCCTTGTACCAATCCTTGACCATGAAGATGAGGATGAACTTGAGTTACAGAGGCAGGAGGGCTCTGAACAGTCTTCCAGTTTTCCCTTTCAGTAAGTTGATTATGACTACCAAGTAAGCTCTCGGCCTTCAGAGTTTGACTGCTGAAACTATGGCTGTTGCTTCTAAACTTAACTGTTCATTTATCTGTGATCAGCACACTAGATTATGAAACAGATACAAATCATCACAAAAATTAATGGCACCATAAATGGGATTATTTTTGCATTTATATTTTATGGGAGTCTGCCTTCTATCTGGTAGATGCTCTTTTACACGTGCCTGTTTGTTTAAAGGTTAAATAAGGGATAATACCTGGGAAGGCTTGGGAATCTAACTGTATATCCACCATCGAACTGTGCATACATGACATTAGGGTGTTGGTCCGCCATTTCAAAAGGCTGCCATGGTCGGGGATAGGGTTACGAATATTGTGGGTTAGGTTAATGCTGGGGTTATGGTCACAGTTATTATCAGACTGTCAGTGACAGTGTTAGAGTTAGTTTGGCAAAATACGGTGTTGTCATCTAAGACAAGTTTCTTCGTGATTCTCGGAATGGCAGACCTGAATGAACATTGGATATCCGCCTGTCAGTCGAAGGCTCAAGCAAGAGGTGAGCCGTGCACCCCAGTTGCGTTTAAGTGGAGTGTGTCGTATTTGCCGCACAGGTTGCTGTTGGAGCTGTGTTCTCGTACAAGACATGATTGGTGCCAGTCATCACTTGATGCTGTACATAGCACGGCATTGGACAACGTTTTACAGCAGCTTGAGAACGCAAATGGTTATGAGGAGGATGCAAAGAAGTACTGGGATGAACTCGAACGTATTCTGGCTACGTCTTCTGCTGTAAGGATTTATTACACATTTTTTGTCTGTGTTCCTTGTAGTGAGTTGGTATTGTAACAGTTAAAACGTTGGATTTGCGATCGTGAGGTCATTGGTTCAACTCCCAGTTGTGCCGTTATCAAAAATTTAATACTTGGATGAGTGACTGTCTGCGGACACATAAACCATGTTGGTATATATCTAACACTAAGGTCAACTCAGCCTTCCATCCTTCCATCGTAGGTAAATCAAATACCAGCCTGTCTGGCTGGGTTATGGTTGTTGCATTCACCTGGCACACTCCATAACTCTGAAGTGAGTTTCTTACAAAAAAGGTGATAACCATTTAACCATAACCATTTAATCAAAGGATTGATTACATCTTGTGGCTATATTCCCTGTAAGGATTGACTTTTGTGCCCGACTAGCTGTTGTACTCTGTGTCAAGATAATCTGCCGGTAACTGTGGATCCATGTGTGGTTATGATAGTTGAGTTTCAACTAGATGACCATGGTCTGGTCTACTCTTAGGCCACTTCAACAAAAACAGAATGTGTCATTTACATGAGGTGCTGAGTTTTTGTCCCGGATGGCATCTGACTGCAATTCTTACTTTGATGCAGTGGGGTGTATTGAAGTACACATTTGATGACCACATTACATGCAAGTTGCTTGCATGTGAACAGATTTAAGCCCAGAATCGAAATGCTGTGAATTATAGCTATGTTCATTTTTCTTGAGATTTCTTTTGAGTGATTAATTTTTCCATTGTCTTTTGTGTTAACAACAATAGAAGGGAACTGCTCAGCTGAAGTTGGAGCATGTTGGCGCGGGTCCATTTCTCGACGTTGTACCTCATTGCCAGTTCTACAAGCTTCCTCATAAGGTTAAAAGTAATTTTCGTCATATATTTCTAAAACAGTAATTAAGTAAATTTGTTTTGCAAATTGGTGCAAATGTGCACTGTGTCTTTTGCCATCAGTTAAAAGTATAATTTGGTGTTGATGTAAAAACTGTAACAATAACATTGGCAGTTTGTTAGAAAGAAATGGACTCTTTGCTGCTGCTTGATGAGTAACAGTCATGTCATCCGGCCTGTAAAAGTAATTTCACAGCAATTTATGCATTTTTATTCTGTTTTGCAGATTGGCCCTACCTAAAATAATTCCATTAATTGTGGAAAAAATGGTTGGCTAACAACAACCGAGAAATGGTCCAGCATTGTTATAATATTGCTGCAAATGTGATGATTATGGGAATAATTTAGAATACAAAATACTGCATGACCTTTATGTACATATTACCATATTACCGTAAAACTTCTGTTAGTGCAAGTTACTACTAGTGCTACTACTACGTATTCCCTTGGCCTGTATTCGTGACCCGGCTTCATTTAGTATGCGTTTCCTTGACCCCCGTCCTCTATTTATTTGGGGTGCATCTTCAGTTTATCATTATTTGATAAAATTGATGATAATGACGGTGATAATGGTGATGTGGTTTAGGATGGAGGAACCAAACGGGTTGGAAATCCACTCGCGAAGGACTTCATTCACAAGATTGAGCAGGGAATATTGAGATCAAGTAGCGACAGCGACGCCGAGACAATTCTCAAGTTTGGAAATACATGCTCCTACTGGAAGAATAACGTGAAGCGAATCTGGTGAACTGCTGTGCATTTTGTTGTATTTGCATGTTATGTTGTATTAAGTATTAACAGATATTTTTATTTATGTTTTATTTGTTTATTTTTGGATGCAGGTGTTTCTTTTTAGCTGTGTAGAAACTGTCCAAAGATGCTTCATTTTTATCATTTTCAGACACTGAATAACTAAATTAACAGGCAGTGATATCATATATATGAGAAGCAGCACAGGATTTTAGGTATAAGTAGCTTCTTGTGGGATAGATTTGTGAAAAGATAACTTTACATCTTGGAGTGAAAGAGGAGTGATGCATGGGGTGAGTAGTGAGAGTAAGAAAAACAATAATGGTTCGATAAAAAGGTGAGCTAAACAATGTTATGATTAAAACGAGGCAATATTGAAAATAAATAGTGATGGTTGTGTATCTGGCTGGCTGTGTTTAGTTCACAGATGGTTGTACCACTGACTGCAAAAGATCTTCCATCCGCAATTACGAGGTTTGTGATAATTTTTCTAACATTTATATCTGGTCATATTTCAGTTAGGAAACACTGATATATGTGCTTTATACTGATGCAAAATATTTGCAAAATATGCAGAATTTGTCGAAATATGCTTGTAGGTGTATATGCTGCAAAAATCACAAAGCAAAATGCAAAAGAACTATTTACTCGACTTTGATGTTGCAGAAAATGTGATCACATATGCGAAGATTTGCAAATGTTTGCATATTTGTGCATATGTGAGCTTATTTGATATCTGAATTTTTGCAAAATATGTGATGCATCCTGCTTATGTCCAGTAGCTGTAATTGGTCGATATCCATACAGTGTGTAGTAGGGATTTGCAATCCCGGGATCTCGAATCCCGGGATTGGTGGCTTCACAATCCTGGGATTTCAGAATTGCAAAAATTAGTTGAAATGGTTTTTTGCGAGTGTTTAGTGATACGAAGAACAATTTTAGCCGTCACTGAATAAAATATTTTATGCACTCTACAGTTCTGCTCTATGCTGTGTGCTGTAATTTGTATTTTGACAGTCAGTCACTCCCGAATACTTTCTGTAGGTACTACTACATCACATGACCAATCTGTAAGCCTAATCCCGTAAACGGGATCCCAGAATTATCCTGGATCACGGGATTGAGGGATTGCAGTCATTAGTGTGTAGTACACAGTGCTGTGCTGGTTGTTGTCTGTGTCTATCCAGTGATCCCAAGTACAGAGCTGATGTCTTTCATGGCGCAATAATTCCTCGTGTGGTAACAGCTGGCACAGTCACACGCAGAGCTGTTGAACCCACTTGGCTAACGGCCAGCAATGCTTACGTAAGCATGAATTACAACATTACTCACTAGTTGACCGAGTCGACTCAGCCTTCTGTCCTTTCAGGGTACACTTGTAATTAATTTAATAGAAAACTGGATCGATAACACTTGTATGTAATGAATCAACAAGCATATTTTGCATGTACACAGTGTTTCATAAAAAGGACCCCCTTTTGTTTTTTTCATAATTTACTCGGATGACGATCAATTTCACATAATTTTTACCAGTTAGAGCGGTAGAAATACTAGTTCAAAACATTTGAACAAAATATGGCAGTTGATTAAATATTCTTTGCTAGTCGTGATGTAATGCTGATGTCATAATGTGTCATGAGTACAGGCTTGCTTGTCTCAACTGGTGCTGTCAGTTGCTACCCTGCTTCGATGGTGAACTTAATCTGGTTCGCTAATGAAAAATGTTTATCGTGTCAGCACTGAGCAACATGGGGACATGAAATCAGGCATCTAGCAATCCATAAATGCAACCATTTTGCAAGCTCGGTGTGCTAGCGCACTGTCTTGCTCGAACATGTGAAAGTCCAGCTATCCCCACAGACACGTAAATGCGATCGCTTTGCACGGTTTTGTGGCTGCAACTGCAAAACTTCAAAAATTTGTCATCAACGAACTAGATTTTTTGCCATCGGAGCAGGGTAGCAACTGAAAGCACCAGTTGAGACTAGGAAGTTTGTACCCGAGACATATTATGATGTTATCATTTCGTCACGACTAGCAAAGAATATCTAATGAACTGCCATATTTTGTTAAAATATTTTGAATTAGTATTTCTTCTGCTACAACTGATGAAAATTTCATGTACATTGATCATCATTTGAGTAAATTATCAAAGAAAGAAACATGGGTCTTTTATGAAACACCGTGTAGTTTGATAATGTGTGGCACAGGATGATCGAATCGGCAGTGAACTCAAGGCGATGGTCCAGTCACCGATTGGCTACCACTTTGTCGGTGCTGACGTTGACTCACAGGAGCTGTGGATTGCTGCCGTATTGGGTGACAAGAACTTTCAGGGTGTTCACGGTATGCACTCGGAAATGAGCTTTGGATCATACACTGAGAAATATTACGAAGTGCACTTTGAAGCTACGGTTTTGTCTTGTGCGTAATACAAACAGAATGCCAACAAGTAAAAGAACTCAACAAGAACCTGCCAAAAAGAAGCTTGAAACTGCGGATGGTAAACATTCGGTAATTTACGACGGCAGCGTGAATGGATTGTGTAGCTTGGAAAGAAATATAAACAATAATAGTAGCCAACAGCACCGATGACTGAAACAGTTCCATGCAGTAAATGCTACTGAAATATGTGCGAATAATGAGTTCTTTTTTACTTTTTTGCAGGCTTTGTTACTTACTCTGGCAATTGTAGTAATAGTTTTGTTTTGTAAATCTTATACACATTGTTGATCTACCCTCGGAGGATCAGCCCAAGCTGGAGTAGTTACACAAAAATAGGATGGTTAAAGAATGAAACGAATGAATGTTTATAAGGCTTATTGCAGCGAAAAGGCTGAATTGCAGCAATACAGAAGCAAACACCGTGCAATACAAGATAATAAAATGCCACATATAAAATGTCAGATGAAACACTGCGAATATAAAATACTACCAGAAATTTTTCATGTGATATGGGATAAATGAGTTTTAAAATCTGTTCATATTTGACTGCTGTTCTCAGAAAGTCTAGTTATTTTAAGCATAGAATAATAGCTATATCATCAGCAGTAGCAGGCCAGCTGCATTGCGTACATTGTGTGGAGGCTGAAGTGTTGCTTGGTGTAGGCTGCACAGCGTTCGGCTGGATGACTCTACAGGGCAACAAGGCCGAGGCTACAGACTTACACAGTCGTGCCGCTCAGCTTATCGGCATCTCCAGGGAACAGGCAAAGGTCACTTGCTCATCGTTAATATCTGTCATGATTGAATGTATACATTATTAGTCTAAATCACTTTAGCACAATCGAGTTCATGATGTATAGCTGCACATTTTTCTGTAGCGTGGTCTGTCGTCTGTTGTCTGTCACATTCGTGCCCCTGCTGAAATCGTTTAACAGACTTACATGTTATTTGGCAGGTACAGTTGTGGGGTGCAATGATGCATTGTGTCACATGGGGGTCCCTGAACCGAAGGGAAAGGGGAAATTGGGGGTTGAACCCCCAGCCAGAACTTGGAGTTTTTACTTATGATTCACATGGGGAGCACCAGTAATCAGTTTCGTATCTTACCAAATTATTTTGGTCACCTGTAAAGTACAGCTTGTAATCTCTGGTTTTTGTGGTTTGCTTAGTCTACCACACATAATAATTGCAGTGCAGTGTTCTAATTACAGGACTCGCAAATCATTGCTGCATAAGAAATGTGCAATAATATAATAGTATTTGTTGTGACTGATAGCAAGAAACGAAACAAGAATGATGTTTTACACTACTAAAAGGAAACGTCAGCAAAAAAACTAACAAGATAATGCATGTTATCATTTAGCAACTTAATTTCAGTTAATTAGCTATCAGAAATGCATTGAAACACAAAAAATGCTGGTGAGTGTTTTATCCAGCATTGTAGACAAAGTAAAGTATTCGTGTTCTCTGAGAAGCAGATGCTCAAGACGTTTACAGTGCTTGTCATGATGCATAATGTCTGCTTTATAACGTTTTTCTTAGTGATGTGATTTTAGTCAAAAATTTAATGATTATAATTGTGAATAATTGTTTATTTCTGCAGCCGTGATAATTGTCACATTGTAGATATTCAACTACGGGCGTATCTATGGTGCGGGGTTGAAGTTTGCGAAGCAGCTGCTGATGAAATTTAATCATCGCCTACAGGAGCATGAAGCTTCGCAGAAAGCAAGAACAATGTTTCATGCTACCAAAGGAAAAAGAGTCCGGTGAGTTTCTGTATGGCACTTTTACTTTGTAGTTTGCTGTTATTTTATCTTTATTCCCTGTTCTCCAATAGATGGCATTTTGAGATTGAGGAGGATAACAGGAAAGATTACTAGAACTGCCATTATCGATACATATGCACAGTTATAATCGACAGTTTTTACAGTTTTAGATTTAGGTCATTTTTGTGTTTTGTGTTTTGTAAAGGTTAAACTTTCTGTAAAGGTTAAACTTTTTGTTTTGTTATTATGTGTATGCGCAATTTTGCCTGCAAAGGCCATCCCCAAAATGGCCTATACTGTGTCGGGCAGGACGTTAAACCCTACTCACTCACTCACTCACTGACTGTTATCTTATCTTGCTATTTTTTGTTGTTCTCCATTCTGTGTTTTTTACTAATTATATTTGAGAATTGTAACAAGAATTTACTTAGCAGTATTTAAACGTTCTTATCAGACTGTGTGTTTTATTATTTTTTGTGATTTTTGCTTCTGTGTAATGTAGTTGCATTTTGTTTTTTTGTTTATTGTAGGAGCCAGAGTAAAGACAAGGCATTAGCACACTGGGAGGGCGGCAGGTATGACTATCAACTAACAGCCTTAGCTCTTTAGATGGTGTTCCTCTCATATTTTTGGTGCTAAGTTTAAATTAAATTTCATCTGACATGGAGGTCATTTTGGAGCGTACATTGAGCAGAGCTTTAGCAGAGATGCTTGAATTCTGTTGTGTGGTTTCTGGTCTAGGATTAGGCCACATGCTAGATGGATCGTTTGCGTTAGCACTGGAATGGTTTTTGTTAGTTGCTCATTTTGACACTGACGTTGTGTCGTAAGTTCTGATCAGTATTTAACTTTAGAGAGAGTCCATTATTTTACTGTTTTCTCAACAGAATGACGATGTGAAAGAAACTTTTTGTGTGATGTACAAACCATTTATAAAATTGCTATAGCAAGGAATGCTTTTTTCTTAGCCATTAGCAACAGATATATTTTGATTGGAACATTTTTGCATTCTTTCCCATATTTACTATGAGGTTCTTGTGGGTGGTAGCATTAACGTAAGGCATATTAATATTTCAGTGACCTAATTACATAATCAGATGGCATTGTTGATGGAGTTTTTACGGTTGTCTGCTTTCAGCGAGTCTCACATGTTCAACATGTTGGAGTCTATTGCGCGGTCAGAGAAACCTCGGACGCCGGTGCTTGGATGTCACATTAGCAAATCTCTGGAGCCTCATAACGTTCACAGTGAGGTTTGTAATCAACATTTTCTTTGCACTCACTTGTCTGTGATAGAAATAGTAATAATAACGATGCCATCGCATGAACTTGCACTTCAGTTTCAGTCACCGGGGAAAACCATGGGAGCAGTGGATTTTCCAACTTGGTTCTTCTTTGACCATGGCTCTACGTTTGACTCATACATCTGGTGATCCACACCGCGAAAGATCGTTCTTGTTTTAGCGACTGTCAGTTATTGTCCACCATTTCAACTGTGTTTTGATATTTAACTTTCTATCAGTTTTGTTTTTTTCGGTTGCTGTGCATCTGAATTATGACAGTAATAATGTGTTTTGGTTTACTCTATATGTGCCTTTTCTTGCATATGTAAGGGCAGTCATCTTTTGTTTTATTTTCTTTTCACTTTTTGCACAACAGTGACGGTTGTAGCCAAACAATGTGGCGGAAGTACTAAACGCTGTGTTGTGTGGATAATGCTGATGATGACGATTGTTAAACATTGTCATTTCAGGGTTTGGATACAGATACAGCTGTGTTTGTAATGCCTGTGGATGTGTTCAGTTCATGACAAGTCGAGTAAATTGGGTCGTGCAGAGTTCAGCTGTCGATTATCTTCACCTGATGCTGGTTTGCATGCGCTGGCTGCTCGATGCTTACCACATCAACGGTCGCTTCTGCATCAGCATCCATGATGAAGTGCGCTACCTGGTTGCGTCAAGTGACAGATACCGCGCGGCACTCGCGCTCCAGATTACCAACTTACTCACTCGGTCCATGTTTGCATACAAACTCGGCTTTGACGACCTGCCTATGGTAGTGCTATGTTTACTACTTAAGGTGGTTAGTAGGTTAAAGGTCGTCTATGGCTCTTTGCAGGAAGTCCATCACAGAGCTACAGAACATCACCTGTCATGTCGGATCACATACTGTTACCTGCCACCCAAGACAGGTGAATGCGCCCTGTTTTAACCTCAGCCAGACAGGCTGGTACTTGATTTACCTACCCCAGAGGGATACAAGGCTGAGTTGACCTTGGTGTTGGTTATATATTTAGATGGTTTACAGATAATTGAGAGGTTGGATGGTTAATCCTTTGATAGGTGACTGTCTGTGGATGGGTTAACCATCCAGGTATATAGCTAGATTGTTTACCTATTTGTAGATAGTCATCTGTCAAAGTAATAACCACTTGATAGTGAGTGACCTGACTGGGGGTTGAACTCATCGCCTCTCAGTCATCTGTCTGACGCCACCAAGCCACTGCAAATACTGTGCATGCCACGTCTGGTTATTTAACTGGTCCCGGTGTCTGGGTTACTCCATGTTTGGCTGGGCACCGGTACTTCAAAAGTGAATTTATTTTAGTTGTAGGAGCAGGACTTAGGCATTTCAGACCCCCATTAAGTACTGTACTAAGGCCTATAAAGTTCTGTTTCTCAGTTTGTTGTTGCTAGTTTTTGGTGAATATAGGCCCGTGTGCATTTTATAGTGTGAAATTCGTTATTTGTGGGCCTACTGGGGTGCAGGGCAGGGAGGTGGCAACTGCAGTTGCTCTTCCCCCTAAGTTTTAGCCTGTCTCAGAATTTTTGGTCAGAACATTTTTGTTCGAAATACAAAACCTGGGGCTGTAAATCTACTAGTTGGGGGAATTTTGAACCAGAAGTTAAATTTTAAGCACCTGTATTCATGATTATCTTCTGTCGGAAATTTGCAGCTCTCTGTTGGAAAAGTGTTCGAACAGCTTTGTGGGTAAAAAGTTGGAACCCCCACATTGTGAAATCTGATGCATTTCTTCCACTTTTTCTGCCAGACAGTGAAACAGTAATGCAATAGAACGTTGTAATTGTCTGTTAATATACTATGACAATGGAGCAGTGATCATGATATGTGTTTGGTATTGTTTGTTTGTCATCATTTCGATCAAATTTTGTCTAGTATTGGTATGTTTTGTGTCAGTAATCTTGTAATTCTGTCTTGTAATTCAGTTTTGAAAGTATCTGATGAAAATTCATGCCTTTTAGCTAGTTTTCAGCTAGTTTTTGACAGGTTTTCCTGTGTTTTATATGTTTTTCAGTCTGTTGCGTTCTTCAGCTGTGTCGATGTTGATAAATGTCTGAGGAAAGAAGCTTCAATTGACTGTATTACGCCTTCCAATCCACTCGGGTTGCACAAGGGCTACGATATTCCGCCAGGTTGGACAGTGTCTTTTATATCATAGTCATAAGATGACACGTGAAAGACATCTGATAACATAACACAAATTTGCAATATATTTAAATGTATTTATGTTTAGGTTGGACATTGAATGCAAACTGTTTTTGAGTGCATTTGACTAATGTAAGACTGTTTCATTTATTTGAAGCCAATAATTTCATAAACATAGAGGTCCAGTACTTGCTATAGTGCTTCTTACACGAGTTTGGCTCTTGACCAGAAGTATTTCACAATCTTGGAAGTGGCAGCTGATTGGCATGAGCTAATGATACCGCAGCACACTATGCGGCCATCCAATGCCTGGTATAGCGAACAACTGAACACACAGTCTGCAGCTAGCAGACATACCACTGTCCCAGTCGGCCAAGCTAGGCTTTCACCCTATAGCCCATAGGCTACTACTCATTTCTTATCCCGCTGAGGATAGGAGGCTGAGCGTCGTCTGTCCACAGCTGCAGTTAGCTATTTTTATGATTAATGTTGGCACATTTATGCTTAGGTAGATTGATCGACTGACATTTTGTCTGATGGATTGTTCTGCGATTATGCAGGAGAAAGTCTGAGCATCAGTGATATTCTGCACAAGACTGCTGGTCAGCTCACTGGCGTAGATCAGTCTGCTACGACCACCACATTGACACACTGATTAATGCTGTATCTCGGAATTACCGACGTTTCATTTTGCCCCTTTGACGTTCTGCTCTCAGGATGTTTTGCCTCTGGACATTTCACCCAGTAAAAATTCGAGATGCTGGCGAAGGCTGCGGATAAGGAAGACGATGGAAAAGATGGATGGAGAAGACGAACGGACGCTGAAGATAAAAGGATGGAAAATACAACGTTTTAGGGGCAAAACAGCATGAAGGTGAAACGTCCTGGGGGTAAAACGTCAAAGGGGCAAAGCGTCCTGATGCCGTTTCTGGTGCTTACAGCGATTAGTAACGTTACACATGCACGTATATGACTCTAGCCCAGTGTCTGCTGCAGCATCGTCAAGATATCTAGTTTGGTGTAAAAAGTTCTTTTGCTTCCGGTTGCCGTCTATCCCTTAAAAAACCTCCATCACTAAAATTTTTGATGGACAATGAAAAATATTGGGGCAGTATTTACATTGGTGCAGTTTTTTGTTTGCTTTTAAAGTTTTGCTGTTTGTTATGTTGCAGTTGCATTGCATAATTCTTATTTTTGTTCTCATTGGTACTATTTCCTGTGTGATTTTTGTTTTTATATATAATATTACACAAAATATCATGAAATAAAAATGAAAAAAAATTTAAAATATCCTTCGTCCCTACTTTCTTGCCGGACTTGGACTGCAACCGGAAACACAGAAATTTGTTTAGGCTTTAGCTGTGCTATGGCTGCGGACTTGTTGAATATTGTATTTATGACATTGTTGATCTAGTTTTTTTCTTCATTTGTTAGCCATTGTTCAGTAATTATCATGTGTTACAGTAAACAAATTTTCATGCAGTTTGTAAAAATATGTATTTTAAGGGCACAATATGAGTCACCAGCAAAAACAACAAATCTCATTTTGGAAGTGAATTGTCATGTGTTAAATTCCAGAGTGGCCCAATAGCCTACAAGGCTAGTGATCCTGAATACTTTTATAGGTCTGTATTTATATGCATGTTTTCTTACTTTAGAATAGATAGGTCTGTACATATTACTTAAGGTAATCATTGCTTCTCTAGTGCTCTGTTGATTTGCCTTGAAAGCCCAACGTTTTTTTTTCTAAAGAAAAGTCTGTATTCTGTTGAAGCATACCGGCAGCTTTTTAGCTGTACCCTGGTCATTTTTGCAAGGAGGTTGTTCAAGATGTCCAGTCTTGGTATATTCAATGGAAATTAATGTTAATCGGCCAGTATATTCTTATTTTGTTTGTTACTTGCATGTCACGCTAGTGATGCTACTTGGGCTGGTTGATAAATTGAAATAAATTAATTACAGCCGGTCACAAAAAGTACAATAGCTAATGCTCATCAGGATAAAAGATAAAAATGAGTAGGCGTACATGAGTGATGACACCCAAATTATGACGGATGATCAGACTATCGATGAAATAATTGAGAGGCTGAGGTAGCCTATATTACAATCGGCGTCTTTTATGCGACATTTTTGAAAAGAGCTAGTCCAACCGATCAACGATTCTTTTGTGACAATAAGCTATAGCATACAATACAATAGAGAATTTCCATTTAAAAACTGACAGACGAACTGTCAGTTTAATTTAGCACATAAACTAGAAAGAACTGAAATGTTTTTAAAGAAAAATGAAATGAGAAATACTGAAAATAGAAATACCATTAAATGTAAAACACAAAAAGTTTGGAAAATGACTGAAATAAAGAAAACTAAAATAAGAAAAACTCAAAAAGGAAAGAAATAATGAAATAATACAAATTAAAACTCAGAAAAAAACTGACATGAAAAAAATGGCTGAGTTTGGTTTCGAAATAGGCTTTACATGTGTACCGGTACTACACTGTCTCAAAAAAACATCCCGAACATTTTCAATTGTAACTTGAAGAAAGATTATCGGATTTTAATAATGTTTGGTAATAATATTCCTGAAACAACTGGCCATCAAATCATTACGTAGTTTCCCACTTCACCCATCGTATGTTTCTGCACTACCTGGGGAAATTAGAACCAACGAAATATTGCATTTTTACTTAAAGTGATATTATTACTTGATGTAAATAACGCACAAAAACAAATTTTGTTTACATTTTTGACACTGTTGCTGACACTTTATCCAATTGTTTCGTTTTTCATCCGCCTGCAATAAAATTGATCAAAATGTTGGCCAATTGTACAATCACAAACATGGAGATGATTTCTCCATTCATTAACAGCAATATCGATAATGTTATGCTCCAGACTAATCCAGACTTCACCAGCCGCTTCTTGAATTCATAAACATTCCCTAAGGTCATATGGTAGACATACTGCTGCACGACAGTCAAATCTTGTAATCGACTGGCTCTTGGGGGCCACAGATCAGGATAGACGGAATTTATCGACATTTTTATCATTTCAATGTGTATTTTTTGGTCTGATTTTCCCAGGTAGTGCAAAAGCAGACATTAAGTGAGCTGGGACCTCAAACGGTTATTCAATAGCCAGCTGTGCCAGAAATATGTATGCAAAAAATTATTGAAATCTGATAATAATGCTTCAGGTTACGGTTATAATGTCGGGGATGTTTTTTCTCGTTTTTTGTTTATTTCAATGCATATTTCGCTTGGTTTTCTTTCCCGAGGTAGTGCAGAAGCAGACATTTGGTGAGGTGAAAAACTGAACGGTAATTTAATGGCAAGTTGTGTCAGGAATATTCACACCAAAAATTGAGAATTTGATAATTTTTGTTCAAGTTAGAATCGCAAGTGTCCGGGATATTTTTGGAAACAGTATATACATGTAATTGCTTCTTTTGTAGGCCTATACCCATGGAGTGTGAATCTGAGTCTGCTTACTTGCTCACTTGCAGTTTTTTTCTCGGTGAGGTGGCCTAGATTGGTTGATTAATAATTGTGTGCAATGTCTGTATATGTCGCTGGCTTGCTGATCTATGGCGGCGGAATCTGAATGCTTAGGCTGTCAGCTGCTGCAGCTGCTGTTGCTGCTGCTGCTAAAAATACGAGCTTGCTGCCCGTTTGATGCTTGCTGTGGATGCTGGGAGTTGGTGCAATGGTGCATGGAGTAGACCCATACTGCGGGCGTCGGACCTGCAGACGGTGCAACAGCTATTAGCTTACAGTACAGAACTGTTGCTTCAGAATCAGTCTGCGTTGGTGTTGAAGGTCCCAAGCATTTGACAAAATCTGTCCACTCTGTTGTTATTTGACTACTGCCTGTTATGCGCGCGCATCAATGCCAAAGATGTTTTCAGCGGCAGACTGTACTGAATAAATATTTTTGGTAAAATTTAGGGCTCACTGGACATAGCCTGATCTGCAACAGCGAAAATATAGTGAAATAAATGTGCTATACCTCCCAGCGATATTCAGTTTGATTTCCGGAAATACGGGCGATATATTTTTTTGTATGGGATTTTTTTAAATTGCACACACTGTAGAAATACAAAGTACGAACTATGCACGCATGCACACACATGATCGCTTTCTATCAGTGCTAGTAAATAGGCAGTCGCTGAAAATTTTTGAAGCACTGTTTTGTTGAAAATTATGCCTGCCAAGGTTGTTGGTTATCATGGCGTTGTCGTACGTGGTGGAAGCAATGACAATGACAGAAAATTTTCTCCTTGTCGGAAAATTTCAGCCCAAAATAAAAGTACGGGCTGAAAATTCTCCATCTTCGTGGAAATTCGGGCGAAATTAAGATTTGAGCACCTATAATGTTCGGTGTCGGAAATTTTTAGTTGTTTGTCGGAAGATTGCAACTTTCTGCTCGTCCTATTTTTTTGACCCACCACGACGCCGCTGTTGCTTAATCTCTGGCGCCGTGCAAACAGCATTCAGACTGTCGCTGCAAGAACTGATTGCTTAAACAAACCAGTATTTTGTCGAATAGAAATATAATGTAAAATTGGATTGTCCCCAACCGCGGTGATATTATACGTCTACAGTCCACACAAATCGTTGCCGCCTCCTTTAAAGTACAGGCCTATATCTGCCACTTTTTTCTTGGGACAACAGCAAAATGTGTAGGCTGCCGGATGGCTGGTGTGGTCCATGAAAAGTGAGCCCCCTAATTATCAGACATTTTTAACTTCGCAAGGCTGCAACTGAAATGGACTTGGTAGGCCTACAGCAGCGTTTCTTCAGAGCTCGGATAGATGAATGTAATTGATGGCAGTCTTCCAGGCAGCAATTGCGGTGCAGATTAGCCTACATAAGTCCATAATACTTGTTGCAGTTATGACGTAAACTTTTTATTGGGAACGCAGTAGGCCTAGATATGGCGGCAACTCGGTCGTTGGTCACGTCATTGCTTGGCGCCGGGACGGATGATATCATTTAGGCCTACGAGCGCGTTCTGCTATATATGAAGCCTTGCATTGGAATTACCGTACTGACATTTTGTCATGCGACATTTTCCCCCTTGCCTGGACGTTTCGTCTATCAAAAAAAATGCGGATGAGAGCGAAAACGGGTGAATGGAGAATACGACAGACGGGGAAACGACGCAGTAGGCCTATAGACGGACAGACGACGAAGACGAATTAACGGTTGGAGAAGACAACGGCGAAGACGACTTCGTCCTCTCCGTCGACTTTGCCGTCCGTCCGTTTTCGCCGTCGTCCGCAATTTTAATCGGTACCTATGCAACGTTGAGGCAAAGGGCGAAACGTCAAAGGGGTGAAACGCCATGACACACGCATTGCAAGCAAGCAATACTGTATAACGCAGCCGCATTGATGGCCCGCAGCATGCCGCTGCGAGAGTTTCAGTAGGCCTACCTACAGCAGCCTAGCGGCGCCGCGCAGCTGCTGAAACTACATCAACAGATGATCGGCGCCGACCGACCGGACCCCGCGCTCTTCATCTTGACTGCGCTGCTGACTACTGTCATTAAGTCGGCCCTGCACGCTCATGTCCTCGTTTCATGCCAACTGATTCAACAGCAGATCGAAGATCGACTACTGATCTGTAGTACGGTATTTCGTCGTGTGGATACTGTACACGATGGCCGACACGTTCTTAGTACAGCTGAGACGGATGGAGACGTCGCAGCCGTGGGGCTTTCGTCTGCGAGGTGGCACCGACCAGGGCATGCCGCTCTTCGTCGAACACGTACGTACCATCAGTTCACCAGTCATGGGAGTCCTATTATTAAAGCACAGGATATTTATAGATCCGGCCGCCGCATCAATACAGCTATTCATACGGCGATCGGATAAATATCTGGTCTTACCCGGGCCGGCTATTTATCCGGCTGCCGTCTTAAACGGCTTTAGCCGTACGTGCCTGCACCCAAGGGTGGCCATAAATATACCGGCTAAATAGGCCGTGTATATGCGGCGGTACGACGAGCACCCTACTGACCAATAATGAATGATTAGGCTTTATAGCACAAAGATTAATCCTGCATTTGGTTAACAAGGCGACATCTGAAAGTCAATTTTGATTTGCAGACATTTCTATTCATAGGAACGCATGCAGTAGTTGATGAGCAAGCGTATAATCGCTGACTTCTCTAGATGACAGCGATAACGTTTGACGGAAACCTGCGCAGCTCTAGGCGGATGGCCGCATAAATATGTCGCCACTGGGCCGTCAAGATATTTTTAGCCGACCGTACTTAAGTAACGGTCGAGCTATTGGCATGGTTGTCGTCCGTCTGTCTGTCTCTCCGTCCGTCGTCTGCCACGGATCATGTGACGGATGTATTGTGGCTAAACGGTAAGTCGTAGGGGCGCGGCGATGGTAGAGTCGGATAGGGCGCTGGCAACTTCTTATAGGCTGTCAATAGTAACCATGTCTCTATCTGGAACGGTTTGGCTGCAATTTTCAGTGGAAAGTTTCAAGCTATAAGTGGCTATAAGTGGCCATATCTCGGACACTGTGAGAGATGGAGCCATGCAATGGTTGTTGTTGATCACTAATACGCCCGTTCAGATAAAATGAAAATCATCGACTTTGGATGACCTTCAAGGTCACTGACAACCAGTACGGTCGGCTATCATAGCGACAGCTTGGCTAGTTTCTTATCGTATCGGTGCTTTTTCAAAGTCTGGTGTGTGTCGTGCCTTTACGCGCATTATGTGTGTACTGAACACAAGAATCGAGAGCCTTAGACAGATATTAAAAAGCTCGCAGCCGCCTTAGCTTTGGCCACATCTATGTGTACAGATGTCTAGATTGTGTACACATGTATAGGCCTACGCCGGTTGTGAGTTGCTGCTGCTGCTGCTGAGCGAGCAGCAGATAATGTTCGGCTATATCGCTGGAATGTGGCGCCTCCGACCGCACCCAGATTTACGCAATGTACGCTCAATGTGAACGAATGTGGGTTTAGGCCTACTTACTTCTTTTTGCTGAAGACTGATAGCAGACTGTTGTGTGATACGATAAGAAAAGTATATGAAAAGTCATGCCGCTCAAAACCCAGCACTGCAGGCGCCGAATCCGCACGGGCGGTGGGGAAACTGTTCTGCGGTACAACCGGGGTAATTCTGACAAAAGGTATCACTTTAAGCGCCTCTGTGACTTCGGACTCCGTAGTGCCATAAGAAATGTTGTATGATTTTTTATTATTATATTGCCCCGGCACTATTTTTGGACAAAAATCTTCTTCCGACAGAGCGGCGTCAATCGAGGCGTCGACGGCTCCAAGAAAAAATCGAGACGCCGATCGAAGGCTTCGTCGCTTCGAGTGGAAGGGTAATTATCCTTCGATTTATGGTCACAATTTCAACCGAGAGCCAAGACTTTTTATTACGAAAAACCCAGCTTGTGATATTTGCACCCAAGCTCAACCTAGAAAAGAATGAAACTCATTATGAGGGTGTCTGCACATGCGCAACTGTTGCACAACGGTACTGTTGCGCAACAGTTGCACATCATGCTGCAAATGTATAGGCAGTTATGCACCCTCTGTACGGCTATATTTTCTGTCCAATGCAATGCATAGCATTGGATAGAGTATAAAATCACCTGAGTGTCCGTCTGTGCGTCCGTCCGTGCGACCAACTTTTCTTAAGCTCTTTTTCTTTTACCTTCCCTTTTCCTTTCCCTTCCCCTTCCCTTTCTCTTTCCCCTTCTTCTTTTCTTTCTTCTTTCCCTTTTCTTTCCTCTTTTCCTTTTCCCATTTTCCTTCCCCTTCCTCTTCCACTTCCCCTTTCCGATGACGTCACGTGACCCCAAAAAGTCAAACTCGTGACTCCATCATCTTTGAGGCGCCTTATCTCTATAACGGTGCAGGATAGATGACGATGGACCTTTTATAGTAAAGCGCTGGTCGAATGATCTCGTAACTGACAATGTTTATTGCTTAGTTAAAATAATACAGAAGTATGAAAGGGTCATTGCTGCCGTACAATTTGAAATTAAACTGTTTGATTTTTTTACCGGTCTAATAAACAGCTCACTGATTATATTTATACGGACATAGACCCTATACTGTAAACTGTCGAAATGCGTTGGACAGACTCCGTGTTCATATGAACATTATCTTGTTGTTATGAAACTATGATTTTGGTGCAGGTGCAGCCGAAAGGTCGAGCGGCGTCGCAAGGAGTGATGGCCGGAGACCGAATTGTCGCAATCTGCGGCGTGACGACTCACGACAAATCACACGCAGAGATCAAGAGCGAAATGCTGAGGGCCGGAAACGAACTTGATATCACCGTTCTAAGGTGGCGCCACGTTGCCTAAAGGATATGTATTACAGTCTGTAAAGGCGCATACAGAGCGTCGTAAAGGCCAAAACCCACTACTGCGACCCGACCAGACCAGACTTTGTCGGAGACCCGGGTCGCAGACCCGGGTCGCCGACAAAGTCTGGTCGCAGACAAGTCTGCGACTAGTCCCAGACAAGTCTACGACCAGCGTCACATGATGTTGATCTGACCTTGA
>Ga0056128_1001158_pt1 | contig 28334 bp, 14 predicted proteins | sample WorMetLIZISLAND2_FD_71113 | JGI IMG/M metagenome (GOLD analysis project Ga0056128, IMG submission 71113) | Marine gutless worms symbiont microbial communities from Max Planck institute for Marine Microbiology, Germany - Olavius geniculatus... ... | reverse complement strand
AATTGCAAGTTTTGGCGCTGTCGCTACTCTTTCAACTGCCTTTCAGCGAAAGAAACGCAAGAATACTGTATGGGTCAGGCGATATTTGCAACTTCGGGATCAGTTTGGCACTTATAATACTTTGCTACCAGAACTGTCGAACAGTCCAAAGTTTTATGCGTACTTGAGAATGGACGTCGATACGTTTGAACTGTTATTTCAAATGATTGAGGCTGACATCACACGAAAGAAAACTCAATTTAGGTAATTCACATTATTGCCTATCCAACTGCAACTGTAGGCCTACTCATCGCTACCCCCCAATAAGGTTGGATCGAGGACTGACTTCAGAGACATTAATAAATAGGCTTAACCAGGGGCGTCTACACCATATAAACCTTGGAGCCTTGGCGACCCAACAAAAAGTTGCCAACTTGTTGTTTCAATCTCGACATGTTGAGATTGATCTGGCGTGTTGTCAACAAGTTGGCCAACAACAAAAGTTGTCGAACTTGTTGGACAACCTACGAACTTGTTCGACAACAAGTTGTCAGCTCGTGTTGGCCAACAAGTTGTCGAACAAACTAGCTAAGTGGAATTTGGCCAATAGCGCGTCAAAAAACGGTTAGCTAAACTAAATCGTTCATCTGTGAACAACTCCCCGATAACTTACACTATAATACGCGCGATAGAGTATTAATTCTAGCTGACTGTGCTGCACATATGTAAATAACAAAAACAAATGAGAAAACAGAGGTAGCAGAAGAAGTAATCTGTAAAGCTCTAGTGACCTGTCTGACCGGTTGTCTGTTGTGTCAGTAGCGTTGCTATTGTTTCGTTTGCCTGCTGCAACTGCTGTTGCATCAACTCATGTGTTCCATTCACATCTTCTTGTTGTCTGATGGCGTTATCCGCCTGCTCTTCACCTACAAAACGTTGTCACTTACTTGCATATTTACGACTGTGAGGTTTGATATTTAGACAGCGTGCAAGACTTTCATCTTGCGTTTTCCGTCATGGTCAACGCTAGAAATCTGAAGCAGGGGGAGAAGGCAAACGGGGCAAAAAACACAGATATTTGTGTCGTCTTGCAGAAATGACGTATAATAAGCCGCACCTTGTCATGTGTATGGTTACCAGAAGGCACTTTATCAGCGTCAACATTTTTTCCTGAATGGGCTGCCAAGGGAAGAGCAAAGGGGTCTGTCGCATTTTTCCCCGAACGGCGTTTTCGGATACCTAGGGTCAGTTGGCGTTAGGGTTAGGGATAGGGTCAGTAGTTAGGGTTTTTGCCAGTGTTCATTTACGCGAAATTGTACGAAATTGTTCGGTAAAAGTAGGTATTCTAGGTATCCGAAAACGATGTCCGGGAAAAAATGCGACAGATCCGGGCAAAAGCACGGAAGCAGTGCAGCTGCTCACCCTCTGCCTTCTTCTGGTGCCGCCCATGTCCTCCGTGCGATTGTATCAAAACCTAATTCTTTGACTTTTCATTGACGTGGTCCTAGCACTATAATTGTTTATTAGCAAGGCCACGTTTAATTTATCGACGATGAAAACCTTGCGGAGAAAAATGTAAGTCTTATCAATTTACTGAAAATCGACAGCTTAAAAAAGCAGAAGTAATAACGGGAGAACATTGCATAATACACCGTGTCTCATAAATAATGCCAAAATTGTTTTTGTCATAACTTTCAAATTTTGACTAACTTTGATAGTTTTTGGCATGTTGATGGCTAAAACGATGAAATTGTGTAAGGTTCACTTATTTTTCATCTCAATCAATTCATGTCAACGCACTACTATGTGAAACATAGATGCTCCAAATTGATGCATAACGCTGAGTAGTTGTCTCAAGTAAACGTTGTAACAACTTAATTACGCGTAAAATATCTTGAAATGTGAACTATTTAGCAGACTTGTAAATATGTATAATAACTCGCTTGCAAATTGTCAGAATTTATGCCCAAAGTGTGCCCACATACAAAGACACACTGGTTTAGATGCAACGCAACTGGATGACAGCGGAATCAACGATCGAATGATCAGACGGCATACACTTATCAATTAAACATGTTTGAAGCTCATCAGTCAGATGTTTTGTTGTCTGCTGTTTTTACAGTAAAATGTTTTAATACCGCAACATTATTAAGCCGTGTGGCACCTTCTGTCTGATTTCTGACGTACAGGTAACCAATCTGATACAAATAATTGCCGCGTTATGTAACAATTAGGAGTATCTGTGTTTCACACGGTAGTGCATTGGCATAAATTAGGTGACGTGGTAAATGAGTGCACAGTACGTAATAATATCGTCTTGGCCATCTTTGTGCCAGAAATTATCAAATTTGGTGGAAATTTGACAAAGTTATGCCAAAAAAACAACTTTGACTGCTTTTTTGAGACATTGGGTATATGTGTATGTTGACATTACAGTAGCGCTATGCCACTAAGATTTCTTTTGAGCACAGTTTGTCAACAGATACAAAACTCGAAAAGCACTCGGAGAGCGCAGACCTCTGCCAAACATATTAAACGCAAGGGCACCCCAATTTTTAAAAAAAATCGCAATAACATTTGCAATCCGGATCTGATCCGGATCAATCTTTGTGATGTGATAGGGAACGACCCTCCTTAATAAGTGTCTTTAATTTCATAAACATCGGTCAGTAATCAATCGAAATATTGAGGAACAAAATTTTATGCCCCATTTGAAGCAATGTTAACGAAAATTTTAAAGTGATCCAAAATCCAGGATTCCGTCCGGATCACCATCAAAATTGAATCACTTGTAGTTTTTGCCGTTCCCGCCATTCCCTGAAAATTTCAGAAAGATCCTTCCTTAAGTTATTTTGCTAACACACAGACAGACAAACTCTGGCAAAAACATAACCTCCTTGGCGGAGGTAACTAAGTAAATGACGGCAGACAAAGATAGTGAAACCCAATAAACTGTACAAAAAAGCAAAACATAACAGACGCTGTCGGCCGGTGATGTGATTGCGGACATGTGCTTGTCCTGTTTTGTCCATTGCGTCTAAGAACTTTTCAAAGTCATGCTTCGTCTTGCGACTGAGCATCGACAACAACTTTTCGTTCTGAGCAAACGACGTCAGCTCACAACAGATGGTGTCTCGCTCTTGTCTGCTGAGAACATCGGCTGAGTACAGTTCACCGACCAGTCCAGAATGCTTTGCATCCAGATTGTCCACCAGAAACACGTAGTGGTCTCGTATAGTTCGAGTGTGACCAAAACTGCTGTCAAAATCTGAAGAAATGCACACCGTATAACTGAACACTTTTAGTTGATGGAACTAAACAAACTTTACGTGATGTCATAATACACAAACTAAATACACGTCTGACTCGGCCATATCAAATATATATATCACGTTATATCACGTTAACATATCACGTTAACAGATAGAATTACACTGTACGAAACTATTACTGTTCGGTCTGTGAAGGCGTACCAAAATCTGTGAAGATTTTCAACAAATTTAAAAAAAGATTACTTTAAAATTTGCCGTTTCCAAGTTCCAACCAATAGGCTAAGTCGGTGTATTTCACAAACGGTGTGAAATATGGACTACCGTTCAGGGCGGCCTGAAAACAAATGCCCGAAATTACCAAGTTGACTAGTTGACGCCATTCTCTCTAAGCGGTAGCTAAGCTTTATGTTATAGTGACATTTTAGTACCTTTACAGCTGCCGGTAACGATGACTTCATACAGATGCTGATGGCCAGTTAGCTTCAAAACTTCCAAGAAACAACTAAAGGCATTGCTAGACTGCTTAATCACGATGTTTAGCAGTTGTTCGGCTGCTTTTATTGGTTTCTTGTGGTTGGACTGAATGGACTGCAACTCCTTCAGTGTAAGCACGTTCAACTGAAACATGTTGCGAGCAACACTCTGTGCTTCAAGTGTCTGCGAAACTTCCTCGTACATGCGCCGAAGTACATCAGCATGACCTGAAATATCAGCAGATCCATTGTTAACCAACATTCAGTAAACCCGCAAACCGATACAACCTCAGAACCTTTGTCTCAGCCGAAGTTTTGCATTATACTTAGCTAGTGCAAACATGAATGGCAGTGTTGTGTGAACGGGAAATAGTTAAGAAAAGTTCCCGTCTCGTTTCTTTTTCGTTGCTGATCCCATTATCTGGGATTGACTTTTCGTACACTAGACCTGCTAGAACTTTGGTCACATTTAAATCCAAACGTATGGGCTTCACAGAACTGTTCCTCTCAGCCTACCGCATTAAAAACAAACAGAAATTTGAGCTAGTGCTCACGAGACGCACGAAAGCCTATAGCAGTTCCTGTTCGCAAATTGTCTTAGTCCACCTCCAGCCATTTCGTCACAATTAGACCCGTAAGCAACTCACCAACCGTTTTCTCGCTCGCTCGTAAGTAAATCCCGCTCGCTCAGCTCGCTCAGTGAGCTTGACTTTGCCTTAGCCGCTACGTATTGGCATGGAGCCCACAGCTTGCGCATATAGGCTCATTATATACAGGCTTACTCGTGTATTCTTTTTTAACTTCATTTAGTTATTCTCTGTACAGTTTGATCGGCATCGTTTTGCGTCGTTTTATTACTTACAAATGAATAAAAATATAAGAAATTAATAACAGTAAGTGTTGTTAGTTTCTAGCCCAAACCCATCGGATCGGCTAGTCTATTGAGATTTGAGATTGCTTCTCAGACTTCTTCGCCATTAATACTAAAACTGTTTTATGGCAAACTATTATTAACAGGTAGTCCAATTTAAGCGTCACATCAGCCGTCAACGACAAGTTACTTTAGTGTACTGCACAGTCTGTCTTTCATGCTACAGATTATAGCGGGAAAAACTTCCCGTGATTGTCATGAACGAAACACAGTTTATTGAGTCTGTGTTTAGAGTGGCGTGAGCGACGTAACGTATTCAAGATATAAAAAGCTTCCATTTAACTATAAGGCATACGTGCATTACGTGGTAGTTGTAGAGAATCGACTACTGATAAAAATGAAGGAATTATGAGATTATGAGATAATGATTATATTGCCACTTTGAAATTAAATTTGTAGCATTACAACACGAGAAAATCGTGCCGTTTTGAATTTCGCTCGCTTTGACTCGCTCGTATATATTGTCGCTCGCTCTCGCTCGTCCCGTTTCTCGCTCGCTACCGCTCGCTCTCGCTCTCGCTTACAGGTTTAGTCACAATTCACTCTTGAAGTGTGCGCCGCAGCTAAAGATTGCAAAAATCAATAAAACGCTTTATTTTGGGAGTTCAGTGTATTTCAAAGTCATCGATGTTCTTACGAATAAAAAGCTCGTCAATAGTGCTTGCTGTGATAGGCAGCATATCCATGCCTGTTTGCAACCGCTTTCAAGAAAGACTGGCTAACAGCGGCAAAATGACGACTTCTACAGGGGTTGGCCTACCGCTCTTCGATGCCTTCGTGCGCAGGTTTCTCTGAAGCTAGAAAATCGAGACTTGTATTATCAAAGTCTGTACGTTCAATAATAACAATTTTATAATTATACAGCCTGTGTTTGCCTATCTCTATTGATTTCAGCGCAATTTGCTCTTCAAATGTGTCTCGCAGCCGAAAATCGCCAAAAATCCATAAAAATCTCTATTTTGGTGTTCAAGGTCAAGGTCATTGCTGTCCGTGTTAATCGAAAACCCGTGTACGACCGCCTAGTAATGATAGTAACCTAAACTTCAACTTGCACTGTTTCTGAGATATAGCGACTTATTGGCTAAAAATTTTCCATATCCTCTTCTCATTTAGGCTCTTTCTCTAGGAGACCTTTTTCAAATTTATGGAAAAGCTTTACGGATCTCAAAACTAAAGTCTTTTAGGCAGCCAACAGTAAAAATTTGGTGATTTTAGTTTGTACTGTTTTTGACTGATCCCCCCGCGTGACAGACGAACGGACGGACAGACGGACAGAATTGCGATGGCTAAGACTCGCTACAACAGTACCTGCTTTCGCGCGTCAAAAGATCCGCGCCACACAGCGCTTTTGATTAACAGTGCCGGTGTGATATTATTGTGGCGCTGTGTTTGATTGTTTCAGATTGGATTAGATCACTGTGAGTTATAACAAGTTTTTTTATAATTTCTTAATTTTTTACTTTTGGTCCTAGCACGCTTTTGCTTGTTCTGATCTTTACTCTGTATCATCACGTAAGTAAAGCTACAACGTGGTGTCCGGTAAAAAAGTAAACCCCTAGACATTGTATAATAAAACATAATGTTCAATGTAAAAGAATCTGAATAAAATTTTGCATACTTAATCTCCAGTAAATTGTTGAAGCGAGCACAAAATTTTGTTTAAAATATTTCTTCTTAGCGGAGGTGTATTGTTGAATATTGATGACAAAATATATCCGTTATCAATATGGCGTTACAGAAATTAAACATGTACATTTGCGTATCTTCAACAAACGACATCTGATTAAAGCAAAATTTTACGTCAACAATGCATTGTCCAGTGGCAATCACAGTTTTAAATTTCAGATAAATCTGCGAACGCAAACAATAGTTACAGCGGCTTTTGTGAGGTTGTCCCAAAATGTGAATATTCAGCTTTAAGCAACTGTTTGTTGATTTCTCATAGTGTTCACGGCTTGCTAGAAAATTCCGCTATAAACTTTTAGCACCATACCGCTTTATTTCTGAAATGTTTAATTAAAACACGATCGTCTACAGAAAATACCACTTTCTTATTGTTTGCGTTGATTTCGTCAACAAACGTCACTTCCGATCGAGCTGTGAACACTATATTGGTAACGGAGATATTTTGATATCGCTATTCAATTATTAATAACTTAGCCAATAAATAATACTTTTAAATAAAATTTTGTGATCGTATCAGCAATTTGTTAACAATTATGCGTACGAAATGCTATTTAAATTCGTTAAAATTTGACATTTCTATCGATTTTTTATCGTTTATCTATGTGTAGGGGTTTACTTTTTTACCAGACACAGCGTAGTAATGTAATGTTTACCTTGACGATGTTCTTTAGTTGCCGGTTTCTGCTGCAGCTGATGTTGCAGTTCAGTGATCATTTGCCTCAGTTCAGTTGACTTTGTTGTTAGTGATCGAAACTCATCCAGTTCGCGTAACAGCGTTTCGGCTGATTTTTGCTTTGCAGCTGAAATTTCGTCTTCGAGATATCTGATCTGTCTCTGCTGGTTTTTAGCATACATCGTTATATGTTGTAGGTTTGCTTTTACGTTTATAAGCGACTTGTTCTGTTCAGAAATTTTTCGCTGAAATTGGTCACTTTCAGTTTTCAGCTGATTATTTTCAGTTTGCAAAGCTTCCGTTCCCGCACGCAACTCAGCTTCTCGTTCTGCGTTTTTCTCTGCTTCTATGTGAGCTGCGTGCCGTTCTAACTCACTTTTTTGGAACTTTTGCTGTAGCTGATCGTGTCTACTTTTTACAGTTTCAAGTTCGTCACGTAGCTCAACTGCTTCTTGTTTTGCGGTTTTTAACTCTGCCTCTAAGCGAGCTGCATGCCGTTCTCTCTGATCTCTTTCTATTTCTTCTTTTTTGATCTCCTGCAGTTTTTCCTTTTTCTCCTTTTCCCTTTCCCTGATGTTTCTTAAAAGTTCGTCTACCTTACTCCTTGTATCAAGCGCTGTTTTCTTTTCTTCTGTAATTGTCCTCAACTCCGCTTCAAGTCGTGCTTTTTCTTCTTCTTTTTGTGCACCTTCTGACATATTTGTCTCATTTCCTGATGCCACTGCTCTTAGGTTCGTGTAGCTTCTTGACCTGAAATAACATATGACCCCTATGTCGAGCTGTCAGGGTAAACAGCACGACACAAGCGACAGCGTACGGTATTTGTACTATTGTATTGTGAAAGTTATTGTGCAAGACAACGTGAGTTTTACATACACGTTGCCACGGTTTCTCTTACAAACAACGATTACGCAGTACAGTTCTTAACATTAGAGTATAACAACATTAGTAAATAACAGCGATATGGGCCCCAATGACTGTCCTTCACCTCGAGGACAGCTCATAAACAAATTAGAGCAAAAAAACATTCACAGTTTGCAATGTTATGCGTTAATGCGCGCAGTGAGAATGCGCCTTAAATTTATGCCGCTTTGAAATCTCCATAGGCCCTAATGCAAATCTTTAACAATTTGGGCATAAAAAAGGGTAAATTTTAAAAATTTTAATCGAAACCATATACGGAATATGTTTAGTTTCAGGTCGCTTCGTTTGAGCCATTAGCGGCGTTGGTCGGTCCAACAGGCCGGTCTGTAGCCGTGCGCAAGGAAAAAGAAAGAAAGAAAGCAAAATAGACGCCTAACGGCGAATTTTGCGCATGCGCAGCCACACCCTCTTTGAACCGATTGTAACCAAATTTTGCATGTGGGGTCGAGTGGGTGATGTGATCACTGATGCCAAGTTTTGTGGAAATCGGTTAAAGGGTTTCCGAGTTACTGGACCCCCAAACGCCATTTCCTGTAAGTTTACTTAACGTTCGTCGCCCTTACAATAGTGTCAGCACTACCGTGCTGCACTGTGATGTTCGTGACCTTGGCCTCAAAATAGTTTAGCCTTGGCTGGACGAAGAAACTGGTTTTGAAGTAACAAGACTAGTCTGAAACACTGAAAATCGTCGACTGTTATGGATTTACGATAGTCTAACACTTTAGCCAGCGTTAAATATAGCAGCAGTATTTAAAATACGCAAACGGTTGTCGATGTTCACAGTATAGCCTACGACAGCCAGACATAGCTGTAGTGTGATCGACGGACCGTGTGACGCAGTCGCCGTTGACGTACGCACAACTACAACATAGGCCTACGCGTAGGCCAACTTACGACTACATCGCCACTGATCTAAGAACCGATGAAATCAGAGCGAATTTTTGTAAACAGAGTTATCTGCTCACCACTTCTCAAAAGTCTCGTCAATCGAATATAGCAGCTAAACTCTACAAAAACAATTTGTAGACATATAATGTCGAACACTCCCTATATGTACACCGACCGATGTACGTATTTGTCGTAGCTATACGTAGACCTACTCATATTGTTGTCACACCTGTAGTGTCATAATTTGCTGTATGTTTAACGCAGTACATAGCACTGGACGAAATATAAAATCACTTGCGTGGCCGTCCGCCTTCACCAGAGCGAAACCGTCTGTTATTTATAGGCCTATACAGAACGAGATGACTAGATGTTGCACGGTAGGAACACACTGACCTCGGTTAAGGCCATAAGCCGCATGTAAAAACATACCTTTGTAATAGTAAAAAGGCAGTCACAGGCGTATGACATTGCTCGAAACATCGTCGCAGTAAAAACGAGTAGATATCTTTGAGTTCTTTTTCACGCGAGCTCGTTTTATGTACTTAAAATTTTTTTATGTAAAATAATGAATGTGTTACTCGAAGAAATAACAACGGTTTTTACACGTGACAGCTGTGTTAAGCGGATCTTAGCTATCGTAGTGAACCGTGAATTACACCAAAATTATTGGAGAGAACCAAGACGTCTAAATGCGAAATTTTAACTGTCTGAGTTTTGATCTTTTAGGTTCAAGACATCCTACGTAAGCTTCATAACGAATTATTATTATTTAATTGCACGTAGTACGCTGATTCCCAGGTAAACGCGTCATGTGAGCTTTGCTCAGATTACTTGTTGCAATGACTATGACGAAAATATGATAAATGTAAAAAAATCTGCATTCTGAAAGGTAAAAAAATGAGAGAAACAGTAAAAGAGTTATGTTTGTGTTTAATCTTTACATACATTTTTCGGTATTTTTACTGAAAACTGTTTTTAACGTTTCTCGTTATTTTTTCTTAACCTTTGCGACAGTTGTGATCTCAGCCGCAGTTTGTACGAGCGCTGGGGTATAATTTGTGGGCCTAAGTGATCTGATGAATCTGCAATGCTGCAGGCCACTCATTGGCCGGAAGAAAGGAAGAAACTACGTGGCTGGTGCTGGGTCATGCACTATTCAATTGTGATGCTGACCGTGCGACTGTGCGCTCTGATTAGCGGGCGGAACTAATTTAGTCGCCAGTCCAATAAACGTGATTTCCTCTCGCGCACAGAATTACCGGAGCTACTTCGTTTTAACTCAACTTTGCTGCCACAGTCTTCTTTTGCTTTCTTTTCTTTTTTTTCTTTTTCTGCTGCTGTTGCATTACAGTAGGCACCGCTTACCGGCGTCGGTGTCTACGTAACTATGAGCACGTTCATGTTAACCAATGATCAACGGGCTTGCATGCTTGCCCATTAGTCGTCAAACGCTAGACCGTATTAGCTCTGTTCAGTTTAGTTATCGAGCAAACATTGAGCAGCCAGCTGGACGTACTATGGTAATTAACATTCTAATTAGGAGGGCGGGCGGGTTGTAATTAGAAGGCCTATATAACACGTGATCAGCTGTGGGCTAAGAGCCTAAGCCTAAACCTACATTTGAGCCAGGGGCGGGGTTCCAATAGGCCTGCTTGAGCCAGCTCGATGTCTGCTCGATGTTTGCTCGAAGTTTGCTCGATCGTGTAAACACCCTATCACATCGGTCTGTACGCGCCTTAAGTAAAACTCTGCATGCTTGTGTACTGCAGCTGACTATAGCTTTGGCTGAGGGCGTTGATGAATCTTTTCAACTAGTGCCTCCCGCTGCTGTCAACAACGACAACACGTATCGGTCACTCGCAATGACACTGTAGAGATGAGATGAAACTTATTGTCATATTGTCCACATGTAAACACGACGCCCTTTCTCAATCTGATAACTGTGGGCCGTACTGGAGCATAGCAGTAAGTCGTGTTACGTTATAAGACGTAGCGGTAAATGCAAAAAGCCCAGTAAGAAAACTTACTGTTTTTGCTGAGTTGTTACTTAGGCTTTATTTTTGGTGACAGTTTTGGCAGGTGTTGCTACGATATTCTTGTTTATTGCATAAATCCGAAAAGTTATTTAATTTTGACGCTACGGGAAATGCACAGAAAACTTTTTGCGTAAGCCTATCGTGTATAGGGGCCTAATGCATTATTGCATATGGTTTAATATTAAAGAGCTATGTCCAACGTGTACGAACTACAATTTCGATATATCTTCTATTATTGTGTATTTTTTATCTGTATTTTTTATTTACCAGACTTAGCGACGGCATGGCCGTCTATCCAAGACCAACGACGCAATTTTTTTTCCGTTACCCTTTTGTCCCTCTATCTTCGTGTTTTCCACATTTTTCCATTTCCTTCCTCCCTTTCTGGACGCCAGATTCCAGCTTTCCCTAACATTTACCATGACGCAACGTGCGTCGTTGTTTCTAGGTTTAGACGCCCCTGACTGTGGTAAAAAAACCTGTCAAATCATCGTTCCGTCTCTGTTCAGGTATCGCAGCAGGCTATCATAACATCGCTGCGACGTGCCGTATCAATGGTCTGCCGTGCGCTGCTAGGAGACCACCATCACATTGATCTCAGGAGTTATGATTAACTACTGTCGACTTTTGTTGCACCTTCTGTCATTCCGTGTGTGCTCAGGCGCTGATTGGTTGCTCCTTTCACAGCAGCCAAATTACTGACCACCGCATATGCACGGCACCGCGCCTCCACGGTCTGATGTCATTTTGTGTCACCTTGTGTGTGACTTAATTGGTGGTTTGCTCTCATAGCGGCCTATACTCGTAGCTAATCAATATCGAAAGTAAATTAAATTTGCCCGCTGTTCAATAGCCTGTAGTTACTTGTTAGGCCTAAGTTTTGACTGCTAACCTATTTTTGTCGCATGCTTGGTAGAGCTCTGCAACGTCTGAAACTTAACGAACATTTTATATGCTTATGAGTATCGGGTATAGTCTGTTTATTTGACATTTTTAGGACGGCGGTAAAAGACACGCTAAAATTTTGTTTCCTAATATCGTGTAACTATCAAAAGGCTCGTTCGCACTGCCAATCACCTTAACTCAATCGTCTCGATCGCCCAAATTCTCCGACCAAGCTCGACCAAGCTAGATCACTTGCTTGATCGGGATGTACACGACTTGTTTCCAAGCGCTACTAAAGTATTTTAATTGAATGTTTGCATTATCAAGCATTGCAGTATCTTGTTTGATACTGCAAGCATTCATCGAGCAAAGAGCCAGGCTTTACGAGCGCACGACGAGCGCACTTAGAAGTTAGAGCCAGCTCGTCGTGTGCTCGAATAAAGTCAGCTTCCTCGTGTAAACGGGGCATAATGCGCGTGTAAAATTTATCGTTCTAATTCCAAGCCGTTGCTGACAAAATAGCCATTCACTTTATAGGTGATGTTTTGTGCCGCACCCTGTAGTGGCCTGTACATGCTATTATGCATGTTTCATAAGCACAACGTTAAGTTCTATATACACCTTACGCCTATATACACAACGAAATATTAGACGCAAAAATCTAAACCTCGTCATCATCATCATAGAGTGATCCAACGAGGCCGGAACAATAAGCATTATTTCTGGGGCCATGTCAAGGAAGTGTCAGATGATTATGAGCGGCGCACTATACTGTCAAACCTTGCGCAAGGCTAAACGTGTCCGCGGTAGCCGCCGCGACATGCTGCGATATTTATAGCAATGACGTCAGCGTCGGCCATCGGTCTAGCTGGCCCTGCCTAGCAGCAGCTAGCAGCAGCATGATCCTATGTCGCAATGATAAAGTATCGAAAAATCCTGTTATGTGACCTTTACCTTTGACCTTATAATTTAACAGTATTCTTGCGGTTGTCGGGATATTTGTTCGTGCAAAATTTCATCAAGCTAAGTGCAGCGGTTCATGATTTGTTGTGGTGACAGAGAAAGAAAACAAAAAAAGAAAAACGAATTTTGCCACGATGCTGAAAACGGTACTGTTGTCGCTACCGCGGACAGTAGAAACAGCGCACGATCAGTGCACGTATCACAACGACGTTCATTTAGCTGAGTTCCAGTACGTGGTCGAGAAAGGTGATATAACAGATCGCCAGTCGGAGGATCTCGATCTTGGAAAGTTTCTTGTCGGGCGGCAGAGTCGGCAGCATGCGCCGCAGACGTGCAAACGCCGCATTGAACGCCTCGACGCGAACTCTCTCCCTCGTCGCGTGCGCTGTCCTGTAGCGCTCCGTAGCTCGGGCCGACCTGCGTGTGATCAACAGACGACGGCGGCGTTCAACTCGGTCGAGGTCTACCATTTTCTCAAGATTGTGTTCTTGGTTTGCTACTACCACGTCAACACTCTGGTTTACCACGTCGTCAACCCCGTGTGGGTTAATTGTCTCCCTGGTGGAGTAGGCTGTCCCATAGCACCCTGTATCGTTGTGATCAACTCTGTCGATGTCTACCTGCTCAACGCTGCCGCCCTGGTTTACCAGATCAACACCCTGGGTAACCATTACCTCGCCAATCCCGTACGGGTGTACATGGACTTTGCAAACTCTCTCCCCGGTGGCGTGAGCTGTGCTGTAGAGGTCCGTAGCTTTGTCGAGGTCTACCTGCTCAACGCTGCTGCCCTGGTTTACCAAGTCAACACCCTGGCTTACCATTACTACATCAACTCCGTGTGGGTGAACTGTCTCTTTGGTGGCGTGCGCTGTCCGGTAGCGCTCTGTGGCTCTGCGGTGACGTCGGCGCTCCTGACGGCTGCCCGAGCTGCCCCCCGTCACGACCGCCGGGACTCTGCCGCTCCCTGGACCACCTGTCCCGTCAACCTTGCCAAAGTCTGCTACGGATGGCGTGAAACTGGCTACTGTGGCCGCGGTGGTCGTAGTAGTAGTAGTGGTCCGCTGACGTAAGCTGCCGTCGTTGCCGCCGGCGCTGCCGCCAGTTTCCTGTGAACAGGCGGAGGACTTCACCCGGGAAGAGACTCTACAACGACAAACCAGCCGACAGACGTTGATAGTTTAAGGGTCGGTTGTTCTGCGAGATTAACCCGAGAATTCAAGTTAACCTTAAGTTATCCAACCCGTGAGATAACATAAACATAAAACAGTCGACCTTGACAGTTGCTGTCAGTGGGGTCATGACGGGAAAAGAAAACAAGGGAAAAATGCCCCTGCTGCAATGCCCCTGCTTAAATTTTGGGCTGTCAAAAAATTGTCGGAAAATTTTCCTCCTCACCCCCAAAAAAATTCAAGGCTCAAAAAAACATTGCGAAAAGGTCTAATTCAAATTATGAGCAACCGCAGTCTCCGCTCTGGGAAATTTGCAGCGTCTGTAGAAAAAAATTGCAAATTTCTCCCCCGCTTACTTTTTAACTCACGACACCGTTGATTGCTCTCGTGATCAAACTATTACACGGCGTGCAAGCAAAAAAGGCATTCTTTCGTTCAAACAAGTTGAATTGTTATTTTCTCTGACGCAACAGCTGAAAAAATCACGCAAAATTAACTCATTTTACTAAGTTAGAGGGGACAAGGGTATTTCTTTATTCGAAAATTGTGTGCACGGCTCAGCGTCCACTGCCGATATATTTGGCGGCCGTCCGCAGAACTGTGCAACTTTATAGTTTTTTACCTTGATTTTTCATAGAAATTGGCACATTGCGTACTGCTACTTCGCGCAATTCCGACACCAATTTTGTTGTTTTTCGCGCCATTTTATTTTCGTGTAACAATTTCGTATACGAGACCGCTATCTCGGTCTAAACTTTTGACAACTTCTTCGGCCAACATCAGACTCCTTATTTCTTGAATATGTTTAAAGGAAAAGGAAAAGTCCAATAGGTTTTTTGCTATAGCGCTGCTTTTTCACAAGAATCTTGCGGCCAGAAACGTTTGAACAATCTTGGCCTTATTTTTGTCAATTACCCGGTATTATATTGCATAGTGCGAGCGTGAAGTTTCGTGAACAAATTAAGACGCGATCATTAACGTTGGTATGTACAGAAAATACAGCGCAATATACTGTTACTTGTACTTAACAAAGCTTACTGATATATTGGTAGGCCTAATTGTCTTCGTGTGCAGATAAATTTATATGCACGCAGCGCATTATATTAAGCTTACTGGCTGCAGTACTTTCCGCTGGGTAACTTGAGACAGGAAACGTTCGCTAATTTTCTCATTTAGCTTAATTACGCTTGTGTTCATTATAATAATTGTGGAATTCGACACGGACGCTAGTAAAAAATTAAGTAAGTAAGTGAAGAAAACGTGAAAAGCGCAGATTTAGCAGTTATTCACTCACAATGCGCCGTGATGAATGAAAACCCGAACAAAATAATGTCTTTAACAGCCACTTAAATTGTTTAAAGTCAACGTCGTCTTTTCTCAAATTGACCAGAAAACTGTTATTTCAGTTTCAGACTTGTGTATATAGGTTTAGGCGATACGCAATTAAACGACGACTGCGTTTGAAACCAGAAATACGCTTCAGTACATTTCAAAATTCAAATTTAAAACAATTGGAGTCACAATCTCAATCGCTTTTCTACACAGAAAGCAAAGTTTTAATATTTTGTTGGTCAAACAACGCATATCAGAAAGCGTAATTTGGGACTAATAAGTAATCGTATTTTGCAAAAGTTAACAATTTTATAACGACGTTCGTTTTCGTCAAGCCTGCCTACCGGTAATCGCCAATATGTTTTTGTGACTTCTACAATTCGTTCCCGACATCAAACACTAAAGATGTTTGACGCATTAAGTTCTTATATTTTTTTCACAGAACGTAAATGATTAGCAAGTAAAGTCAGCACGCTATGTTATGAACGATTTTTTTATTAAAAAGGCGGCAGAAAATGTCGTACTTTTGAGTCTTGGCGTTATTGGTGGATGTTGCCGTAGTTAGACTTCGTTCTTCTTCGTTTTTGTTTTTGCCGGCTGTGGCGGCCTGGTTGTAGTTTTGTCGTAAGTACATGACGTCGCCACGGTAACCGACCGCGTGACCCGGCGGCACCGGAAATTGTCGCTCGACACCGCAGCGCATGACGGGATCGTATGGTCCGGTGAGCAGCGAACCGGAAGTGCAGAAAGCTGGCATAGTGAGCGCGATCAGAAACTCAACGCTGTCGGGACAAACAGTCAAAAATGACACAGTTTAATGTCGCCGCGATTCGCCATTTTTCGTCACGTTCATCTGTTGTCGTCAATCTCCTACCGGCATTTCTGTTTGATATAGCTCTAAATATTTTTGTTTTTGTTTTTTTGTTTTTTTTTCTGGAAAACAGACAACTTTCGTGCCTAACTTAACTCATTTTTTGTTTTGACATGTCGCTAAAACACGGTAGGCCTACGCCTTAATTCATGGAAGTTTATGTTATAATCTTTAAAAAATTAATTTTTTTCGCAACTAATGTCAATCAGGACACTGATAGTCAATGTGCCAAGAACGTTGTGCTTGTTTTTAGCTCAAAAAGTTCGAGTAATTGATTATGATTGCTCAATAATGTGTGTCACATAGCTAGGCGAAAGGCCGCAAAATACATGGTCACTGGGATCTGACACAATATTTCGTTCGAGTTTTAATTTGAACGCGTTTTTTCGCCAGTGGTGTCCCGCGATGGGTAAAAAAGTAAGAGTCAAATCGGACGTTTGCGAATTAATCTGACGTGATTTCTTACAATCACAAATCCGCGTCAACTGATCGTTGTCCCTCCAAACGTTAATCCCTCAGCTCCGCAGTGACAGACAGATATACGGACCGATGGACAGACACACCGGCAGACGGAGAAACGGAAGGACAGTGATCTCTAGGAGAACGAACAAACAGACGGAACAGTGCAGGTAAAGCGTGGATACAAACGGATTAATCCACGAACGGATTACTTAATCCCGGATTACAGAACAGGATGTTAAATCTGTGTCATTGATATCCGGTTAACAGTAGGCCTGTAGTAGGCCTAGTAAGACTAATAACGACAGCAAGTAGAATTACTGCAATACTGTTAACGGACTGAATAGCAAGCACCACGTAGATGTAATACAAAAAAATGTCGCGCGGGCTTATAGTTAAAGCCCAAAACATTTATTATTTAGGCCTATCCATACTAAATTTCAAATTCACTCCTCTGATTTTATAGGTTCAATAAATGAGTAATAACTGGACAAAAGTGGCATTTCGTGTATAATGAGAATTATGCAGAACTTAATAACAGCCTTTGATTAGCTCAGTTCACTTTTGCTCCGTGACAGCATTTTGTAGTCGTAAAAATTGCTTCGGCCTAAGCATTCTTCTAGCCTACATGTACTTGTTTAGGCGTACACTTTGTAGGGATAGACCCAGCGTTGTGTTCAACTTTAAACGTAGTCGTGAAAAATAATACCCCCTGTTAATTTTTAGGCTTATGCCCAACGTGCGCAGTCTCACATTAATGTAGGCAACTTTTTGTCGTCTGCGCAGGCAGAAACCATTGCAGTAAATATTGCGAGATTTGTGCCAGATCTAGACTTGCCTTGCGATTCAACACCCCTTATTTTTGTTTCGTTTTTTTCTAATTTCTTTCACTGAACTGTGAAGTCGCCCATAAACTTTTCACAGCAATCAGCGAAATACGAATAATAACAGATGAAAGAAAAAAAGAATAATTGCAAAAGCCGGCAATTTGTAGCTTTCTACGCATTAATATTCATAGACACCAACGGTAAGCAGGAATGGTGACACTTACCACAAGTCAGCAGTGTCGAGCGGATGGCGAGTCAACTCAATCAGCAAGCTGACGAAACGCTTGTCCGTGCAGATTAAAGGAGAGATGCTGTCGCTACGCCATCTGTTGAATCGGCGCAGAACTAACTTCTGCTGCTGCTGCTGCTGTCGCCATAGCAACGGACGCTTCTCGTCACTGATTGGCCGCAGCAATCGCATCACTCACTCAAAACCCGTAGCAGCCTATTCGCCGTTTCGATTCTAAGTTCTAGTTCTCGCGCCGACTTGACGTGAAATTCTAGAGCTATTGACAGTAACTACTAAAGCGTGCATACCGGTATAAAGGAACAAATATGAACTTATCGAAATCCCAGGTTCAGTTGCCTTGTCCAACGAAGCATTCGGAATGTGATACATATTCACAGCAGCGTAACTATTGCGTATTGGCAATAAAGGTTAAAAAATAACTATTAAATGCAGTTATAAGAAAAACTTGTGGGTGATATATATGTGACGTGCGTCGGCGTAACTTCGGGCCTTTAAGCGGCCTCGGGTACAGGTGTGAAACTCAAACCACAAAAACGAAACAAAAATTTAATTTAAACTTGCATGTAAATTTATCTTAGGCAGTTTTGGGTCGTCTGGACGGTGTTTACAACTGCCTAAAACAAAACTGGATGCGAGCTATCGAATAAAGTTTATTATTTAAAGTTTATTTTTTCACACATAGGCACCCCTATGTGCCTCATGCGTATTATCTGCCGAAGACTCACAGAAAGAAAACTCTGTCCACAGATGACCCGCATTGTGAAAGGTGACAGATTGTCAGTCATAATGATACCGATGATGATAATAATGATAGACTAAGATTTATGCAGTCGCGTATTATAGTCTGTAATTTATACTGCAGTGTCAGTTTTCTGTATGCGTTTACCGTTATCAATAGAAGCTTTACCTGTGTGTTATTTTACCTGGCCAGGTAAAGTCATTAATTAACTCTGGAGGTAACGTCAACGAAACATGTCAGCAAAACGCGTACAGAGCGAACAAAATAAACTGAATTAAACTAAAATAAAAATAAAAATAGAATAAAAAGAGCTTTAATTAAATGATATAGTTCTGCTGTTCCGGTTTAGTTCTTATCAGTTCAGTATATTTCGGTCACGTCCGCACGCTTTTTAACGTTTTGCATCGATAAACAGCAAAGATTGATTTTCAATGCCGCCGCTGCGTGTTGCGTTGCGCTGCGTTTAAACGAGTTTAAACGTGCTTCATAAAATAGAAACGCTACTATCGACGTTTCTAGCCTATATCAGACGGAAAGCAACGCCATGTAGGTAGGCCTACCGCTGTAGAGAAATTGCTTCCCGTTGAATAAGCTAGAAATTAGTCTTCTTACTATCGCGTTCGCGCTTCAACGCAATAGCCATCGCTCAAACGCAACGCAACGCAACGCGAAGCCGTAGTGGAAATACACCTTGGCACGAGCAAAAACCGAAATATAACAGCCCTAAAATGGTGTAAAAAGCGACAGAACATCAGAAAGAAATTCTTTAAATCAAAATCTCGATTTAGTTCAGTTGCGTCTAAGGAGTACTAAGCGACAGAAATAAACTGAACTGAGATGTGTTGCATGGACTGTACACAGCAGTTCAGTTCGTTTCCGTCGCTTTGAACACGCCTTAACGTAATTATTATGTTTATCAAATCATTTATTTGCAGATACCAACAATCATCGTACAGTAACACAGAATGGAACTTTCAACAAATTTAAATAACACCGTTAGATTGCCCGTCCCCGAAAATAGGGGGTGGGTAAACACAGCGCGCAATTATCTTTTTACGAGGACCGAGTTATACCGCTTTGAATTCCCCATAGGCCGTAATGCAAATTTTTAACAATTAGGGTAAATAGGAAAGAAGTTATCAGAATTTTTTCCCAAACAAACTCGGTCTTACTTTTCGCACCCCGAATCGCTGTAAAAATATCATCGAAATCGAATCAAAATTGTGACCTTAGGAGTGTTTACAGACAGATTGACAGACAGAAGCAAGTGATTTTATAATCTGTCCCATGCTACATGCTACAGCAATGGGACATATAACAAAATTAGTGTAAGCTGCGGCGGCGGTAGATAAAAAATTTCTCTTGTCTTGAGAAAACAGTTATATCTCAATCACCACGGCGTAAGCCTAATTGCCAACTGCGACTTCTGCCTTTCACACGGTAGTGTAGCAACAGTACTAAGCTGCAGTAGACAAAACTACAGTGATTTCAAGTCAAGCTCTGTCGTTAGCCTACATTGTATGGCAAAATAATTGGCCAATGTTTCACGGAGCTACTGAAAAATATAATCGACTAGTTTTTTGAAACACAGTGTAGAGCAATCCTAACAGTAATGCGGCGTTAATTGACTTTAGTACTTAAGCTTAATTACTTACGCTTAGTTACTTACTTACTGAAGCTGTGACGATAGAAAAAAATCTGCTGACTAGAAAGAACAAACAGTTATCTTAATCACCGCTGCGGCTAGAAGCGACTCCCTTAGGGCCGAACTCGCAACAACCGACTCGGTACCATCCGTAATTGCGAGTAATAGCGCGGCGGCTGGATCGTGCTAAACAACGGATTGGACCGGACCGAGCCGGGGTAATCCGTCGGCGCCGTTTCGGTTCATTGTGAGCGGGGGACGGTCCTGGTGAGCGGATTTACACGAATATTTGTCGGTGTCGAGGGATTTCGTGTCGCCCGTGAATACAAACTGCCGTCGCCCGCTTCCGGTACGAAAACGACAGCATGAGAACGAAAATTAATGCAACACGTACAGTCGTTGTTTGAAGAAAAAGATCCCAGTCTTAAGTCCTTCAATCGCTCGCCTGCAATTTTGCGTTAATACGCGGCATAATAAGAAATAAACGAATGTCGAACGGTTTCGAACATGTTAAAGGTGGCGTATAGCTCTTTATGGGAATTCGTTGCAGGGCTACAGAGCGTCACCTGCCATATGGAACCACGGAGTGTTGCCCACAGACAAGTCACCCATTCAAGTCGTAACCACCTGATAGCAACCTGGCCGGGAGTCGAACCCATGACCTTTCGATCGTAAGTCCGACACCTCACCGTAACGCCACTGATCCACCTGAACGTAGAATACGAAATGCACCGTGTCTCAATAAAAAACGTGCCACTTTTATTTTTTGAATAACTCCGTAAACATTGGCCGATTTTGATAATTTTTGGCACGCAGCATCACGATAAAGCTTGACGTAAATGACCGTAGTTTAGCCCACATCACCCTGATACTGTTGTTAGATTACCTTGTGAAATTCAGAAATCATGGTTTGGCCGTTCACACAATGAATTCGTACTGCGGGTAGCGCATGTGTCGACTCAGTAATGATTAACTAAATAGCGACAAATACGAGTAACAGTTATTATCTTTCAGAAAATCTTGTGTTACATCACGTAATTTTTATCACAGCATGTGCTCAAAATGTCCTCTTCCAGCACAAACTCAAGCCGTAGACGTTGACGTAACTCGCCAACAGCACATTCAATAACGCACGACCCAGAGCGGCTCACTCGATTTTGATGCGTCATTTCAATTCGTCGACGTACGATCTTATAATAAATATGATGAAAGTTAAATACGTAACAATTTTTTGTGATTTTTTTTGTCTTAGCGATTTATTGAGTCGATGAGTGCGCTCCCCAGTATAAATTCATTGTTGTAAACGGCTAAACTACGACTTCTGCATTTTACAAAGTAGTGTAGCGACAGTATTAAGGTGAGGTGGGCTGAACTACAACTGTTTACTTCACGTTTCTTCTTGATGCCGTGTGCCAAAAATTATCAAAATCGGCCAATGTTGCACGAAGTTATTCAAAAAATTAAAATGACACGTTTTTATTGAGACACGGTGTATAGGTCTAATAGGCCTATAAAGCATAACAGCAACCCTAGATCTAATGCGTAGATCTAATGCGTTTTGAATGTGCTAAAAATGACAGCTTTTGTCAGTTACTCAGTAAGTAACGAGGATATATTCACAGCACGTGTCTGTCTGTCTATGTGTGAATTTGCTGGGTGCAAACTGCATTATTTGGGCGATCCGGTCACGACATAGCGGTCTCCCAGCGCCGGGCTGTGCGCGGAACATAAACTCATGGACTGCGATCCGCTTCACACCGATCAGACGCGGAACTGACTGACCGTTATATTGTGTACGGTCATCATCGTCATCAATAATTTCAAAACATCATTGCAGGCGTATTTTTCGCTTGAAACATTTAAGTTTTTTCTAGTTTATGTGCTAGATCAAACTGGCGGTTTGTCTGCCAGTTTTCAAGTGCAAATTTTTATCGTATACGCGTATAGACCTGATCCAGCTGTTGACTGCAACATGCACTAAAGACGTTTCATTCATTCAATTATTCTATTCATTTACTAACACACACAGTTACAATACGTCAAACGTTCTTTCATTCAAAGCTTATTCATAAACGTTCTCTATGAAATCGCGTTTGTTAACGTTTTTAATAGTTTTAGGTTGTTATTCTGACGCTTGAAACATCTAGGCCTAAGTTGAAGGTGATCATTTGAAGTCACTGATCTGGAATAGAGGTTTTACGATTTTTGTCGATCTTTACACCTTTGGCTGCATAGATGTCCACACATATCTCTCCATATAGGCGTCGATCATAGGCAGAAATCGATATCAACTTCGCTCGTCGATTAATTCTAAAGGCGCTTACACATGTGCAAAAAATTAATCGTTAAATTGTAAGGTGTCGCTTTTCGTAGAAAATCCATATCAGAGCTACGGAGCGTTACCTGCCATATGGAATCACACAGTGTTACCTACTGCCACCCGGCACAGGCAAACGCGCCCCGCCCGACCCCAGCCAGACGGCCGGCCGATTTAGCTACCCCGGAGGGATGAAAAGTTGAGTTGACATTGGTGTTGGTACTACAATAAGTAAATAAGTAAGCAAGCAAATAAATAATTTATGTTGTGCGTTAACCTCGAACGCGCTCGATGTGCTAGTAAGTCGAAAATTAAAAAAAATGTTTCATATAAACATAAAATAAATTGTTTTACTGTTTCCGTAGCTTATGCTACTTTATTTTGTGGCATATGTGCGAAAGCCTTAGAAAAAAAAACTTGTGCCTGTCTGCAACTAGTTCTTGTATCGCTCCGTCGCGGTCACGAGTACTTCATTCGATTACGAGCTCAAATCGATTATTTACATCTCGTCGTATGGCAGGCTTACATTTCGTGGCGTGATTATTAGATTATGCAGATGATGCACGGGACTTGACGACGCGGCATAGCATAGCGTTGCATTGCGCTGCCGTTCAGTTGCTGAATCTGTCATCACTCGTGTAGGCCTAACAACTTCTCGCCGACCAACTGCTGCTGCCAGGGGCAGGGGCTTATGCTCCTAAATCTGGTGGGCGCAAATTGTTCCCAGTAAAAGCGGGGGTAGTTCTGTTAATAATAGTATGTTTATATGCAATAAAAATTGCTATCAGGAGAAACGCTGTTTTTAGCTCAAAATGCACCACAAACTTTTTGTCAACCGCGCTTTGCTTGGATCTACTGGGAGAACTTACAGCGCTCCCGTTGGCCCTCTAAATAAACGTCTAAATAAACTACGGGTGTGTGGCACCGAGAAAGGGGAGGAGAGAGAGAAAGGGGCGGAGGATAAAACGGGCAAGGGAGAAAAGAAAGGGCAGAGGAAGAGAAACCTGTGGAAGATAGTAAAAAAAAGATAAAAGAGAAGAAAAGGAAATAGGGAGAAAATGAGAAAGAGAAAAGAAACAAAGCTATGGGAACTTGAGCCTCACTTTGATTCCAGATTTGGGGCGGGGGGTCGAAGCCCCTGGCTGCTGTTGTCGATAAATGCTGATCACGAACTTCTCATCTGATGCAGTTAGCTATAGGCCAACACGCTTGTGATCGACCTCTACACGCTGCGTGTCCACAGGAAGTGATGTGATTGTGTGGATGCCGATATTTATTTCACGATCTACCTATAGTCCTTCTATGACACATGTGCGGGTATACCCCTACCCGCGGGTACGGGTAGGCTACGGGTATAATTTTACGGGTATGACTACGGCAGTGCAAATATGCGTAAAATACGGGTATACTCATAAATCACACCTCACACGGTAGTGTGTGTTGTAAGGACGCCCTTTAAGGTCTATGGGATAAGGCAAACTTCGACCCTCAGTCAACCCAAAACCCCTGAACCGATCGTCACCAAATTTGAATAGCATGATTATGTCGCGGACGCCTACCACAAAATATTTGGGCTCAATCCGCCCAGGGGTTTTTGCTCCCCATATCTGTTCGAAATTTACTTCTTTTTTTGGCTCTTGAACTCGCCTATACAGGCGAGTCCGTTAGACCGATTTTTACGCTAAATACGTCAAATGACGCGGCTCTGCAAGAAAGTGCCTTTTTAATGTTACAAAATGAAAGCTTTATTTTTGAGTAATTTATTAGAAAATTTTTTTTTTAAATACAATGGCGCCTATGGGAAAAAATATAAACTGTCATAACTTAAAAATAAGGTTAACACGAGCTAAAATGCAGTGGCTATTATCTTGTCTAATAACAAATCAAAAGAAAAATAAAGAGCAGCTTGTAAATAGCTAAGTAAGCTACAGTACAAACTGATCTTATGATTAGAAATGTGATTGTGCTATTTAAAAAGCTGTAGGTCTACAGCTCAAGTGATCTGAATCTTTTTGCGTTGAAAACTATACACTGTATATTCGGTTATCCGTGTTCTGTGTGAAACGTGAAAAACCACCATTACATGTTATTTCATTGTGTGATATTTGTCAATAAATATGTTTTTGCTTTTCTTGTTTCAAATCATACACTGACTACGAAAACGCTGTTATCGAATTGTCTGTTTCACAGTCAGTTCTCTACAAATCACGATCGATCGATAGTTCGTGCTGCGTGGATTTGGCTATTCGGCTAATCGCGTTATACTGTTAGGCAGACAGCTTAATTCGACTGAAGACTGCAGTCGAGATTTTTCTGAACTCGGGAAAATTCAATTAATGAAAGTTTCACCGTTAGCGTTGAAGTCTCCGTTCGTTAAATATTCATGGACTCACGAAACACCCTACGTTCTATAGCTAGAGAGAGTGCGCCAAAAACATAACGAAACGCATGATTCTATTGACTTTTACCTGCAACTGGTACGTTCTAAAAGCCCAAGTCAGGTCCTGGGTTTAGGTCTACTTGCGATCTGTATTCTTTAGGTTATTGTTTATTTTGCTCAGATGGGACATAGGCCTAACTCTTTCACATTGATTGTCGTGTGGTTTAAAACATTACGAGTTGGGACACGGCTATTCAAGACAGATATAGGCTAGGCCCTATTATTATAATAAATAAACCTATTGGTTAGCTTTTTCGACTCTGAAGCTAATGATTTAGTTTTCCTCGGGTGTAACCTACAGTTGCAGATGTTTGAAGAGTGTTCGCTGTAGGCCGAAAACTTGCATGCGTCTGTGATTTCCCTTTTTAGCCGACTGTTAGGTCGAGCCTTGGGTACAATGGGTTGTCTGTCTGTCTGTAATGCGTGTAGCCTTACTGTGGCTAAACCGTATGTGGTAGGGGATCGGCGATGTTACCGTTAAATAGGGCGAGGCAGAGTTTTAACAAGTTGTTATAGTAACCATGTCTTTACCTGCAGCGGTTTGGCCGCAATTTTAAATGCAAAGTTTCTGCCTGCAGCTATTACCCACGTGCGCCGAATTACCGTGTCGTATTTTAGCGTTGATTGTACGGTTCGACATAGCAGCGTCACCCACCATTGCGTGTATGGGACTGTAGTCACTCTGGGAAATCGTTTTTTCTCCTCGACCGGAAGTCAGACGCTGGCTGGCCTTCGGACATAAGCGGTACGGTCGGCCCACACGAGCGACAGCTGGGCTTCTTGTCTTCAGTGCAGCGAAGTTGCTGATCAGTCTGTAAAACATCTATGATACCTATTGTAGGCATGGTAACAAAACTTCTAGTTGTCGTTTTGACAGTGTCTACATCTGGTGAATGCAATTGCATCAAACTAACAATCGACTCCACTATTTAAGCGCTCACACGTGTGTACTGTAATTCATCAACTTATATAAACATACGCGGCGCCCTCGGAAAATGTTTCGCGACAAACGAATAATTTTGTCACTTTCTTTTTTGGCCTACCTGTAACCCGCAAGTTTTACCGCGTCGTTGTGATTCATTTTCCCAGCGGCGTCGTGAGTTAAGAAAGCAGGCGGGACAGAAATTAGCAACTTTCCGACAGACATGACAAATTTTCGACAAAATTCCGGCAGACAGCTGCATTTTTTTCGACAGGGTGCTCGACATTTTAATCCTGCCCTTTAATTTCTCCAAAATTAAGATTATTCAGCCCAAATTTTGGCATTTTTTTATTTTTGGACATAAAATTTTGCGACAACAAAAGATTTTTCTCATAATATTTCGATAGACAAAATTAAGGTTGGCATCAGCCCTTCCCCCGGCTTCGACGCCACTGCTAGCGATCTAGTGAATGATACCAATTTGATGATACGCAACCCAGTTTGCCTGATCGTATATTGTGGTGCCGAAAGATAAAGCCCGTGATTGTAAAATGAACTTTAATACAGAAAATAGTGCATAAAATTAATATCACGGTCAGACTTAGGTCTATAGCCTGCCTGTTAAGTATAGCAATCTGAGCACAAGCAAAACGACACGCAGCGTTTCTAAACTGTATCTAGACTAGGACAATGTAGGCCTACTTCGCGTAAATTCAATTGCATTATCTACTCAATATGCAGCCCAAACAGAAAAATCTGGAACCCAAATTTTTGAAAAAAACGAGGATCCCCAACAGTTGAATTATTGTTCAGTTAGATTAAATTTCAATAAACTTTGTCATGAGCTGAGCGGTTAGATACAATTATTGTAGGTTAAAATGCTGATGTACTTTTTTTCTGGCGTTCCCCGACCCCTACCGTGGCCCGCCATGAATCCATGTGGAAAACCTTTTTATTGCATTTTTGTGGAGTCCAAAAGCTATCCTAAAATGTGCTCATAATGGAGTAAGCCAGTTAATTTATTAAGTTATCAATAGTTATGCCGGTCGGTTGGTCGGTTGTTAGCAGATGTTCCACATGCAGCAAACGTCCGCCACATCCCAGCAGTGTCCTGCAAATATTACACACATCAACGATAATTCACCGTTTAAAATTTAAAAGTTTTAAACGGTATAGCTTTTCACGGGAAACCCATGTCAGAGCCACGCAGCGTCACTTGCCATAGGCCTATAGGATCACAGAGTGTTAGCTGCCGCCACCCGATACAGGTGAACGCGAACATAATTTAGGTAACTTTGCTCATAATTATCATTCATTCGCACAATTAGCCAAGGCCGAAGTGCACATAGCTTACAATCGTAGGCATATTGGTTTCTATGCTCCACCATTAGCGTCTCAGATTTAGCGGGTTTCTCCGTTGACACTGAACGCTATAAAAAATTTACTTACTTACTTACTTACCTATAATTCGGCGACCTACACACAACTCGTCTTTTTGGCACTATTGTAGCCTAAGTTTAGTCCGTCATCGCAAGTGTGCACGATCTTTAACGAACAAACTACAAACTCGCAAAACATTGTATGTCGAGCTATTTCCCTATCACTTAATTCCAGTGGCGTATTTAGGGAGGAAAGGGCACGGTGCGATGCCCCCCACTTTGGCCTGACCATGAAAATTTTTTAAGGCGTAATACGTAATGGAATTTTGGCTTTATGTCGCTCTGTACGTGCCGAAAAAGAAGGGGAAGGGGATTCGAGTCGCGAAGTCTCCGGCCCACAATCTTAAGCCTTTTTGTAAACTAGTACATAAATTCCGATGTTTCAGCGAGTGAAAGTATGCAAATTTTTTAGCGCGGAAAGGGAGAGGGGCATGGCAAGTTGCCTAAGGGTAAATTATACGCCACTGCATTTAGATGACTGTGCTTACGTTTGTTGACAGTTCGCGCGGTTGAAGACGCCGAGTTGCCACCGGTGTGACGAAGCGCTTGAAGGTTCTTCACTGTACGGATCTTATCAGCGACCGCAGCCAACTATACACCAAAACAAAATATTAATTAATTATTTAATCAATTCATACTTTATGACGCTAAAAGCAGCACGCTCGGCTCAGAAAAAAACAACAAAAACCACAAAATCATTGAAAATAATTTGTTACTTATAGGGTGTTTACACGATCGAGCAAACATCGAGCAAACGTCGAGCAAACATCGGGCAAACATAAAGCTGGCTCAAGCAGGCTTGTTGGAACCCGCCCTTGGCTCAAATGTAGGCCTAGACTTAAAGGGCATTTCCACTACGGCGTTGCGTTGCGTTGCGTTGTCGCGCGTTGCTGCGCGTTGCAGCGCGTTGTCGCGCTAGTAAAAAAAAAACAAAAACACAAATTTCCAGCTTATTCAATAGGAAGCATTTCCACTACAGCTGCGCGTTGCGTTGCGTTGCGTTGCGATGCGTTTAAAATAGAGACGCCAATGATGTTTCTATTTTTTGTTTACTATCCGAGCGATAGTAAATGTGTTGACCAATCAGAACGCTGTATGAGGTACTATGCATATTTATCACGTATGGTGACGTTGCTGGAAATGACGTCAGTCGTCAAAGCAAAATGGATGACTCGGAGACAAACACGGAGACAACGGAAAGATTTATTAATGCC
>Ga0056128_1001157_pt1 | contig 28344 bp, 16 predicted proteins | sample WorMetLIZISLAND2_FD_71113 | JGI IMG/M metagenome (GOLD analysis project Ga0056128, IMG submission 71113) | Marine gutless worms symbiont microbial communities from Max Planck institute for Marine Microbiology, Germany - Olavius geniculatus... ... | reverse complement strand
GGCCTATAGAAAGTTAGAAATACATTTTTAAATGTATAATCAACAATAACTTGACAACATAGTTAGCATAATCTATTAGTCTGTCATCGGAATAATTATTTATTTACAGTAATGATGTAACATCAGCTGCATTTTAGTTGCTTGAATTTATTTGATTGTCAAATAACCGCAGCTAAACGAAAAATATTGGAACTTCTGCTTCATAGATTTTTGTAAATTAACATAAATTTACATATGTGCGTTAATTTTTTTAACACATGTTAATTTTTTAATGCACGTTAATTTATTGATGCATTAACACGTTAATAAATGCATTAATTTGACAGCTGTGATTGATTCGTCAGTTGATTTATTAACTAATCAGTTAATCACTCTGTGGCTATGAGTACAGTGTATTTATATATACGATGTCTGGAGTGATAATTAACCTGTACTTGCCAATGGGTTATTTCAGGTGGACAAGCACATTCGTCGTCTGGATGCGGATCTGGCGAGGTTTGAGGCGGAACTGAAGGAGAAGCCATCAGCAACTGCATCAGCATCATCATCATCAGGCCTGCTCAAGACACAGAAGGACGGCAAGGTGAACAAAGACAAACCATCAAAGGATAAACCAGGTTCATTTGACACAGGTGCTATTACACAGTTTACAGTGACAGATACAGTATGCACTGTGCAATTCTGCAGTGTCTGACGCTGTTGGTTAGGCAAACCAAAAAGAAGCTGTAGTGGTTGGTTTGTGGAAGCCGTGCTTCTGCTGCTGTGTTAAAGCTTTCTTCTGTCAGATCTAGCTTAACCTGTATCAACTCCGTAAAACTCTGGAGAAGTTGTCTAGTTTAAAAAAATGACAGTATTGCTAGCAGCAGTGTGTTTCTATATTCACTGTTTAGTGTAAGCTATGTAACTACTGTTATGTGTATGGTAATTTGCTGCTAAATAATAGGATAAGTTTAGTTAAAGCTGCAGAATAAGACAGTTTTTTTCTACCAGTGTGCTTTGCTCATGGTTTTTTATGCTGTGTGTTTATTGAAATTGGTGTAATTTTCTAATTGTTAGAAAGAACACTTTTCAGTCAGTATAGTGGTGCAATAGTATACTAGTGAGTGGAGCAACTTTGTTTCTTCTGAATATAGTTTAAACTTCAGCAACTTGAAAACTCCTGACCGGTGACCACAGGTGTGACTGAAACAATGTCCAGGTGCAGAGCGGTGTGGGGCTCATAAAATCGAGATGAGTGTCTCTGGCTTCTCGTGGAAGAGTCGTGCCTCTCATTTGCTGTATGCAATCATGCAAGTTGACTTTTGGTTTCAGGGACGTCGAAGGACAAAGACAGTAAAAAGAAGAAGAGGGATAAGGACAAAGTTGTTGAGGCTGAACCTTCTCCGAAGAAGAAAAAGAAGAAGCCAACTGGGTAAAGAAAATTTTTATGTCATCGTAAATTTTTTCACTGTGGATGTTTGTATGTGTATGTTATATTAGTGATCAGTAACACAATTGTTAATTCATCAGAAGTGAATTTGAAAATTACTTTGTATAAGATTTTCATCAATATCTAACCATTTGTTTGTTAAATTCCATGTTTCTAATACTGGTAGTGACGTATCTTTGATGATGTCACGAGCCAGAATTGCTGATTTCTTTTCTCTGGCACACAATATTACTACTATAGGTTATACATTGTCAACAACTGTTTTATTTCCCCACTTGTTTAGTGCCATTATGAAAATTCTGCTGCCCGGTGTAACTAACTGCATTAAGAGTGATCTAAGTAGAGTGCTGCTTCGGGTGTCTGATAAGCTGTATAAATACACCGTGTCCCAAAATTAGCGGCACCCCTACAGATAAGTTAGTGTAAAATTGTTAATACTCGACATATTTGTACAAAATTTTAATCAGTCATTGAGACAATTATTCTAAACTTGTCTTTAAAGTTTTAGCTTAAAATAACCATGATGCAAGGTCTTAGTCTAAGATGGGTACACTGCTGCTTGATCCCTTTGTCAATAACAATGCATTGAACGTATCATAATGCAAACAAACTCTGACATAATAATGACGTTATACTGAGCACACACGATAAGGTGCGTACGTCATAATGGGTGTGACCATAACTAATGTCAAGATAGTGCAGTGTATGATATTTCGTTGAAATCCATAACTACAAACTGAATTAGGCATGTTTGGAACAGGGTGCCGCTAATTTTGGGTCATGGTGTATATCAAATTAACAGATAAAAACTTGTATGTTGTTGATTTCTCTTCATCGCTGGAAAATTGCATGAACAATCATTCCAAAGAAGGCAACAGCCGCAGTTGCTGAAGTAAATAATCTCTCAACAAATAAAGGTTGTAATTTGATGGATTATATTATTATTGGGCCGTCCTTTGTAGAAGGATGCCCCATCATGTGTTGATCCTGTCCGTCTGTCCGTCCGTCTGTCTGTCTATGTCTGTCTGTCCCGTGCCTCCACCTAGAGGGACAACGAAAAGGCCTACGAATACCAAACTTGGTAGGAAGGGTCGCTGGGACACCAGCACCCCATGGACCAATTTAAAGGTCAAGGGGTCAGAGGTCAAATTGCGTTGTTAACTTTAACATCTTTATGTTTATTGTTTACTGTTTACATAGAGTCTTTGACAAAACCATAGATTACTTTGTACTTTTGCGATATTAGCTAGTGATGGGCAAATATTGAAATATTATTCCCTCCGTCTAACTCCGTCTAACATGTACTCAACTGCAAGGATGGCCCCATAGCGGGCGGCCCCTCAACGGCCACATCCTCTTGTATTCGCCGAGTGTTTTTTTAGCATGTAAGTATATTCAAAGTGGCATTTATTGCTCACATGTAGGCTGGAGGAGTCTGCTATCCCAGCGGCTGTGTCACTGTTACCACTGGCCACTAACCATGCATCCGATGTACTTGACATGCCAGTCGATCCCAATGAGCCCACGTACTGCCTCTGTCATCAGGTCTCTTACGGCGAGATGATTGGCTGCGACAACCAAGATGTACGTGTCATTCTGTTACTTATGTATACTATTCTGCGCTCTCTGTTGTTTCAGCTTTCAAAAAGTCATTTTTTGTACCTTTGTTTATGTCTCTGGTACAGTGTCTCTATATGAGTCAGGTGAGCTTCAGGGTCAAAGATTTTTTGATGTTTACATTAAATATTAGTTAAATTTTTATGGTTCTGTTATTCATAAGAAGCAGAAGATTTACTTGTGTGTTGCTTTGACACTGTTGATTGGGTGTCGAGATAGGCATTAGAATTGTTAAACATCGTTGCTAATTTTTTCACAAGCTTCTTTTACAGTTTACTTTTTGGCAGCTGTCGAAGCTTTCAAAAATGCTTGTAAGCCAGTTAAAACATAGCTACTGTATTGATTTGCTTTTTTTTATTTAACTGATCTCTTTTTGCCATATTTACTTTAAATGAGGTTGATATAGCCCAAATTCCATTATGCTGACTTTTTGACAAAGTCCGCGACAAGTTACCGACAAAGTTGCGGACTTGTCATGAACACAAAGTTTTATTTAATGAAAGTCCGTGACACAAATCATGTCGCTGACTTTTATGATTTGTGTACGCGACAAGTCCGCGACTTCGTCGGGAACTTGCGGCCGACTTTCCCCATGCATTGTAACGGATTAAATTCCATTAGAGTGACACAAACGGGTTTGTTGCGGACTTGTCACAGACTTTGTTGCAAGCATCTCGACATGTCGAGATGGTTTGTGTCCACGACTTTCATGATTTATGTCCACCACTTTCCCTGCAGGGAAGTTTCGTTGAAAGTCGGCGTAATGGAATTTGGGCTTATGCAAGAAATGCTGCTTTGTAACTGTTGCTCTGGTAGGTTTTTACAGTTGCCCAGTGGTAGGATCACATATTTGTGCTCGTCTCTGTGCTGGGGGGATGGGAATTTTGCTCCGGCTTTTTTAACAGGTGAGTAAGTCATGTTTGTACACAGGGATTTTGTCACTATTTTGTTGCATATCCAACATATGGGCTCCTCAACAGTCGACATTGCATGTCCCAGTGTAGCAGCATTCATAGCAGCATAGTACCCTTTCATGCACCCCTGACCCAGCCGATGGAGATATATCGCAGAAAAGTGTAGCCGAGACAACGTTGATTGGTGTGTCTTGTATTGTAGTGTCCAATAGAATGGTTTCATTTTGCCTGCGTCGGCTTGACGACGAAGCCAAAGGGAAGGTGGTATTGTCCGCGTTGCATTCAGGAAAGGAAGAAGAAGCCGTAGCAGCGTACAGACATGCGAGTGCATCACTCGGTGCTTTGTTAATACTGTACAGTGTCCATTGTCAGATGGATTGTTTCGTAATACAGTCAATCACAGGCCTGCATGCTGACTTTGCTAGTAGCTCACTAGCATTTGTAGGTGTGTGTTTAAAGTAGAACTGTCAAGTTAACACGTTAATGCGTTAATAAATTAATGCACGTTAAAAAATTATCATGCGTTAAAAAAATTAGCGCACATGCGTACATTTATTTAATTTACTGAATTCTGTAAAGCAAAAGTAAAAATATTTCGTTAAACTGCGGTTATTTGACAATGGAATGCATTCAAGTAACTGAACTATAGTTGTCGTTCCATCACTACTGTAAATAAATATTGTTTAGATGACAGATTAATAGATTTCTCTGCTAGCGATGACGTCAGTTATTGTTGAAAAAATGTGTTTCTATTTGCTTTCGAACTTTCTATATTCTACAAGCGGGGCTTCCCAGACGTCGCGGGGCCCAGGGTAACTTCTCCCTACTCTTTTTCTCGATGGGCCTGGGTGCATTAATAATGTGTTAATTAATACATTTAAAAAATTAATGCAGTGTGATAATGTGTTTAAAAAATTAATGTTTCAACAGCTTTAGTTTAAAGCTGTGTATTCTTTAGTGCTATTTGTGCTGTTGGTTAAACAGTGGGATAAGCATTTGGCTCGTATAAGTATTACATACTGATCTGAAAATTTCCGGAAGTAACTTTTGGGGACTGGCCTGAGCCAATAGTAGGCTGGTTGAACTTAAAGTGAGGATGTGTGTTTGTGGTTTGTGATGGGCAGTGTTTTGTCTTGTCCATGATTTCATCTTAACCTGTGTATTGTTACTCACTCGTGAAAAATCCAGTTACGGTATAACATATGGTGGAAAGTGTAATGTTTAAAAAGTGCCAAAATATCTGCTAAAAATTTGCCAAGCTGTCAACTGAAATATGCCACGTTGTCTGCAGAATTTGTTGAAATATTTATAAAAAATTTTCTGTTACAGTTAGCAAGAGTCATGCAAGATATGTTCAATGATATTCTTTCTTTTTATTCTTTCGGTGTTTTGTTGGCTGGATGATGTAAAATATCTTGCTCTGTGGATTTCCAAAAAAGTTTACTTTTGGGAAGTGATATAGTGTGAACTAACTCTGGAAAAATCTGCAGTTTAACAGAAATACGAAGTAGCCATGGTAGTGTTTAGTAACGTTTCTTGTATCTTACAACGAGCATGATTTAAATTAGAGCTGTCAAAGCATTAATTTTTTTAACGCATTGATTAACGCGTTATTAACGCACTCAGGCCAATCGAGAGGGAGAGTAATGGAGTAAGTTACCCCGGGCCCTGCGACGTTTGGGGGGCTGCCTGTAGAATATAAAAAGTTAGAAAGCAAACAAAAACACATTTTTAACAATAACTGATGTTAGCCTGTCATGTCAGTAATATTTATTTGCAGTAGTGATGGAACGGCAACTACAGTTTGGTTATTTGAATTCATTTGATTGTCAAATAACTGCAGTTTAACGGAATATTGGAACTTTTGCTTCACAGAATTCAGTAAGTTAAATAAATTTATGCATGTGCGTTAATTTTTTTAATGCGCGTTAATTTATTAAAGCATTAATTTGACAGCTTTAATTTAAATAGGTTTATTTGTTGACATAAAATGTCATTGTTTTTTTCTTTTTGTTGTGCTGATTGAGTTGAGTTACAGTGTGTTTGTGTTTTATTCATTATTACCTCAGTCAAGCAGATGATGTTTTTTTCTCAGTCGGTTTGCTGTCTTTTACGCATTTGTTGGCTCTACTATGGAAAAAAAATTATTTTTGAAATGGCCGACTTTGGGACAAGATGCAATCAGTTAATTTATGTACTCATCGCGGTCAATTTGGGAATTTCTTTGACTTCTGGTTGATGCTATTAGCATTGCCAGTAACTGTACACTACAGCAGTACTACTCATCAATAGTCACATGATGGCGCCACTCACCTTTACTGCAGTAACTGTTCTGCTTTTGTCCCGAGGGGAGTTTGATCACATCAGTCAAAACAGAAAGTGTCGCATAAAAATAACAAAAAAACATCACCACGAGATACAGTTTTTGTGCTTGAGATGCAGAAAAATGTCTGCTCTTCAGTGGACGAACTTACGGTGCTTCCTGACCTCATAGCTGGATTAATCACGCGGCTTTTGGGTGAAGTCCTGCCATCACTGGATAAGTCTGTCTATGGGCCTGATTAACGATTGCGATCGCGGGATCCCGGCCGTTTTCACCAATTCTGAATCCCGGGATTGGCGGCGTTCCAATCCCGGGATTAAGAGATCACAAAATTAGTTAAAATCGTACTTTTTCCGCGTGTTTAATGATAGAAATAAGAATTTTAGCCATCTGGTAAATAAAATATTTATGTGCGCTATAGAGTCCCACTCTTTGCTGTGCACTGTAATTCGTATTCTGACAGTCGTTATCACTCCCTGCAGTTCGGATATACCTTCCATATGGGCCTATACTACATCATATGCATGAAATAAGTCAATTAAAGATATTTAAGTGATGACCAATCTGTGAGCCTAATCCCGAAACGGGATCCCGGGATTGAAAATTCAATCCCAGGATTGCAGTCACTGGGCCTGATATTATGCAGTACATGCATGGTATGTTCAGTCTTGACTGAGGTTTTTGTATTAGTTTTGCTGACCTGCAACAGTGAATATGTGAGTGTATGCCTGTAATGACATCTTGCACAACGATTGGCTAATCAACAGTTTACTTGCTCTCAGAATAATCTGCTGTGGGGCATTGTAATGTTACAGTGCTGTTGTCATTTCTTAGATATGGTGCTTTCCTGTCATGTGTATGTTATAACTGGTTTTACAGAGCGATTTCATAGCCAGAGCTCTCTACCATTTGCTCAAAATTTACACATCATTATACCTGCCGTCAGTGGCTTCTATCCCCCTAATCTGGAATCGAAATCGGGTGCAACTTTTTCCCTAGTTTTAGGCTCAGGTGCCCCAATTTCTGACTCAAGTTTTCCTGTCTATTTTGGGCTTGTTCCCCCTATAGGGAGAAAGTTTTGTTAAGGGTGTAATTTGCCCAGTGAAAATAGGGGGAAAGTTCTGATCTGCAATCTTATCAAAATTCCCCCCATTTTTCACTGGGTGCAAGCTGTGCCCTCCAGGTATACGGATAGAAGCCACTGCCTGCCCCGGGTGGTTCATTGTGAACTAAATGATTCTACTCATGTATGTGTTACTACACTGTGTCTCAAAAAAAATATCCCCGACATTTTCGATTGTAACTTCAGATTCTAATAATTTTTGATGTGAATATTCCTAACTCAACTTGCCATCAAATGACCATTCAGTTTCCCACCTCACCCAATGTTTGCTTCTGCACTACCAAGGGAAGGCAGACCAAGCGAAATATGCATTCATATATGCAAAAACGTGAAAAAAGACATCCCCAACATTATTGATCATAACTTGAAGAAACATAATCAGATTTTAATAATTTATGTCTAAATATTTCTGACACCACTGGCTGTTGAATGATTGTTTAAGTGCCCACCTCTCCTAACTTCTGCTCTTGCACTACCTGGGGAAAACCGACCAAGCAAATCATGTGTTGAAATGAATAAAAAAACTTCAGTAAATTATATCTATTCAGATTTCTGGCTCCCAACAGCCAGTCGATTACAAGGTTTGACTGTCATGCAGCAGTGTGTTTACCAGATGACGTTCAGGAATGTTTATGAATTCAAGAAGTGACTGGTGAAGTCTGGATTGGTCTGAAGCAGAACTATCAATACTGCTGTCAATGAATGCGGAAAGTGTCTCCATGCTTGTGTTCACAAAATGCGCCCATATTTCAGGCAATTTTGCTGCAGGCAGTTGAAAAAGGAAAACAGTTGGGTGAAATGTCAGCTAAAGTGTCAAGAAAGTTAACGAAATGTGTTTTTGTGCATTATTTAGATTAAGCAATAATACTGCATTGGATAAAAAAGCAATATTTTGTTGGTTCTGTTTTCCTTAGGTAGTGCACAAACAGACTTTGGGTGAGGTGGGAAATTGAACATTTACTTTATGGCAAGTTGTCTTAGGAATATTCGTACCAAAAATTATTAAAATCTGATAATCCTTCAAGTTACAATCAAAAATGTTCGGGATGTTTTTTTGAGACACAGTGCACATTTCATTGTTGGCAATTTAAAGCTCGTATAAAGTGATTTTTTTCAGGAATCTGTAAGTAACCTCATTTTATGGCTGAGACAATCATAAGGTGTGAGCTCTGATTATCAACAGTGATCTCATAGTAAACACTGCATCAGTTTTCTGAACATAGATGCTTTATTGCGACAAAAATAACTACCCTCTGTATCGTTGTAGATTAGTTGTGTTGTCCCTGTTAAACACCATATTGCATTTTATCAGGTATAGTGTTTAAAATTTTGTTCCAAAATTTTCTGTGTGATATTTCAGTGCTTGGCATTTTTGGTCGGAGTACAGGAAGGGCAAGCAGTCGGCTGTTTTCATGTATGAGAAGTGACTCCAAAGTGTAGACTGGTTAAGCAGAAATGTAACATGTTTTTAGCGTAGTACTAGTTGTTGTTTGTTGTGCATTTAGAGCATTTTCACTGCATAAATTGAATTTTGTTGTTTATCTCGGATTCCTGCAGGCGTCATATGTAACGCTTAGGCCAGGTTGTTCTCGTTGTTTCTCATGATAATCTCATTATCGGCTTACCATGCCTGTCGGTGAATAAGTTCTGTTTGTTGTTTGCGTGTAATCAGTATTTGCTCTCTTCAGTTTTCACTGCTTGTTAGCTATGGTGGTTGACTGCTGTTTTGTCTGCTGTGGATCAGTATCCACACAACTTGTCGAAGAGTGTTATTGTTATGAATTGCATCTGACAATAATTTGTGCTTCAGTGGGTGACTTCACTTTTTGACTTGACTTTTCGCTAAGCCAATTTGCCGAGTTACGTTTTGTTCTAAATACATACTTAGCTGAAAAGTGAAGCGATTTTGCTGAACTTTTTGCTGGCTGGAAACTTTGGTTTGAGTCAAGTGTCAGAGTACATACTTAGACCTACATTTAGTTGAAACATGGTCTGAGTATCGACTTTAGCGTTGAGTTTTAGGTTTCGCTCAGTGACTCGGCTTAGTGGAAGGCTAAGTCATAAAGTTAAGTCACCCAGTGTTCCAGTATAAAGTCTTAGTTGGCAGCTGATCAGTGGTCGTCATGGTCGTATGAGACCTGGTGTCGGTAGCTGAACATTGGCTCATAGCAGTCTACTGGATTTTGCCGCTGAATGGAGAAGTGACTATGATGAAGTGTGTTTTTAGTTTTTGTGCAACAGAATTTCTAGTAATTTTTTGCTCTTTCCACCAGAAGGTCAACTTGCTTCAAAGTTTTCTTTTACCTACCGCTGTCCTTCAGTAGACAGCATTCTGAAATTAATGTCTGTCTGGAGGATAACAGGGAAGATTATTAGAACTTCTATTATTGTTAATTATATATGCACACGTATAATGGAGTTCTTACAATTTTATGTTTAGCTCGTTTTTGTGTTTTGTGTCTCTGTAAAGGTTATACTTTTTGTTTTTTTATTGTAAAGGTTAAACTTTGTTTTGTTGTTATGTGTTTGTGTGCATTCTGCCTGGAAAGACCGTCCCCAAAATGACCTATACTGTGTCGGGTGGGATGTTAAACCCTACACACTCACTCACTCACTTTAAAGTTGTCTTGTATGGTTTGTTTTACATGGTGCAGAATGATAGTTGTTGCGGTTTTGGGTTTATCGGTAACCCCTCCGCAGTCTTCATCATGAATACATACAAGATGCATGAGTTGTAGAAAAATCTATGAAAAGAAATTATTTTAAATCGGTAAAATTATTTTGTGTTGTATCCATGTGTGATAAGTGTTGTCATGTGTATGTGCTGTGTAACAGACAATGGTGGTCGTGATGATGACGAGTTGATCATGATGGTCCAGTTTGATTTATATTTAAAACTATTCCGACCTTTCTGTTCCAGTCACTTTGTCAGTTACTTGCTTACTTGCACTAGACCAAGCTGGCAGTTGTGTATTATCGTATCTTATCCGTTTAACTGTATTCGGCTTTTTGTACAGGCATCTCTGGTGATATTAATTGATTGATAATCGAACTGGTGATTGTGCAGAGTAATTTTTAGTTCAATTTTGTACATAGTCTGTGTGAAGTGCATCATTTTATTTATTTGTATAAAGGGCAGTTTTGCTTACGTGTGTAATTGTTGGTTTTAAAACAATGATGTTGAACTTGCTGAGTTTGCTCGGCTGAAGATATCTGACACTCGACAAAAACAAAAAAAATTTCCTGTCAGCTCTTCTTCTCCCCTTTCTCACTTATCTCCAAAATGTCTAGATATGTTTATGTGTAACAAGTAATTTGAGCAAAGCTCATGTGATGCGCGATAGCAGTGGTCCTGCCACCTGGGCAATAGTGTACTGCATGCAATAGAATAATAATGCATTTTGAAGGAGTACCCAAATTTAAGGCCTCCGTATGGAAGACTTCTTGAATTTGAGAGGTCGAAATTTAGACTGATAAAAGTGGATGTTCTATGCTAAAAATTTCATAAGCCTACGCAGGTTGTCCAGGTTTATCTCCAGCCATTTCGTCGCAATTCACTCTTGAAATGTGCGCCACAGCGAAAATTGCAAAAAACACTAAAATCTTTTAACGTTCAAGGTTCAAGGTCATTCAACGTCATTTGAGGTCATTGATGTTGATGCCATTCAAAAGCTCGTCACTAGTGCTTGTTATGATAAGCAGCATGTCTGTGCCTATCTGCAGTTTGTTTCACGCTAGACGAGCTAATACCGGTAAAATGACCACTTTTTAAGAAGGTACCCTTCTTTGATGCCCGCCTGCACAGGTCTCCTTGAACACGGAGGCATTAAACGCAGATTTTAGCAGTTCATGCTAAAAAAATCATATGCAGGTTTGTCTTGGTCTGTCTCCACTTCTCCAGCCGTTTCGTCGCAATTCACTCTTAAAATGAGCGTTGCAGCCAAAAGTTGTTTTTAAAAATTCACTATAAACCCCCTTTTGGGGGATTCAAGGTTGTTCAAGGCCATCGATGTTAATAAATCTAAAAAGCCCGTCGCCAGTGCTTGTAATGATAATCAGCATGTCTGTACCTATCTGCAACCGTTTTTACGCTACGCGAGCCAATAGCAGTAAAATAACCACTTTTAGGGGGTACCCCTCTTTGACGCCCGCGTGCGCAGGCCTCCTTGAACTTGGGGGTTGGGACTTGGACTGCTAAAACGTGCGTTTAATGCTGAAAATATCATGCGCAGGGACACAAATCATGAAAATCCGCGACACAAATCACGTCGCCGACTGTCATGATTTGTGTCTACGACTTTGTCACGGACTTTGTCACAAACATGTCGACATGGTTTGTGTCGGCGAATTTCACCGAACCTTCATGGTTTCATGATTTGTCAGTCGTTCTTCTTGTACAAGTAATTCGACGCTGTTTGTCCACAACATTTATTCACGCTCAGCTTAAGCAGTCTGTACAGCAGGTAGACGAGGATGTGAAGTATGAAGAGCATGAAGGCAAGGATGTCCAGCATCAGGTACGAGTAGAGAGGCAAGTCGTTGCCGGCTGAACGTAGATGATCGCCACCGAATCGACAAACGTGCTCGATCCAAAATGTTGCTCTTTCCACCGGGCTCTGAGCTTGACTCCGGAATATCTCGGACGCCTTCGCGACGCGTTCTTTGTACGAATTATCACCCAGTATCTTGTGAATGTTGTCGAGCAGCTGATCAGCTGTGAAATCGTGCAAGTCCATCGACAGACCATAGCCTCTGTGGTCAAGACGTTTAGCGTTGTACACTTGATCGCCAGATATCGGAAATCCGATCATAGGAACTGCGTGGTAGACAGCTTCATATTGTCCGTTGTTTCCGCTGTGTGTGATAAAGAGTTTAACGTTCGAATGGGCAAGGATGTCGTTCTGCGGTAGCCACTGAGATATCATCACGTTGTCTGGGATGTCCAGCGCGTCTGTGTTTCGCATTCGCCATATCACCCGGTATCCTTCAAGTCGGCGAAACGCCGACAAAAACTTTTCGGCAACAGCGACCGGGAAACTGGAAGCTATGGTCCCGAATGTCATCAAAACCACTCCTTTCTCGGCGTCTTCGATAAACTTTCTCATATCAGGAGAAAGGTTGCCTGCGGCCGGCTTTACCGTTAGGCCGCCAACTTCTATCATATTTGGCATCCTTGGATGTGGATAGTCCAGTACAAAGCTATCCCTCGGGTACAACCACAGCAGAGATCTGGCCATGAGCTCATCGGCCGAACTGAATGAGCCGTATTGCTGGTACTTATTAATGATCTCTGAAGGAGGGCCGGGAATGGCAAATGAAAATACAAACGTACTGATGAAGTTTACCAGCCTCTGGTAGAAGCTCATGCTCTCCGTATATGGAAGAACAATGTGTGGTACAAAGGACGGCAGCCACGGGACCCTGGCTATAAGCGGATCGACTAGATCACTGTATGTTATCCACGGAACCTGTAGTTTATGTGGTACGAGATAGATGCACTTTGTGAATAGAAAGCCGTCGATGATTACCAGATCAAACCGTTCCGTCTTCATGTGTTCCAAGAGCGCGTTATTCTGCGTTGTCCATGTAACACAAGCAGCATTTGCCCTACAAAACGGCGTGCAACAGAATCATTGAGTTTTCTAGAATAGACATTCGGCAAACAAAGGTCGAAGTGGCCTACACTGAAAGCGATGACGCCATTGACTGTAAAGTTGTGAAATGTACACCGATATTTCATAGCAAGGCTGGCATAGAATAGTAGTAAATAGATTATACTGTGCCTTTGTAACGCTTGCTCGCTTCCTGGGCATCAGCCAGAACGCTGGAACATTGCCAGAATTAAATGTTTACAGAACTACAGAATTCGTGCATCACTGATTTTAATCTCAGTTACAAGTTGTGGTTTCAAGTGATTAGAAGTATAAAGTGAGAAGCCAAGGATGGGCTCATGAAACGTTGAATTTTGAGTGAGAAAAGCTATATTTCTCTCGCATATTGAGATACTGAAAACCACGTATGTGGTCGTAGTCTGACAAAGAAACTACGTTGAACGTTGAAAACGCTGATTGAATCGAATCTGTGACGGTTCGGGCGTGCGGACACGAAGCCTTCACTGACCGGGCAGGAAGGTGTTGTCGACAACCGAGAATTTCTGGGTAATTCCGGGACTACGTGAAGTGTACTGTGCGACCTGACGTTGAGATTATTTTCAGCCAACTACAGGCGACATCAGCAGAAAATGTGGAAGTCGAACGATGGCGAATGGAAGCGTAGAATTTGAATCGACGAGCAGCCATCAACAGGCGTGTTGCATTTTGCTAGCTTGCTTAGCCGATTGCTTTGTCGCAATAAAAAACGATTAAATGATTACATTGCCAGCCATTTTACGTATAAATGTGTTGGTAGTTGTATAAACTAACAGTTATGGCACATTATTTTGTGTTTGTCACAATATATTATTTTGAAACGTTAACTGGGCGTTCGTTGTGATCGCTATTGGCAGCTAGAATCGGTAAATCAGCTAAATAAACAATTCATTTCTAGCCATATACATAGCAACCGGCCTAAGTCTGCATTGGCACAAATAATGTTTTGTCACATTCGTCACTCTGCTAAAGTCGTTGGACGAAATGAGATGCTAACATTAACAAAAAGCCCAGCTGTCACTATGGAGGGCCGACCGTACGCAAGTGTCGGAAAGTCAGCAAATGATTTTCGTGTCACGTGAAAGGACTTATGTAACTTTCTATTAGTGCTCATTGGAATCATGGTTCTATCTTTCACCGTTTCTGAGATAAGTCATACCATTTAGCCACAATAATGCGTACTAATCTTCAAGGTCATCCAAGGTCAATGATTTTCGTGTCATTTGAAAGGCACAATATGCGACTTCGTATTAGTGACAAATAACAACCTAAGCTCTATCTCTCACCGTTTAGCCACAATACATCGGTAACAGACAGACGGACAGACGACAGCTCGTAGCAAAGGACCAAACCTTTAAGCTTTGAGCTTTACAGTTGGGCCATAAATTATGAAAACTAGCCTATCGAAACATGACCGATATTTCACTTGTCATCAATGGCGCCTTGTCATTTATGGCGTCTACTCCTGCATGCATAGGCCTACTCTCGATGCGGTCACAAGTAGAACATCCGTTATTGAAATTACTGTCCCAGATAGTAAGAAATGTTGGAACTATTTACTGTTTCCGTATGACTGGAATCAGCGACAACATGTTTGCTCGTGTTTCCATCGCCCTTCTGGTGATGTTGTTGATTATACTGTCGTAGTCGAACGGAACGCCGTCATCCAGCGAATCCTTGTATCTCACGACGTTGATTTCAGGCCGAGGTTTCAACACTGTCTCGTTCAGTCGAAAGTTTTCGCCGACCAAGAAGCTGATGTTGTGACCTCGGTCGGCCAGACCTTCGGCAATTATAGCGAGTGAGAATGCGTGACTTTTCAGCGCCAGCGGAAACACAAGAATGTTATACGCGCATATGACTTGCGCGCACAAAATCGCAGTAAGCACGAACCGAAACGTCGAACAAACCACAGCCGAGTTCATGTTGTGACGATGACTGCTTCAACACTTGCGTCACAATCGAACAATAATAATACAATAACTCTATCAGTAAACAATAAGTTCTATCAGTCACTCTATCAGTAATGTATCAGTTACATTCTAGCGCAACACGTCGTTCATTATAGCTTACTTATGATTTCTACTTTCTCACAATATAACAGAAAATTAGACATTTAATCATTTCCAGCAGTGGCAATTCAGATGGCGTATTACCGTGTCTTATTTCTAGTACGAAGTCCCAAAAGTTAAACACTTTTGCATCTCTCAGGTAACGCGCAAGTGTAGGCCTATGGACTACGTTATAGGGCCAAAACACGTGTAACGGTATATGTTAGCGTAATATTATGCCTACAGAGTATAACTAGAGTTACCTAATATCGACGTATGCCTATAGCGAACAAACGCGAAGATCATCTGGTGATCTATAATACAAGGTGTACATTCAACTATAGCAAGTATAAGCAGCCTACATTGTATGAGCTTGCCTAATGCCTATTGTACTGTGCGGCCTTGAGCGTCAATAGGCTACGGCTTTTAATACGCTGAAAATTTGCCGCGTGTCAATGAGCCTGTTGCTATCTACTGTACTGGCAGTAGGCCGCAATAATTTTGCAGATCGCAATAATTGTGACATGTAGGCCTATAGAAATTATATAGGATCATAGACCTACGGCTTTGCTAATGAGCTAATGGCCTAGGCCTATGTGGAATGGATAGAGCAAACATTTATACTAGACTTAACTGACATATCACACGCTGGTCTTTCACCCTGTCATGGCTGCGGATTGTCCGACCGTCACGGCACATACATGTAGGCCTGGTGACATTAACTATGCCTGTCAAAGGCACTTTTTACTACATTTACGTCTGCTTGTACATAAAAGTCTATGCAATATTTGACCTCCGATTTACGATAAACTGGTTTAAACGTTTAACCGGTGACCATTGTGTCTGGTTGGTGGCAGCTGAAATAGCTTCCAATCATTCATAATAATTTGTCGTGCAAATTATGACTGTGTCAATCACAGCCTTCAAAGCCGAAATATAGGCAAATGCTCCATTATACGCCGTTTACACGATAAAGCAAACATGAAGCAAACTTAGGCCCTATTTTGAATAGCGTACGTTTGCTTCATGTTTGCTGCTTCGTCGTGTAAACTGGGCATTAGGCCTACTCGCCGGGTGGACGCGATGAGGCAACGCGTAAATGGGCTCGTGACGTCACGCGTTCATTCAACTTCCGGTTTGATCAAAGCTTCCGCACGGCCTAGCTGATAAAAGTCGTTTCTTTCACGCCAGTCTTCAGCTTGCAGCCGAAATAGCCTACTTAGTACTTAACGTCGGTGATATGAAACACAATATTAGGTCTGTAAGCTTAAGCGGTTAAACTCTTTGGCCTATTATACGCTCGTGATGAAGATTTTAGTTCATGATGGCGGCAAGAATATGTCTGAAGATTGGTGTGGTGGTCTCGTTCGCATCACTAGCAAAGATCCCTGTGTTCACAGCGAGTGATGAGGTGGATTGTAGAGCGGCGGTGAAGAGTGGATATGTGTCCGGCGACCCAGTTCCACACACGTGCACCGCACAACTTCCACTCAAGGATACCGAGACAGAGATCATCAACTCTGTCAGAGACGAGTATCAGGATTACCCCGTTAGATGTCGCTACGGTAAGCAAACTACTATCAGCTTTGAATACTTCACTAATTTATTAATGAGTATGGCGTCTGTTCTTTGTCTGTTTGTTTATTTATTTTTCAATGCAGCAATGACAGTAATACAAGAACAGAAGCGAACAACACTGGTTCCGTGCAACATGCGGTGGAACAACAAGGCCCAAAGGCGCACTTACTGCTGTCCATCTGGCGGCTCTAGCCTATCTAGAAAATACGCGCACAGAGAGAGAACAGAGATGTAAGCTTAGGTATTTATGTTATGTTTGAATTTGTGGCCAAAAACCGTAAAAAGTTTGATGCTATGTCTTTACTTCATCTATTTTACGCAACGATCGTTGAGCTCTCATCTGTCTTGATTCGACTCAGGCAAAGACTACTGCGGACCGACGTCCACCTATGACATACGTAGGGGAGAGATCCAGTGGCCAGTAACGGAAGCCGGTGTACAGAGAGTTGTACACTGTCCGTACGCCTACCTTGACGCGTTGTACGCAACGTTCGACTGCTCACTGACGTACGCCGCCAATCAGACGGTCCGATGGAGCAACCTGCAGAACAAAACCTGTCCTGATCCGCCATTTACCCGAGCTATCGATGATCTTTATAAGTCAGTCGTAAGTACACAAGATCACTTTTTCGTCATTTTGTAAACATTGTTATGATGCCTATGCGTAGTGTGGGGGCGGGGGAGGTAACCTTATGTTTTCCGGCTGTTAGGCTTAGTCTGTCTGTGCGTGCATCAAATGTTAATATAGGCATACTGTCTTACATAATAGCTGGACATCAAAACTTCAACATTCTGAGACCAGAATAAATTTTGGCATTTAAGGTCAAAATTCAAGGTCACCGTTGGGCCATTCGTGTTCAACGCTGCTTTTCTGTTCTTGTTAGCATGTGGATGAAATAATGAATAGCAAATTTTATTTTCAAAAGATACAGACAAAACACTGTCTCTTATTGGGCCGCCCGGAACGATAGTCATAAAGGCCGTATGTTTTACAACAGTTTTTCTTCTTTTTTTCATCGCGAAATTTCCGAGGTTCGTAGACCGATCTCCGCGAAATTTTGCCGCATGTTCGAAGCATGTTCAATTTATAAACGCCGGTTCAACAATTTGGAGGTCTGTTTCCAAAAAAAATTTAGGGGGGCCAAAACGTGCTAAATTTGGCGCGATTTCGGACCCCTTTTTACTTTGAGCGCGAATATCTCTGCAAAAACGAATAGAGACATCCAAAATCTAAAAATCTGGTGCACGACAGCGTTCCCTTCCGCGTTTAACGAAAAAAGTTCGGTGAACTTTGGTCCACTAACCACGGAGATTTAGAGGTGCAATTGTACCCGCAAAATCAACTTTTTCGGAAAACCATATTTCGGCCCCTAGGGGGTGCTGCGCTCCGAAATTTTTTACACGTGCTATAAAATGTCTAAGTCTTGCTAGCCCACACCCCACCAGAAACAAGGGTTCCCCTTACAATTTTTTCAAAGGGGGGGTCAAAAATTGGCTTATAATTCAGCGTATTAGCGCCTATAACTTTGGGGTTAGGGGAAGTAATCCCATGAAACTTTGCCACATGGCGTGCCATAAAAGGGGCATTATCCCTTATATACAACATTTGGGGGTCACCGCCACCCTTAAAATTTGGGAGGGCAAAAACGTGCAAAATTCGGCGCGATTTAGGACAACTTTTGAATTTGTCGGCAAATTTGTATCTGGTGAACTTTGGTCCACTAACAATAAAGTTATAGATGTAGATGTTGACCCACCCAAAATCGACTGTGCGCGCGACTTTGAATAACTTCAGAGTTTGGTCGCGAATATCTCCGGAATGAATCAAGACATCAACAACTGGAAACAAATTTGATCGACCGCCATTACTTCCGCGTTTGACGAAAAAATTGGTCAAATTTGGTCTACTAACAAAAAAAGTTTGCCGGTGCCCGTTGTCTGTTTGTCTCGATTTCGCGCCGACGCTACGGCCTGCTGATTTAATTTGTCTAATTTTCTGTTATATTGTGTTGATTAGGGTATAGATGTTAGTGTTTCTTCTGGAGCCTTTCTGTTTTGGGCTAGCATTTTGTTGTTTTTATTTGTGTTGCTGGTGTTGCCAATGTCAGTGCTGAATGAAATAAATAAATAAAATAAATCATGCACGTTCTGGTTATGTGTCGTAGTTAGCAAAGATGAACGAGACGGGAGAAGCGCCGTGCGGGAGAATCATACGCAGCATAGACCCACTGTTTAGAACGAGACATTTCTTCCTGACACACCCGGTCTTCCCTGGCGAACTCTACCAGCTCACTGCCATGACTCGGCTCTACACCGACTACTGTCTGACGTCATCGGCGTCGCCTAGCAACGAGCTGGTGCGCCTATGGTCGGTGGTCGACCTGCTGTTCAATGACTCGCTGGCTTTCATGGACGCACGCAACTTCTCCAGGCACGTCTCGTTCTGTCTCGTACACTGGACTAAACAACGTAATGGAAACTCTTTCCCGAGCCTCAGACTTCTTTCAATAATAATAGGCGGAACCGCTTTTTGTAGCGCAGCAGCGCAAGCGATTTCGCCTATTCCTATATACACGTATGCCTATGCATTTCTCCGTAACGTCGTCTGTCTGTGGTCCGCCACATTTGTGCACATGGTCCGAATTACATAACTTTTCTATATTCGCAAAATTAGCTTAAGCCGCATGTTACCAGGTTTCAAGCAATTCCCTAACAAGTCGAAAATAGTTTTTGTACAGTTTTTTTTCTCTCGAATTTTCGGACGAAGATGGATATATTTCTAATGAAATGTGGCCTTAATAGGCCTAAGCCAGCATATAGTGGTCGATATTTCGCAGCGATGGCGACCGAAGGCCTTGTGGTGCGGGGCCATAAAAACGGCAAACTGAGCAAAGTAAGCCAATTACAAAACTAGAAATCTTTATCGACCATTTGCAAGGCAATGGGTGCTTTCATAAGCTCCAGGTGAAACGATGATAATGTTGGTCACATGTGCAGTTTCGTTCAGCACATGACGCAGTTGTTTCCTGCTGGACGTGAGCCGTTCAGGTTTGAAGGGCGCAACGTGCACGTCGAACACGTAGTCGAAACCGACGATGACGCAATCGTGTTACGTCACAGCTTGACCAATGACGTCAGCACAGTCTCCGCAACTCTCAGCACCTTACCTGCCAACCGTCCAGGTGTCGACGCGTGTTTTACAAACCAGATCATTGTATAACTAGCCATTCAGGTCAACTAACTGAACTCAGCCCGACCATCCCCAATGAGCACCAGTAAAAGCTTCAGGGGCGTAAACGGGCACATGGTGCAATAGTCTGGCTGTGCGTTCGTGTCTGACAGTTTAAGCCACGTGTAAAATGTGTATGTTGTGCGACCCGGGAAGGGCCTATGCATTATCACTAAAGCTGGCTTTCCGTCTAATGCAAAGCACGCAACGCAACGTACGGACGCAACGCAACTGACGTACAGCTGACACAACGACCGCTTCTAACTTTGCGTTTTGGACGTTGCGTCAGCTGCATTTGTTGCTTAGGCTACTTTTTGCGTTTGTTGCCTTTGTTGCCTTTGTTGCGTACTTTTTGCATGCGTTGCGTACGTTACGTACGTTGCATCGGATGTTGTTCGTTCTGCAGACGTCACGGGCTGGACTTTCGTAATTACATGGTTCTAAAGCTGTTTGCTGATTGTTTTTACATATTTCATACAGGTCCGGGTCGTGAAATTCGCATGAGAGCGATACTTCTGCTGCAGACTGGAGGCGCCGCAGTGCCAGCTGTTCGTTTTCTTTTGCATCGTCTAGTGGGTCATGTGCACCTACCAGTTCCACCCCGACCTCCACTCCAACCCCCCGACAGTGCCACCGGGCCACCAGACTTACCTGCTCACGCGTTCGCAAACCCCGAGCAAACGACGCTTAGACGTATCATCAGATCATCTTTTTTTTCTGAATCGTTTTATTTCTCGTTCTTAACCAAGTGGATTGGTTTTTCGTCATGCCGACTTTTAGCTATTTCAGTGTATATTGCCCCCTTTGGACTTGCTCAACCAATCTCTGTTTGTTTCTGTAGGCTTATAGTTCTGTTGCTTGCGTGTCATCAGATCATCGGAAAACAATGATTCCAGTGACGGGCGGTTTCGGACAGTCACCGAAGAAAGTTCTGACATAACCACTGGAACCACCGCGAAGACAGTGACAGAAGAAGCTAAATTATTGAACTCATCCTGGCCATCCCCCGCGGGGACAGTGACAAGGCTTCGCTCTATTTTCGACGTATACATCTATCAGCAAGTCAACATGATTGGACCGGTGATTTACGTCAGCTTTGTGACCGATGAAAACACGACCACGTCCAACAACGAATTTGAACTTCTCCTGCGACATCCGCAATATAAAGAGGTCAAACTTTGTACGACTTTGTTCTATATTATAGGCTTATAGACTAGGAGTAGTGCCACTTGTGCTAGGCGGCGCCTATACTTGCGGTAAAGTTAAATCAAAACATTGAAACAAAATCGCATGCGATAAACAAAATAACACTTAATACCGTCGTCGTTTCATACACCTTCACTTTGGTTGCTTTGCTTTGTTGTACGAAGTACAACTAGACAACACTAGACATCTGCATATCCACAAGACTGGCAAGGGTCACTGTGGTCATTGCACGACGGTCATAGGCTGCACCGTTTGTGCAAAGTGTGGTGTTTGTTAGTGTCTCACCTCAGACAGAAACTACTATTTGGACTATTACACAAAACGTTAAATAGCATGAGTAGTTAAGCAATCAACATATTTTTGCTGTAGTTTTATACTGTGGCAAAGGTTTTTGTATTATTGTTATAACAGGACCGGACCTACTGCAAGCCCACTGTTGCCATATGGCAACATCACTTTATTCCACTTATGTGACTGTTGACTAAAAACTGCTGTGTGATTTACATAGCATTACATATACTAGTCACAAAAACTGCATCTATAATTTTTTTGCTGTCATAAATAAAATCCGGGCACGAAAGGGTTAAACTTTGTTTTTTTTGTCGCACACTTAAGCGCACCGCCACAAGTTTCGCACTGTCTGATATTATCTGCATACAGGGCCTAAAACTATTTTTGCAGCATGTCTGTGCCCATCTGCAACCATTTTCACGTTAGAGGAGCTAATAGCGGTAGAATAATGCCTTTTAAGGGGGTATTTATCTTTCGCTTTCTCGTTCGTGGGGGCTCTCTTTGCCCAATGGCATGAAATTTTGTCGCAAAATACTAGAACTCTAAGCTATCATGTGGTAAAAACCCGAAGTTTTTATCTCACCTGGTGTTAGAAAGATACCGAGACGTGACAGACACCAAGACAGACAGAACAAGAAATCTGAGCTAATGCTCATGAGACGCGGGAGAGCATATAGCAGTTCCTTTTCGCAGGTAATCTTGGTCTATTTTTTATCCATTTCGTCGCAATTCATTCTTATGCAGCCAAAAATTGCCAAAAAATCACTAAAACCCTTATTTTAGAGTTTAAGGTCAATTAAGGTCATAAATTTTGACAATTCTAAGAAGCTCGTCGCTAGTGCTCTTTATGTTAAGCAGCATGTCTGTGTTTATCTGCTACCATTTTCACGCTAGACAAGCCAACAACGGATAAATAACCGCTTTTTAGAAGGGTACCCTTCTTTGACACTCGCGTGTGCAGGCCTCCTTAAACCTAGATAGTTCTGACTTGGATTGCTAAAATCTACATTCAATGCTGAAAATTTCATATGCAGGTTGTCTTGGCCTATCTCCGGCCATTTCGGCGCAATTCACTCTTGAAATGTGTGTCGCAGCCGAATATAAAGAAAAGTTTCCTAAAACCTCTTATTTTAAAGGTTCAAGGTCATTCAAGGTCATCGATGTTGACATTTCTAAAAAGCTAGTCGCCAGTGCTTGTTATGATAAGCAACATGTTTGTGCCTATCTGCAACCATTATAACGCCAGACGAGCCAATAGCGGTAAAATAACATCGTTTTAGGCAGTGCCCCTCTTTCGCTTTTTCGTTCATAAGGACCCCCTTCACTCAGCGGCATGAAGTTTTGTCACGAAATACTAGAGACTCTAAGCTATCATATGGTAAAAACCCGACGTCTCTATCTCACTTCGGCTTTGATCAGTACCGGGACGTGACAGACACCAAGACACCAGGACAGAATTGCCATAGCTAATACGCTCTATATAGGTGGGCTATGCTAGCTCTCGCGCGTAAAAATTATCTGCTATGTTGCACAATACGCACGTAAAATGTGAAACTTGTGCACTGATTTAGAAATTTACTAGCAACAGCACGTCAGAAGTTCAACCAACTTGTGGCTATGCATCGTATCAACCTAGTTCCACAGCAAACGATCAAAACGGTAAGCGGCTGTATGCAGACAAGAAGTCCAGCTGTCGCTAATATAGCCAACTGTACTGGTTGTCAGTGGACTTTAATGTCGTCCAAGGTTAATTATTTTTATTTTATCTAAAAGGGCATATGCCACTTTCTATTAGTGAATTATAGTAAATTAGGCCCTATCTCACACCGTTAGCCACAATAGCGCGTAACGGCCTTCAAAGTCAATGATTTCCATTTTATCTGACAAGGCATATGTTACTTTATATCACTGATTAATAGTAACTTTGGCCGTATTTTTCATCGTTTTTGAGATATGTCCAGTTTTCCGTTGAAAAACGCACATTATCCTACCTTTCTTCATTCAACCCCAAACTTGAAAATGTTTTTTGCATTACCGGTAGATTGCTGAAATTTTGCATGCCTAGGTTCAAGACACAGGGCTAATTAACTTTTTTTCATTGCGACTTACCATTTAACCACAATACATCTGTAACGGACGCAGAGACAGACGGACAAACAAACAGACAGGACAGACGATAACTCGTATTATAAGCTTGACCTTTACGTGAGCATGATCGGCTAAGAAAACACTAGAACGGCGGTCCATCATTCATAAGTAAGTAAGTAAGTAAGTAAACGATTTATAAAGCGCCAAAGTCTCAGAAAGAATCAGGGCGCATAGGATGATAGACGCTAGGTGGCAGAAAAGGCTGACTGAAAGTAGGTTTTATCAGTACTGTACTGGTTGTCAGTGACTTTCAAGGTCGTCATCAGTAGGTTTTATCAAAAGTAAAATAAATAAAGCATCTATGATAAATTTTAAAAAGAAAAATAGACTTATTCTGCAACATTACGTGATCCAAGTTGTTCGACAAAAATATTTAAATGTGCTGCGATTTTTGCTTGCTAACCGGTGAGCGCAAATGTTCTGCTTTATTGGATATTGTGCAGATGTTGCGTCAGTACTGGAGTGGTCGGACGTAGGCTGCGAACTGCGTGAACTTGATGGCGATAAGCTCAGATGCAGATGCAACATAAGCGCTGGATTCGTTACCGTGCTGACCGAAACGCAACCCGTAAGTCCCTATAGCTATACTCGTAGCTATAGTCTCTCGATCAGTGGACAAGAGATAGCTGCTGTCAACTAAACTATATAACGTCTTCTAATCGTCCTGCTTACGAGACCTGATTCTGCTGTACTTTGGACATCGCATCATATCGCTAGTTAGTTTATCTACTGTTGATGTAACATACTGTAATGGCTCCGTTCGGTATTTTTATAAGTCGCTGTAATTATTTACTACACAGGATCACCGTTCTGATTAGTTTAGTTCAGTTCAGTTGGGTAACAGCATTCTGTTTAAGCAAAGTTTTACCGGGTATAACAAAAGTTGTGACGGCTGCGCTGACGCTACGTAGTAGTACTGTAGTACTCGTAGCGCTGTAGCAGCAAACATCTCTGTCTTCAGCTGGCTGATGAAATGTCCAATAGTCAGCGACATGTTCTTGAGCTCCTACGGCAAATGGTTCTGTAGCCAAATCACCAAGATCAGCGGACCGCAGATTTCGACGGCTTGAAATTGCCGTCACTGGAGCGCTCACATTTAGGGCAGCAGTTTGCCGACTATCATGTCTCGCGAATTAAATCATGCTCAGCTCGCACTGGTATTTTTTCCACAGTTCTCGGCTATCTGGGCATGTTTTTTAAGGTACGATACCACATTGTTTCGAGTGGCATAAGCTCGTAATTCGTAGGATTATCCACCACAGCAGTGCGGTATCTATTGCACAAAACAACGGTGTGTCGCATTTATTGGCACGTGCGTGCTTTATTGGCAGTAGTGCTGTAAATGGCCAATGAACATCTACTGTACGACAGTCGACGACTGTCATCGACAGTTGAGTTAAGTTGAGTCGCGTCGTCGTCGCATAATACGCAGTGACAATGTCAAATGCGACAGCGACGCCCGGAACAAGACAGGAATTTGAAGCAACAGGCAAAAAATGTAGGCCTACCACCGGCAGTGAAAACATTACGACATCGGCGACACTTTGACCAGTATCGAGCAAACAACACTTTTAAATATAATGGATAGACAATTGAATAAATAGATAATTGTCTATTATTGCCCAGTTTTGCGGTGTCAATAGCCTCTTGCAGTCCAAGTTCATTAACATTGTTAGTGGTTCTGGCCTTAACGTCATGAGGGAAAAATTTAACATTATTATACCAAATTTGGTTCATTTACGCAAGAAACATTGAATGTAACAGAACCCTACCCTGATTAACTCCGCTGGCATGTCAACGCAACACAAATCGATTTGCTAACGTGTTTGTATTTTGCAGCTGGGGATGAGCCCTTCTGAAAAGGGTAACGAAAAAGAAAAATCTCGTGCAAATGACCTTTCAACTTTTCTTGTGAGTATAATTTTGTTTTTACAGCGTTTGCGTCAATTATCATCTTTTGTGGCCAGTTTTTTTCGCACAACTTGCACAAATTGCGCAACAATTCCTTAGCTTAACGTAGTGTACCGTCATTAAATCAACACAAAGGCAGCATTTGTCAGTAGATCTACTGCGTTTCTAGCGGTTGGCCAGTAATGTTTCAAGCACCGCATGTTCGCTATATAGATTGACTTTCGATGACGAAAAGCCAACGAATTAATAAACTGGCAAAATCGAAAGAAAATGTTAACTACAAACTTTAAATCATGCCATCGTAGAACGATTCAGATTGCAGATGGCAAAGAGTATAAAGAAAGCAAGTATATGCAGCGACTGCAATATAAAGTCTATCTGAAACGAGGTAGATCGCCGGTAGATTTTAGATTCATAGCATAATGACAAGTGTATGGTTGTAGGGATTTCCTTACAGATACGAACTGTACATTGTCGGACAAGTAATGAAAGCCGTGTCATTGGCCTGTCTACTGGCGACAATCTGCACATACGTCGTTTTCCCGTGAGTCTGTACCCAGACATGTACAACAAAATAAAAGAATATGCAATACAAAATCCAAAAAAAAATATTTTATTGTATTGCACTTTATGCATGAACCTCTGCAGCAAAATACAACTTCTTTGCGCCACTTTCTTTTCTACGATGAAACGTAATCTGCTGTTTATTTTTTATTTCATTACACATCTACGAGGCTTATTGTCGCACGACGCGTTACGTGAAGTCGTCGGATGTCAAAATGTCAAATACTTCAAAATGACTCATATTTAGCGTAAATTTAAGTTTGAAATGGCTCGCAACCGGCCCATATGGCACATTATTGACGTTGCAATGTAAAACTAGACTTTTTTATTGGAATTAAAAATACGTAACTGATGCATGTGCATAGACATGCGGACGGCCGCGTACGGCGTCGGCATTTCGTTTGTTGTAAACGACATCAGTATTTTTGCTGTTTTGGTTGTAGTAAAGCTCGTCGCGGTACAGTAACACACATCCTGATGAACCTATGTTCGGCTCTGACAACCTTACTGGCTGTGCTCTACTTGGCAGCAGTTTTCGCCCACTCGCGGCTCGGCTGTCGTGTCGCCAACGTCTGCCGCTATTACCTTGTTCTCGTCTCGCTCTGCTGGAACGGAATCGAAGCCCACAACATGTATCGGATGCTCGTCAAAGTCTTCAACACCGCACAACAGACGCACTTCGTTCTCAAAGCTGCCGTCGTCGCTTGGGGTAGTTGGGGAAGTCGCTGTAAATTAAACTTTTTCAGTAATATTTTATTTGTATTAAACACAGCAGATCCGTGTTTGGCAAGCCATTTAACTAGTGTTGTTGTTTGCGGCCTATAAAGCCCAAATTCCATTACGCTGACTTTGCGACTTTCATGATATGTGTCCGCGACTTTCCCCGTGGAGAAGTTTTGATGAAAGTCGGCGTAATGGAATTTGGGCTTAAACGAGCGCGTGTTCTTGTTGTACAGGCGTGCCAGCAGTTGCGGTAGCTTTGGGATTTGCTGGCAGCGTTAAGACTTTCGACGGAAACTATGACGACTGCGTATTCAGGTAAAATCAGCGCATGAAACTAGAAGCGTCGTGGGTTTAAAACGTACGTAGGGAAGTTTTCCGACGGACACTCAAAATTTCCAACAGAGAAGATATTGAACGCCTAACATATCAATTTTCCCCCAAATTTTTTTGCAACACGGTGGTTTTTAGCTCTAAATTTTGCATTTTTTTCACGAGTATTTTTTTGACAAAGAACAATAATGTTTCGATAATTTTCCGACAGCTCAAAATTCATGGGAATAATAATGCTTTCCCCGTTTCCTGCCACGATACCACTAAAGAGAATAGGTGTTGATAAACGCGAAACGTCGCGCTTGAAATCGTGTAGCAGCGCAGAGTAGCCTATTCCCTTGCCTACAATGTACACTGTATATCCAGGTAGCCTATAGTTTGGGTTCGATTGTTTTATACCCTATACACCCGGATAGTATAGACTAATACTCAGTAGGCTTCAATATGGATTCGCAAACCGCCGTGCGTAGATGCCGGACTAGACACGCCGGATCCTGCGCAAGCTCAGCCGACCAACAGTCAAACAGACAAAGACAGCCAAATGTTTTATTGAGCAGGAGTATAGTAGTAGTTGTAGTAGTAGCTTTTTATGACACAGTAACAATACATGCCATTTACTTAAAACTGCTGCATTACAAACGTTTCCGCAAAAGTAGACTTTCGTAGTTTGTGCATTCGTGTTTGTCGCGAAAATCCAGAAGGCACCCGAAGGAAGTCCTGGTAGACCTTGACTTTGCTGACGACATCGCTTTGCTGTCAGATGGAATTGAACAGGCCCAGGAACTCCTACTGAAAGTAGAGACTGAATGCAGGAAAGTGGGGCTTGGTCTTAACGGCCCAAAGACAACGTCTTTGGCATACAACATAGACAGCCCTCCACCGCTTCAGACGCGCGATGGTACAGTGCTAGAATATGCAAAGGACTTCAAGTATCTTGGGTCATGGGTTGATAGCTCTAGTAAGGACATCGGTGCCAGGAAAGCTCAGGCCTGGCAAGCCTTGAATGGAATGACCAGAATCTGGATCTCCAGAGTGAAGCCAGAGCTTAAGAAAAGGTTTTTTCTATCCACAGTGGAAACCATACTGCCATACGGGTGTGAAAGCTGGTCGATGACAGAGGCTCAGGAGAAGACACTAAGTGGCACATACACAAGAATGTTGAGGAAAGCCCTCAATGTGCACTGGACGTCATACATGACTAATGAAGAGTTGTACGGGGAGCTGCCGACAGTGTGTAATAAGATTGCCTCTCGGAGATT
>Ga0056128_1001155_pt1 | contig 28357 bp, 16 predicted proteins | sample WorMetLIZISLAND2_FD_71113 | JGI IMG/M metagenome (GOLD analysis project Ga0056128, IMG submission 71113) | Marine gutless worms symbiont microbial communities from Max Planck institute for Marine Microbiology, Germany - Olavius geniculatus... ... | reverse complement strand
ACTGTACACTCCAGCGACGATAGTATGGTTTTCAGCATCGCTACTAGCATTGTTTCTGTGTTACCACGATAACTCATAAACCGCTACATTTAGATGGATGAAATTTAGCATAAACATGTACCACGACAATATAAAACTTTATAAAATTTAAAGGTCATACTTAAAGGTCAACGTCACGTGGGTTTTTTGTGTGTTTTTTGATTGCATTATAATGTGGCTACCAATGAACAGGCTACTTAGCCTAAAGCAAAGCATGATAGTTTAGTTAATGATCAGTTTATTTGCATATTTCTTGATGAGAAAAATTGAAAATTGGTCAATATTAAAAACATAAAAATCAATACGGCGGCTTGTTTAATGTGTGGTTTTTGGCTATGTCGTGTTCACTAAAAGCGACTAATTTATCTGCCGCCGCACTTTCGATTTTGCTGCCCACAGAGGGGCCTAATTGTACTGTTTTATCTACACTGCAGTCCACAATCTGTTTCTAGAATCCTTTCCAGAGATGCCACTGCGTAATCGTAATGAACATTTGGATTTTCTACAACGGAAACATTGACATATCATTCAGTAAGAGCTTATCGAATAGTGTTGATTTTTTTCTGCGTATTTAAAGTGTGCTGTATAATGTAAATTTACTTTTATTTTAGGCTATTAGTTTAGGCAACCGTAAGCTTTTTGGGCCTGGCATGTGTTGCCAGCTTTTTAATGACTTCTTTATGTACTTGCGTTTTAACAAAATGAATGGCGATAGTGACAGTGATAAACATTAACTGTAATAGCTGTAATAACTGTTATGTGAATAACTAGACAGCAACAGCGTTTAGCGCACACACTGCATAAACTACAATATGGAAACATTTATCTCTTAGGCCTATTTGCGTCTATTATTTTTATGTGATATGCAGCTATGCGTAATTTTCGTTTACAGAAACAGTTAATTCAGCATGAAATAGAGATCTACTGCTGTACGGTATGTTAATGTCCCATGCGCTAGTGCTGTTCGGATTATTACGGTGCACGGAAACTGCAGACGCTGGCGTCATACTAAGCCATAGTACATTTCGCTATTAATACTGATGTAGAGACGTCCGCTAATACGCTCGTAATAAGACATGATCCATTTGCATTATCGACACGGGCCCGGGATGGAAACGGGCAAGATTTCCCTGGACAAAATCCCTCCCAGATATTATCCTATAAGTCAGACTCAGGACTCGTGCAAAACAAAACCTTACCGGCTGCTATATGTCACTGTTAAGATAGTTAAAATTGCAGTCATATATTTAATTTACCATTAACATCTTATGCAAGTTGCATTAAGACAAAGAGAGCATAACATTAGAAAGCAAAAAAAAACCCATAAGAAGTGAAAGTTTTGCAACAAATCGGTACATTATCGAAGAGGGAAATATGGTCTGGGAAATTTTGTCCGACGGGAATTTTATCGTAGATTTCGGATGCGAGAAGCGTGTTTGTCGTAAGGTGTGTACGTGGTTTTTTTCTCTCTCTCAGCATCGGTCATCGATTGCACGTCGCCCTGGCCGAGTCGTCAGAATTCATCTCACGCGCTTTACATGTATTGGCGTCGCTTGATGAACGAACAGACGCCTGCGTACCTTTCGTCGACGAAGCAGTCACCTGTCAACTTGTCAACGCCGCGGCTACTTTCAGAACGAACTGCACCGTGAATCAGAAAAAAATAACAGGCCACTCACTACATGTTATTGTGATATATTGACCGATTGTCACAATTTTTATCGGCACGTTTGTAAAAAAATGCAATGAAGCGATCATTAAAGATTCATCCACGATATTTTAAACGGTTGTTGCACTATATTGTGATATTTACACGGTGGCCCAAAAAATAGTAAGTTATTGCACTTTGTCTTCGCTAATTATGGACCAATTTGCAAAAATTTTACCAGGAAACTCTGTAAGAAATTTGCTACTCAGCCGACCGAAAGCACAGATAGAACAAAATTAATGCAAACGCATTTAAAAGACAGTTACTCCGGTACCAAGCTATACTTATAGCAGCTATCATAAAATCGTTCAGCCTGTCAAAAGGCACAGTTTACTGCCATGGATTATTTTGCATCGTGAGTTGGTGGTGGCCTGGCGTAGCGGTAACGCGTTTCATTTGATCAACGAAGTTACTGTATGTCGGGTCGGGTTAGTATTGCGATGGGTGACTGCCTGCGGGCAGGTAAACCTTTTCGGTATGTAACCAGCTGTTTAGGTCAACTCAGCCTTCCATCTTTCCGCGGTAGGTAAATCGAGTACCGGCCTATCTGGCTGAAGTTAAGGCGTGGCGCGTTCACCTATGTTGGGTGGCAGATAACACTGAGTGATCCCATATGGCAGGTAACTCTCCGTAGCTCTGTGAGGGGTTCAATCTTTTAATGAGCTATATTCCGACCATTACCTTTATCTTTAACTTTGGTTTAAGTTTTAAAAAAATGTTCGCGATAAAAAACGATACGGATTAAAACACTCAGTTTAAATTGAGCAAACTGCAATTTAAGATGCAGTTGCTTAAAAACGGTGATGTACAAATTTAGTGACAAAAAGCTACTAAAACAGGCCAAACCGAAAGTTAAAGAATAAGCGAGTGCACTCACTTACATGTACACTGTATGCGTTTACTGCAATAAAGAGCAAAAACGCTATAGCACGACGCCATCTTTTATCTTGCTTTTCGCGGGACGCTACAACACGCGAGACTTACCCTGAGCGACTTACGACTCGATTTTTTCGCGTTAGCTTTTCTCGAATCTCGGCGTCACATCTGCGTATTTTATTCAAACATATTATGTTACACACAGCGAAGCGAACGAAATAGTCAACAACAAAAACACAATAGTACGTAAAGTCGCTAAGGTGCAACTATGTTTTAGATCACTTAGGCCCTACATTTTTTTGCTTAATTTACACAATATAAGAAGTTTTCGAAGCCATATTTGTACCTAAAACGTTTTTCTTTTTGCACTCATATGTATATTACAATTACATGTGAAAAAAAACTTTTTGCATCATAATTATAGTAACGAAAATCGACGTTGTTACTCCACTGTGGTTTGTCGTAAAACGAAGTTCATCCAAAACGTCGCAATCCTGATGAAAAAACTTTATTTGTTAAAAACTTTTGTCCGAAACTGTTTTTGGTAATTTGTTGCATTTAAAAAGTAAATTAAAAGTCTTTACTTAGACGGCGCTTACATCTATACTATACGAAGTAAATCATTCGGCTTTTAAGCCCATGTGAAATTCAAAGTTGGTACGATGCCCATTGCCAAGTATATTTTTGCTATACTAACATGACAGTGTAACTTAGTTACTTCATTCAACAAATTACGGTATCTTGTTAAATGGTACAAAACAAACGCAAGTAAAGTACCATATAGTTTAAAGTGATAATAAGTTTTTCAACGCTTAGAATTACATAGGTTTCACCCTACACAATATGTGTCTACGTTTTAATGTTTTTTCGTTTGATTATAGGTTTGCATTTTGTGTGTGTGTGTGTGTTTGTTTTTACATTTTAAGTATTCTGAGTCGATCGATTGTGTAGCTTATGTTAGTGTTTGCGTGACAAAGTTTGATAGAAGGTATTTAGTAGTTTAATAGTTTTTATGTTAGTAGGTTTAGTAGTTTTGAAAATTAAGGAAATAGAAATTGTATGTGTTAAGGTGGCCAGCATTGTTGACCAGTATGGTTTTCTGGCAACCTGGCTCAGTAATTAATTTTGCATTGGATGTTATTGGATGTTATTAATTGTACTTGTGTTTTAGACAAATAAATTTCTTTTTTTTCTTTTTCTTGCACGCGTGCTGTACTTTAAAATACTCCTTTGTTTTTGAAATGAATAAATCTATGAATGCATACTGCAACATAATGCATCACGATGTCACGTTTTATTACTTTGACATCAGACATCGCAGAGGCAGACATTGCTGTGCTGCAAGAGTTCGTGTCTGATTCGCTGTGTGGGCGCATGCGCAGTTGATTGGCGTCGCGACGTCGTCGTGACGTCAGCGCGTCACCAGTTGCAGCCAGCCGCTGCAGCCGTGCAGACGACTACAGTGCTGCGGTGAGAATCGAACAACGTGCGACAGCAGCTTGAACGTAGGCTTTCCGTCTGTTTTACACCACAGAACGACTAGACATCAAGAGATTCGGTCTGCTTTATTCGACTATAGCTGCCATTCCGCAGTTCAAATCGCCGAAGAATGATAGTCGCTGCGGCAGCCTGCAACGAGGCGATCGTTAAAGATTCTGTCACGATTTAAAGGCGTCGCTACACCACTTTGCGATAAATTGATATACTTGATATACTTCGAAAACTGCACCGTACAGAACAACTGCGCTTATCCAGCACAGAGATTCTTCTTTCTTCGACGTCGTAAACACGTTATATTTCACGTAGTATTATATTTCATGTTATAATACGTTTAAGTATTATATTTCACGTAAACACGTTATATTTTACACATATCGACGCTTGTACGTGATCGCGAAAAGATGGCGGGTGTTCCTCAGCTCGAACAGTCGCGCAACGTCAGCGGCGTAGTGTCACTGTCAGCAAACATGTCGCCGGGAGACGTGTTGATGAATCTGATCCAGAGCAGTCAGGGCTGCGGCGGTGGACGCTCCAACGTCTCGAGCTCGACGACGACGACGACGAGCGCTGGGGATTTCGTGTTCCGCATCATCATTGACGTCTTTATCGTAGGACTGCTCTGTCTTATCGGCTTTGTCGGTAACTCTCTAACGTTCGTCATCTTGCGCGGCGACCGCGATAAGAACAGTACCACGAACTGGCTGCTTCAGACGCTGGCCGTGGTTGACATCGTCTACCTTGTCGCCTGTCTGCTCATACAGCCGGTCAAAGCGATCCACGACCTCTACCCGGAGACGCAGTCGCGACGCGGCAGCGCCTGGGGCGCGTTTCATATAACGTTCACGCACCTCGAGCCGTACATATGGCCGCTGGCGTCCATTGCACAGACCGTGACAGTCTGGGTGGTCGTGTTGGTGACCGTCGATCGCTACATCGCCATCTGCATGCCGCTGAGAAGCAAGATTCGCACGCTGCCGCGAGCGCGTGTCGCCGTCGCCGTCGTCATCGTTGCCGCTGTCTGTTACAACATCCCGCGTTTCTTCGAAAAGGAGGTCGTCTACGAGGCGACGTGCGAGCCCGGCCGCTACAGGATCAAGCTGGATCAGACGGAGCTGCGACGTGACGGCTGGTACTTTGTCATCTACAAGACGATCTGTTCAATCGTGTTTCGCACCATCGGGCCGCTGCTGCTGCTGATCGTGCTGAACGCGAGACTGATCCGTGCTCTGCGGCAGATGAGACGCCGTCACCACTACCTCACCCGCCGCAACCAGCAGCGCGAAAACGTCACACTACCAACCAGCAGCGTGACAACAGGAGACTGGGTTGACCTGGTACAGTACCTGGCCACTCTTGCAGTCTTGCGGCTCCAGTTCCAGCTGAAAATTGGAGATTGAGTTAAATCGGAAGAAAGTCGAATGAATTAGTAGATTAGGAGAATTTTAACTGCTTTGGGAGAACGTCGATGAATTGGAAGAAAGTCTGGTGTATTTTAGAAGCATAATGGCCGATGCAGGCTGCCGTATACCCGATGCGTCGCAACCAGCAGCGTGAAAACGTCACACTGACGCTAGTCGTCGTCGTCAGTGTTTTCATCGCGTGCGAACTGCCCGACGTCGCACTGCGCATCGCCGTCACGCTGAGGGAGCCCGTCACCGTATGACAATCGATACCTTAACAGTCGTGGAGGTTTTAATGGTGTCTGTGACAATCTGGATGATGGTGCTAGTAACCGTGACAGTGTGGATAATCTGCCAGAGCCGTCACGCTGAAGGACGTCGTGTCATCGATCGAACTGGACAATGACGTCGTGCGCTATCGCATCATGCCCGTCACGAACGCCCTTCTCACCCTCAACTCCGCTGCCAACTTTTTTATCTACTGCCTGATCGGACACAAATTCCGTCGGATCTTAGTGCGCATGTGTCGCGCTGGCTGTTGTGGCGTCTACCATGTGGGCGGAGTGGGAGGCAGTAGCACCAGACGACAGACGGGCGTCGGGCGAGTGGCGGCGAGTAGCGGAATCGAGACGGGCGGTGACGGAGCCGGGAAGGATGACGAGAACGGCTTGTTCATCGGCACCCCGCAACCGTCGATGTCGACAAGGATGTCCATAGCAATGACGACTTGTAACAATCAAACGGTCGTCGTTGAACCGACCGACGCTTTGCATTCACGCTACATCTAGGTCGGTCAGTCTAACGCTTTTCTTCCTGCTTTTGTTCTATTAAACCACACTTAATTTGCACTAATACTTTTTCACAACGTTCAGCTGTAATCATGAACTGTCATAAAGCAAACGACGGTGTAGCGTATGCGTTTTGAGCATGGTTTAGGTACGATACCGCACTGTCTGGAGTGGTATAAGCTTGTACTGCGTACTCACCTACCCACTCTGGCAGTGCGGTATCTGGTACATACTGCACATTTTTTCGGCGTTGAATTATTTTACTGCAGTCTTCTCTCGGCCATCACCTTCGCTGCATCTGTGAGTCTTTTTGATGGTCTGCGCAAACGATTAATGCGAAAAGCTAAGGGCGCATTTTAATAAGATTTTTGCTAGGTGTACAGCGTAACGAAAAAAACAATCGACGAAATAACCGGTTAAATTTTGCGACAATTCCGATTATTCGCCCACTTCTGATATGTGAAATGGCGATAGTTCAAGCTGCTTCCATATGTTAGGTTAATAACTATGGTGCTAGTGTGATGAGTCTAACTTTGTCACGGATTAACACCGTAAAATAAAACAAACATCTCGGTGGCAGTTTGTGCTTTCCGAGTGATTATGTAGTTGCTAGCTAACTCCCTGTTGGGAGACATCCAATACGCCAACTTGTTCTTTAAGCGTCGCAGATCGCAATACATCTAATAGTCATCATTAGTGGAAAAGCATATTATAGTGGTGGACTGCTATAAGAAACAAAAGCTGTAACTAGCTGTAACTACCTTGGGCATACACTGAGAAGAAACGATGTCAATATCGTCAGACAGGACAACATGAGGTCACAGAGAAAAAAGTACGCCAAAGAGCACCTGGAAAAGAGAGACTTGGAGATAGATTTGTGCAGAGCAGGTCTTACGTACAGCTAGAGAAAGATGGAAGCGACAGCACAAGACAGCGCTGGTTGAAGTGAAGTGGTCTGTGGCCTATGTTCCACCGGGAGCTACAAGTCAGTCACATAACGGTGAATTGTAATTCAGCAAAATGTTTGCTGGACTATGTGACACCAAAGTACTGAAATAGACGGCCCTATAATTTAGCTTTTAAGTAGGCCCTGCGGTATAATGAAAATAGCTCCTGAAAATTTCTTTGCGTTCTGGGTGCATTCAATATTTAACATTTAAAAGATGCTTTGAACTAACAGGTAATTTTCTGTGACACCGGGAGTCAAAAATACACATATACTTTTGTCGATAACATTATTATTTTACTTGCATTTTTGAAGAAAATTTTCCGACAAAATATTGTTCGACAGCCCAAGATTTAGGGGGTGCGTACTCTCTCTCTGCCTTTTTGGTTGCGACGTTACTGAGAATACGGTCAATCGCCCGCACGGACACGAACATTCGCCCTTATGGGCAATTGCCCGTATGAACTATGACCTGCTACCGCCAGGGAGGACGCAGAATAGGACAATAGCCCGTAAACACAGCAACGCGTTGCTTGCGTTCTGTATTACAAACTTAATTCACTGTCGTCACACTGATGTTACAGAGCCTATTTATAGAATGTATGTGAAATACGCAAAATTGAACTAACTTAATAGTTATTCTAAGCATAATACCGAAATGTGTTCATTGGGTTGTCATACAATAATTCTGTTTATATTTTAAATTATATGTATGTGTGTGCAACAACGATATACCTAAGAAAAACATTTTAATCGATTAACTGACGCTAGGAAAGTACATGATTTTTATTGCTTTCTACGGGAAAGGTGGCTTACTTACAGTAAATCTATAGCGTGTGCGCACAAAAAGTTGTATTTTATTGCCTAAAAACGTATATGTATTACACGACGGGTCTTCTCTCTAGCAGAATGATTAGTCAGAAGGACCACTTTTAAGGAAGTAAACTCTGTCCAAAAGTCACTCGACAGCGTTGAGTTAAACTCTTAGGCGGTTAGACCGTGCATAAGCCTAGACTTTGAAGTTAGCAGTGTAAGAGCTAATGCCCTCAATGACGCTAATTGCCGCTAATTGCGGTGCGGGCGTTTGACCGTCTCTGCGATAGCAGACCATAGTTCATACGGGAAAATGTCCGTGCGGGCGGATGTCCGTGCGGGTGACTGTCCGTAATCCCGTCATTGCCAGCAACTGGCGAAATAACCGGCGCGACGGCAGTTTGTGCTATTGGCATGTTAAACGATAAACTTATGACTGCATGGTCTTCTTGGCTTTCATTACCAAGTCGTCTGTAACGGCCGTTTTTTTCTTCGGTGAATCGCGCCGATGTGAATTTTGTATATTTATGGTTCTTTAACGATTGCTTAATTGAACATTTCTCTCGCAATGTGGGATTGAAAGCGAAGTTCCATCTTTTGCAGCACACAACCATTAAGCCGATCTCGCCGCTCGTTATGCCGAATCTTCGGTACTTGCGCCGTTTTATGCAGCTTTTTTTCAACTATCTTCTCAAAAATGTCGTCATCAGCAACCTTCAATCAGGCTCGTAATAAATGCATCGCGACTGAAAACCTTTAAAATGTTTTATTATTTTTAACTTTATGACTATTTAACAATATTTAGATGCTTGAATTAAATACTATGTATTAAGATTGAATCGAGTAGTGTGTTTGCAGGAAGAAACGAATCACTGTCGAAGATCGGACGAAGATGAAACTCACGCGAAGTTATAATAATACAATGTCTATAAATTTAGCGTTGTGTGAAGTAAACGTGACAGTGCGTGATGTGATTGTGTATAGACGACTTCGGTCTTATTATAAGACCGGTTTGGCTCTGTACTCCTAGTCTTGCACTTTGTGACGTAGTTTTACGAAATGTTCTGTATACTCTGGATGTTAACATATTGGATAATTAGCCATGCGTTCCTTTGCTTTGTTAACAAAGGTGCGTTCATATGACTGTCAGTTTGATACGGCACGCTCTTGTAAATACTTCAGCTTTGAGTGCTCTCAGAAATTTTGTCGTTTCGAGGAAACAGTCGCTTATGTTGAATTTAGTACAAAGACATTGAGTACGATTTTTCAGCCGTTTACAGACAAATGCAAATTATAATAAAACTGCTCATTCTGCTTATCGGCAACGGCGTTGACTAACGCTATTATCGAACAGTTATATTATCGAACTTATGTAACATCATTATGTACAATATTGTAAAAAAAATATAGTTGTATCTATCTTTATTTTAGTTAATATTTGAATCTCGTCTGCGTTAGGCCTAGGACAGTAAGCGATTCTTTTAATAAAAATATAATTGTCGCTAGATTTTTTTTGATTAAGCTGAGACACTTGAATGGATTAGGAGATTTTGGGACTAACAATTACTTTTGCCAAAACGAAATTACGTCAGAAAAGCATCGAAATGACGGTCTTCAAGATTAGAGCTACTTTAATTTTACTGCAATCTCTAAACACCAGACAGCCGTTTATTACTTTTTGTCACACCAAAAACGTTATTATTGTCAATAGCAGCGTGAGCTGTTGTCGTGGCAGCAAGTCATGGGGCTAATAGATTTTTCCTGGAATTTTAAAATGCAAAAAATTGTCGAAAAATTGTTTTTAAAACATACAATTTTGAGCTACTTTTTTTATTTTAGAGAAGTGAGGGACAAAACTGAAATTTTGAGCAAAGTTTTCCTGTTACATAATTATGTGCAGTTGTAGTCGGAAAATGGCAACTTCCCCCCCCAACTTTTTATTCCACGACGCCGCTGCCAGTGCGATCGTCAGTTTTAACAATTCGTCTGCCGATTGTCTGTACTCTCTTTCTCTATTTATTTGTCAACCTTATTAGAATTGTTGTTACCGTTATTACTGTTTGATGTTATTGTTATTATGATAATGATAATTAATGCAGACAAAGCTGGAGATATTTAACACGTAGGGGTGCTGTGAAAAACTTGTCATGCTTTCGAATTTAAAAAGCACGAGAGGACATTTGTCTCGAAGCATAGCCTAAGCTTAGATTAAGAACCCTGCAGGCATGCTATTGTGAGTCCGATACTAACTTCCTGACGCGTTTGATTTGCGTGTTTTGTAATTGGTTAGTATATAATAATTACACTTTCTTTTGTGAGCCGTCAGTGATACGTTTGTAACGTGATGTGCGTGATCTTGTCGTCGTATTACTGGAACAAAGCACACTCGCTGAGTGCGCGCCAGTTCTATTGCTGTTATTTAATAACATTGGTCATATACGACACTTATTTGGTTTTCTGAAAATCAGATTATGTACAGTTAATTATCGGATAGTATTATTTTGTTAAAACATTCGGCCTACGCAGAAGAGTCGCATGCGAATAATCGCATAAGCATAAGTTTGTATGTGGCTTGGCTGTGTAACGGTAGAATGTCGAACTTTCGATTGCGAGGTCGTGGGTTCGATTTCCGGTCGGGACAGTATCAAGTGGTTACTACTTGAATGGGTGACTGTCTGCGGACAAGTAAACCATTTTGGTATAACCAATACTAAGGTTAACTCAGCCTTCCATCTCTTCGTGGTAGGTAAATCGAGTACCGGCCTGTCTGACGGGGTTAAGGCGGGGCGCGTTCAACTGTGTTGAGTGACAGCTAACACTATGTGATCCCATATGGCAGGTAACGCTCCATAGTTCTGTGAAAGGTTTCGTATTAAGAGCAATACACCACCTTTTTGTAGCTCACTGAAGACGGAATTTCATGGCGGTAATCGGGACTGTGCGTGCACGTATACGTTACGTGCTATTAGCCGTTAATTAGATTCTTCACGCCAGCAACGTGATGACGAACAGCGATTTTAATGGGCTACCAGGGATCTATTAACGCAAAATTGCATTATCAACACCAGCATAAACAAGCGATCGTAGATCGTATCGACCCACTGTCGCCACGAGATATGACACTTAACGTAATTTACTTCGAATTTTAATTGAAAATTTAATTTTACATTGCTTGGCGTCGAGCGTTCGCAGTGACGTAAGTCACGGCGCAAGTCGTGTTTACGCGAGTCTCCGAGATCTCATGTTGCTTGACATTCGCTGACTTTGATCTTTGACCTTTTGAGCAGTTATTGACTGCTCGAGAGAAGGTTCACAACAATGTTAATTTTTTACTCCTTTTTAGTTAGGAACAGACGGTCAAACGGCACGACCTTTAATGCGGTCTATTAGGACGAACAAAGAAATAACTATTTGCAATAATAGAAAAAATATCATAGACAGTATAAAAATTTAACAGTGACAACTTCTGGCAAGCAAGATTGTTTCTTCTTGTTTTATTGCCACAACACTTCCGCTCGACCGGAAACGATCGACGTACATATTTTGAGCTGTCGCAGAGTTTTCTACTTGTAATGTTGGACTGAGTCGTCGGTGTACGATAGATCTTAGGATCATGCATGGTCAAACTGTAAGTACGTCGAGGCCAATGATTTCTGACGCACAGACATCACACGTGAAGCCTCGGTCAGGTGGTGGTTGACTGCCGGTCTCGCGTTGAGTGCGCTTGTCTTGTAGTGAGCGTACAGGTCTGTCTTTGAAGGCAGAATGTCTGCTGCTTGAACACAGTCCGCCACGACGATCTATCTGCGGTTATAGTCTCCAGCTTGCCAAACTGCATGTCACAGCCTTTCGTGTGTGAGAACTTCAGCATGTCTTTGTATCGCTTCCGCTATCCACGAACCACGATCGAACGCCATGCCCGAGATCGCAGGCAGTACAAACTACGAAGCTATCTTTGGAAACCCAATGCCATCCATGCGTGCGACGCGACCAGTCCAGCGGAACTGGACAGACATCAAAATATCATCGATTCCTCCTACAGTCACACCACGGATCTGCTACAGCATTAGGTGGCGTGTTACGTTCGTATTGGACTGCACATTCGTTGCTCGTGTCGTTGCTCATCGTTAAATCTTGCCAGCCGACGTCTTGGTTGACGGAACATCTGCGACCACAGACATAACTGCACTGTGTCTCGGCGGGCTCACCTTGTAAACTTTAACGCGTGTCGACGGATTTTATGAATTTCGGAATACATATAACGCAATAAATTTACAACGAGGATGAATTTTAGTCAACCGCAGACGGTTTGCTTAATCTGGCATTGTCTAAGTTGTATATCATCACTTTGGTTACGTTCACTGCTACGACAAAGGCCCACTGTAAACGTAAAAATGTTTCCACAACACTGGAGCGAATTTCTACAAATTTTTTGATTAGCGCAATTTACACCTGCCAAATTTGAGGGTCTTCCCCTTGCGCTAGATCGCTGGTGTTAGGGCTGCAATGAGTAAAGCTACTGAGTCAATTATTAATGTAATATTAACTTTCCATGTAGTCAAATTCATATGAACACCGTACTTTAAAATCACACTCGACAGACAGACAACCTTACTCGCACACGCATAAATGCTGCAGACAAAAATTCCGTCCGTTTCTTTCTTTTTTCAGCTGACTATTTTTGTTCATCGTTTTGTTTGAAACAGCTTTTTCATTTGAGCCTATAAAAAATTGCAGTATTACACTATTACTACAGCTTCATCGTTGTTTTATTACCGGCTTGTATAAAATAATCTTGTGCAGTTTAAATGTATGCCTACACAATACGTACGTAATGTACCATGTCCGTACGCAGTCGTTCGTCTGTGAATTTGCTCGATTGTTTTTTGTTATTATGCTGCGTGTGTGCCCGAGCTGTATTTTGCGAGGGGTTAACGTGTTCAAACCTTCGAAATGTTGGAAATTGTTCTGCTCAGCATATTGACAAAATACAACCATTTGCATTGCACATCACATCTCACACGATAGTGTGAATGTTGTAAAGACGATTTTTAAAGTCTATGGGAAAAGGCAAAATTGACCCTCAGCCAAGCAGAAACCCCTGAACCGATCGTCACCAAATTTGAACGGCGTGATTACGACGTGGACTCCTACGATCGAAAAAAATTTGGGCTCAATCCGTCCAAAGGTTTTTGCTCTCCATATAGGTTAAATATACACCCCTCCTGTTGGAAATTTACTACACTTCTTTGGTTCTTCAACTCGCCTACAGACGAATCCGTTGGACCGATTTTTACGTTTACTACGTCAAATGACGCGGTTCTGCGCAAAAAGTGCCCTTAAAATGTTACAAAATAAAAATTTAATTTTTTACTTATTTATTCGAAAAATTCGAAAAAATTACAATGGCGCCTATGGGGAAAATTTAAAAATTCTTCAAACTGTCATAACTTCCGTTGTGTGCAAGATAGAGTCGTAATTTTTGGTTTTAGGATATGGTTTTCGGGGTCGTCCTAATTAACGGTGACATTCATATTTACCTTCGGTTGACCGCCGTTGCCATGGCAACGAAATTTGGGACAAAATTAGCTATAACTCGGCTTTGCGTAAGAAAATTTTGCGAGATTTTTGCACCTATAGGGGTTTTACGGAGATGGGCTATCGAATGCTGTTAATCGCAATTTTCCCGACCGACTCCCGTTGCCATGGCAACGAAATTTGGGACAAAATTGGCTATGACTCGGCTTGTGTAACAGATATTTGCAAGATTTTTTGCATCTGTGAAGGAATTTTCGGAAATGGGCCATCAATTGCTGATAACTGAATTTTACCCGACCGACCTTTGTTGCCATGGCAACAAAATTTAAAACAACAAGGGCTATACCTCAGCTTGTACAAAAAAAATATCAATAAGGTGCTTGCATCTGACGGAGGTGCGGGTTGAGGGTTTGGCAATTAGATGACGTCAGTCGAAGTCTACGACAGCCAACTCTGATTTCCAGGTATAACGAGCAGTAGCGTAGTAGGAGCAGCAGTAGTAGTAGTAGACACATCTAACGTTCTGTACCCGACCGGAGGTATACTGCTCTGCCTTAAAAACTTAAAAGGTAAAGATACGGATTCTGCTATCCATTTTTACATGCGTCAAACTCATTCCCCGACTTTTGGCAATGAAACGGCAAATATATGTAAAAAAACTTACTAGATTACAACTGCGTGTAAGGACGACGTGATGATATCAGTCCTCTAAAACAGCAAAAATCATTTGGATAACCTTAGACGGGGCTATACATATGGCGTCAAAAACTTATAAATGGATTTCGATGCAATTTAACAGAAAAATAAGGCATGGCCCATGTAACGGGTGACTGGATTTTGCCTTTTCTGGTTGCGACTTGAATCAAAATTTGTCAACAAACATTAACAAAGAAAACTCATTGCACATAGTCTATGACACCAAGTTTGTTAAAATGTGCTTCAATTACAACGTTGATATGCGTTTTTTGTACGTACATTGTACTTGAAATTGCCATTTTGAGTGAGCCAAAATGTGAGTTATACAATAGAAGAACGAAAAAGTTGATGACGTGTTGCCATCAAATCGAAATTAAATTAGCATGTTATTATTAAATGTTGCCGTTTCGTTTTAACAGGGTAATGCGTGCTCGTGAGAAAATGTATCATTAGATGTTGTACAAGTGGAGTGGAGTCGTTGTATAATATTACAATCGCGTTAAGGCGCATACAGAGTGACGTAACTGAACTAAACTAAACTGAACTGGAATTAACTGATATGGTTTAGTTTTCGACATAGATGTGAAAATCGTTTTTTTACGTTTTTTTTTATTTTTGCCACGTTTTTTACGTTTTTAACGTTTTTTTTATTTTGCTCAACGTTTTTTAAATTAAGAATAAACATGCATAGAAAATTCCATCAAAAGCTTCAAGAGGTATTTTTGGAAGCGCAGAAAAGAAATAATAGGTCATAATAATGTATTTTATTTAGTTAGTATAAATATACTAAATAAAAATTTTTTAACTAGTATATTTAGTTAGTTTAATGCTATGGTCTTATGACTACACAGTTGAATTGAAATTAAATGAAGTTTTCTTCATCTAAACTATAGTTCAAGTTATACTGCACTTACAGCATTATAGGTATTAGGCAAGAGGTTGAACAAATTATGGCCAACGTTTTTTATTCAACGTTTTTAGACGTTTTTTTTATTATTGCCACGTTTTTTGAAACGTTTTTTTAACGTTTTTTATATTTCCTGCAACGTTTTTAACATCTATAGTTTTCGACGAACTGAGCAATGGTCAAGCAATAATACGTTACAATAGGGAACGTCTAACGGCGTCGGTGACTACGCGCACGTACCCGTCAACCGATGACGAATAAGCTCGTTCTTCTCGCCCATTGGTCATTTGTCAAAAACTAACCCATGTCAGTTCAATTCAGTTCCGTTCAGTTTAGTTATGTCGCTTTGTACGTGCTTTTAAAGTTTTACTGTTGATATGTTAGGCAAAGTGTTAAACACAACAATTTAAACAGCGCTAAACGTACCGCTTGTCTAGTGTGAATTTATTTTATTGTCATTAGTTTGACTTTGATGTCGCATTTGTGAGAATATACTCATACATTAAGTATGGTTTTTTGGTTGCTGAGCAAAATTTAAGACAAAACAGCAAAAAACTAACAAAAGTACACAAAACGCCACTTTAGGCAAAGAGAGCTGTGCGACTCATCACATTTTTGGAACATTTTCCTAAGCAAAGTCAGAAAGTTGTTTGTATACCACGTTTAGGCCTACCACCTACGTATCAACAGTGGCGGTTCTAGCCCGTAATATCTGGGAGGCACAGCCCCATGGCAAGCGCGGTAGCGCGAGCCTATAACAGGGGTCTGGGGGCAGAGCCCCCATCGGGGTCTAGGGGCGGAGCCCTGGTCAGGGCTAGGGGAGCGAAGTGCTTCTAAAGCTGAAGCACTTTTGGCTTTTGGACGTTCAGTGGAAGCCGCAAATTTAGCTATTTTTCTAATATTTGGCGACGCAAATAAATCAGATATTTGTGTTATCTTTGCAAAAAAATCATGGGTGGCAACAAAACTGAAACTGGGGGGAGGGGGCCTGTACCCCCCTGCCCGGGTCTAAAACCGCCACTGCGTATCAATAATAACATAGCCTACTTGACATTAAACCTGTTCTTCATCATCGTATTCTTAATGCCATAAACTTAGAAGTCGCAAAAAAACTCTAACTAGGCCTACATATGTGACACAAAAATATCACGTGCGCTCGAAAAATCGCGGGTAACTACATGTATCTTAGTATAGACATGGCGCAGACCGATATCCACAAGAAACTAACTTCCAGTACGATGCTGGTCTGCTATAAACAGTTTCACGCAATACGCATGCGTCACATCAGCATCTCCCAGGCATCATGCTATTTCACAGACATTGTCACACAAAGCACTATTGTCAGCTTTACTATAGCATAACTTTAGCCCGCCAGCCGTCCTTAGTGTCATGAGCAGCCGCTGAAGCAACTACGTGAAATGCCGCCATTAGTGCGCTTTTTCATACACACCTCATAAAGCCCTATCTCCGCTGCTTTGTCTTGTTGTCGGTTGGCTGTACAATTAGGCCTATAAATTCACAATTAATCGAAAGTCTACCACAAATTCACAACAATTTTTACCTCGGTATATAGTTTTACTTATTTATTTATTTGTATCAGGCAACAAGACCCATAAACATCATAAACACGAACAGAAAAAGACAGACAGAAACACAGATATACAGATAGACAGACATTAAAGCAGTACAGAAAGAAATATGAAAACAGTAAACACAGTTACACTAACGCCAAGCCTAGAGCATCAAACAGTCCATTCTTAACACACTTCAGTCTGGCACAAAATGACACTTTGGCATTATGCAATACTGTACCAAAGCAGCTTGGCAGACGTAATTGCATTAACATCGCAGTGACACTGCTGTATTTGGGAAATCCAAAAAAAAAGTTTAAGGCTTTTAACATAACCAGAAGCAAGCTTTTTAAGGCTGGCCAACTGAAAGTTTTTTCATAGTGCAATGTCATAAAAACACAAGACAAACGACCGAAACAGTTTTGCTCTAACATTTGATGTACACCGTGCATCTAATAAGAAAAAAGCTGAATTTCGTTGGTTCTGATTTCCCCAGGTTGTGCAGAAACATACCATGGGTGAGGTGGGAAACTGCAATATAATGATAATGCATAATGATTTGTTGGCCAGTTGTCTCAGGAATATTCTCACCAAAGATTATTAAAATCCGATAATTCTTCTTCCAGTTAAAATTGAAAATATTTAGGATGTTTTCTAGACACAGTGTACACTAAAAAAATATTAAAAACCCAATTGTACCATCACAAGTGCAACATTTTACATGGATTTCAGTGAAATGATGAGCACGAGTTCTCTCCCTGTATAAAAGTGGGTGAAGGTGAACCGATGAGTGATATATGTCGACTGCATGTGCAGTAGGGTTACTGTTGGCGCGCGGAGGCACGCGGCCAAGCTATGCTCGTCTGCCGCACATGGAAGACGGTTCAGCGGGGGCCAGTACACGGGTAGGAGATTGTTCACCGCTGTTCGCACAAGAGAGTGGCGACTCACTGTCCAACATCGAGGATGCTCGACGCGGCACGAACCGTACGAACGATCAGTCTCATCTCTAACGTAACTTAATATGTAGTTGCTGAGCGAGTAAGTCGAGGCGTTCTTTATTAATGGTACTGGTGGGCATTGGCTGGCGTAAGATTTACGATCAAGAGGTTATCAGTTTGACTCCCGCTTGTGTCGCTGTTACACTGTAAGTAGTTGCTACTTGGATGGGTGACTGTCTACGATCGACGGGTAGCCTAAATCATCTTGGTACATAACCGATCACTAAGATCAGTTCAGCGGTCTGTCCCTTCTCCGCTAGTACTCATTTCGTACTATACACGGAAGGATGGCCAGGCTGGGTTTGCCTGGGCGGCTTGGTTGGCAGCCGTTACGTGTAACTATAGCATGTTGTGCAACAACTCCACCGCAGTCAGCAGATCGAGTCGAGTGGAGTTTAAGCCTAAGTACCTGTGTGTGTTTTTGCTGCTAGTGCTGCGGAGCAAGAAGTCGAGTTGCTTGAAGGAAGTGGAGAGGATCAAACAGAGACGCACCGAGCGTCGAGCCGCCCAGCTCGCACTGCGGGAACAGACCACCCACGACTATGATGTCACTGCACCTAGCTGGGAGTTCGAAGCCATGATTCGGTAAACGCTTCTCAAGTTTTTGAATAAACTCAGGTGGAGAAAGTATAAATTTATGAAATTACTGCCTTTATTTACTGATTTGTTGACGTTTCGGCAACTGATTTTCAGCTGAAAAGGTCAAGGTTATCGGATGTCAAAATCCCAAGAAAATGACGCTTATTTCACGTAAGCGCGGCTCACTGTGACGCATAGGACGCTAGGAAATGTAAAAGTGGACTTTTAACTGAAATTAAAAGTAAGTAAGAATTGCATGTCCGTTGCAAGGCGGACGGCCGCATCTCGCGTCAACACTGGGCCGACGTCCTCGCTGATTACGTCACATGGTTAAGACGATGCAGAAGTTTTTCTCAAGTTGATACTTCATTATTACTTACCAATAAGAACTGTAGCTGTTATCCGTGTGGTGTGATGTGCTATAGAGAGTTTCGCAAGACGCTGGAATATCGACCTTTGACAGCCACAGACGTCATTGAAAATCACCAGATATGTGTCTGCTTGCGCAAGAGACCACTTAACAAAAAAGGTTTCACTAGTTAAGTTATAGCTGTGTAACTAATTTAATAACGCCCTCAGTGGACCAAGAGACGGATTTGCACTAATATTTATACGTGCGATGGAGGTTTTGGCATTGTCTCAAATAGTGTATGATTTACGTCGAAATACAAAGAAGTGGCAAGACATTAAGGTTAAACTTTACTGTTATCTATGCAACAACTAAGTCCACTTTTAGATAGTTTTATGTTTTTTCGTACAAACGAAACTATCTTACACTAAATTTAAACTAATTATAAAGCACGTTTTGAGAGCCGAAACGGTTTTCTTTAGATTTTGTTTAGAAAATGTGTGAATTTCTTGGTTGTGGGGCCACGGACCTACCTGTGCATTCCTAAATGCAGCACTGAGCAAGTCTAAGCGCTGTGTGGTAGATGCCACGGGGGCCCTATACTGTGCTGCTGTCTGGTGGTGAACATTTATTCATTTGTGCAGAGCTGGAACGCAAGGAGATCGACGTCGTGACGATTCCTCACAAAGACGTCGTCATCGTCCACGAACCCAAGCAGAAAGTCGACCTGACCAAGTACCTCGAGAACCAGACGTTCCGCTTTGACTACTCGTTCGACGAAAACAGCACCAACGAAATGATCTACCGGTAATGCTGCTAATTATATGTACACTATGATCGAGACTGCCGCTTTTATGTTTGTGTTAAGTTTGACCGATGCTAGTCGATTTTGATAGTTCTTTGATTTCACGCCCATTGGTCAATTCAGTTTAGTTATATTTTTTGCACGTGCTTTAACGTACCGCGCCCTTTGATGAAGTAGACATAATTTTCCACTAACGACAATAGGCCTATATCACACGTGTGTGGTCTTCGTGGGTGCATGCTCTGCGGTAGATACACGGCCCAGCCGTTGGTCGAGTGCACGTTCAATGGTGGCATGGCGACGTGCTTCGCTTACGGACAGACGGGCAGCGGAAAAACACACGTAAGTACGAGCAAGTACAACAACAAGTCCTGACACACGCCGTTTTTTTCTGAACGCGTCAGTATAACATAAAAAAACTACGCAGTAAAAACAAGCTAAGATTTCGTCAGACCTTGTGACGACATGCTGTGCGGTCATCCGCCTAGTTATGCGTAGGCCTACACTCCCACTGCACTTCGCTTATACCCCGTTTACACGATCGAGCAAACATCGAGCAGACATCGAGCAGACATTTTGCTCGAGCAGACATCAAGCAGGCCTGATGGAATTCCGCCCCTGGCTCAAATGTATGCCTAGGCTTAGCCCACAGCTGATCACGTGTTATGTAGGCTTTCCAATTACAACCTGCCCGCCCTTTTAATTAGCATGCTAATTACCATAGCTCGTCGAGCTAGCTGGATGAATGCTAGCAAACATCGAGCGATCGTCGAGCAATTAGCACGTGTATTGTAAATACATTTGCTCAACGTTTGCTCGATGTTAGCTCAATCGTGTAAACGGGATATTAGTGTGCAGTGGGCCAAGCCGCGCCGGCCGCAAGTAAACACAAGCTAGATATACGCGAGATATGGTCTCTCAACTTTTGAACTAAACATGTCGTGGAAATCGTTCATTCCAATTTTGTTTTTTTCAGCTACATTCTGTTTAAGTTAGGAGTCTGTGCAGAACAGACGGACGGGCGGACGGGCTGGACCGGTAATGCGGCCTGTTAGGATGGTCGCATAATAATTAAAGACGATATTGATTTGTTGTATAAACATAGCTGAGTGAGTGAAATGATATCAATTAGTCCTGCATGAGCTCGTGCAGTAATTGTGGCATCAGCTATATAAACAGCGGTGGGTAGTAGTAGTGTGTTGTTGCCGTGGGATATGTATACAGACAATGGGCGGCGATTTCTTGGCGAAAGGTCGTCAGGACTGCAGTAAAGGCGTCTACGTGCTGGCAGGTCGGCTGTCAATAGTGTCCCACTCTACTCTGCCTGGAACACAATGTAGAATTGGACGATTGCTGCAGTATCGATGGACGGACATACGAACAGACGGACAAGCAGGAACCGCAATGCGGCCGATGAAACCGGTCGTATATAGACCTACTGTAATCGCTGATATGCCTGGAATAATCAGTATCGTTACTACTCGTTTGTTTGCCGCTGTAGTACGACTGTGCAGTATATAGCCACTAACTACTAGCATTCAGTAGCCTATAGAAATTATTGGTGGCTTCATCAGCGCCCCTCCCTGCTGCTGCTGCTGCATGCTTTTGTATAACGCGTCGTCTTTGTCTGTGATGTGGCTTCAGTTGCTGTTTCTTGTGATCGACTTCAGTTAGCTAGTAGTGAGTAAGTAGAAAGCAAGTAAAAGATAGATTTGAGCGGCGCATTTTGCTGCAAAAATCTCTCCAGTACTCAGTTGTCGCTTGGTGGCTTACTAGAAACGACGCTAAAAGTTAAATTTGGGTCGAATTATTTGAGCGTAAGTAACTACCGGCTATTGACATCTGTTGAGACTACCGTACTTAAGATTGAATGTCGTTCATGTCCGGCGCAACAGTGACTCTAGCAGATCATCCCGATACATTCGTGTAGCTTATAATTAACTTTGCGCTGCGACAGCACAATCCTCGGCCGAGAACGGAGCTGCCACCTAGCGTACGCGACAGATTCAGTGCTGCACCTAAGTGCTCAAAAACGCATGCTTTATAGACGCTAAGGTCAACTCAGCTTTCCATTCCTCAGGGGCGTGCAAATCGAGTACCAGTCTGTATGGCTGTGGTTATGGCAAGGCGCGTTTGTGCGTATCGGGTGGTATGTATGATCCCATATGGCAGGTGACGCTCCGTAGCTCTCAGATGGGTTTTCTATGAAAAGTTATACTATTTAACCGTTCTAACTACGTGCAGTAGTGGTATTGATGTACTAGCGATGCTGTGCAGCTGGTGATGTGTTCCGACTGCTCAACACGAGGTTCAAGAAATCCGATCTCATCGTCTGTGCCAGCTTCTTTGAGATCTACAGCGGAAAGGTTCTTAGCTGCTCTGATAATTTTTCTAATTAATTGATTGATTGATTGATGCAGTAGATTGTCACAATTTGTCAGCGCTGTCACTTTGTATTTTTGTTTTCTATCAAATATCTTGAAGTGTTTAGTGCAACTTGGTCGTCATTTTTGCAATAGGCCAACTTTTGCTGGCTTTTCAAAAGTAAAATTATATTGCTTTGTATTTTCCGACTCTCTGTTTATCACACAAAAAAATCAGTCGATTAATCAATAAACCAGTCAGTTAGCCATTTAGTTAGTGTAGTTTTGTTTTGGTGAACCGAGCATTATCTGAAGTAACTAGCGAAAATGGCAGGTTAAACACCAACCAGAAATAGTGCTAGTAGTAGTAGTAGTTGTTGTTGTAGTAACGCGGAGTGTGCTGTGTCGTAGGTGTTTGACCTGTTGAACGGGAAGGCAAAGCTGCGAGTGCTGGAGGATGGTAAGCAACAAGTGCAGATCGTCGGCTTGAAAGAGGCAGAAATCAGCTGCACCGATGACGTCATGAAACTCATCCAACACGGCAACTCAGTGCGTACGTCCGGAGTCACATTCGCCAACAACCACTCCTCGCGATCTCATGCCGTCTTCCAGATTATTCTACGACGAACGTACGCAGCTCTAGCAGTAGTAGTAATAGTAGTAGCAAAAACAGCAGTATTGCAGTTATTGCAATAAGTATTGCAATACTCTAGTATTGCAGCAGATATTGCAATACTGGTTGCATGTTTCGTATTGCATGTGGTATTGCAATACTTTTAGGACTGAAATATTGCAATACTTAGAAGCAATACTTTTTTGACATAGATTACACTCTTAATCGTGAGGACGCTGTTCAATTACACAAAGAATCTAGTCATTCTTTTGTTCGATCACGTGAAAAAGACTGAACATGACTTGTTCGTCTTTTGAATTCTGGGTTGACCACATTATCACGTGGTCTGTAGTCAAGTAGTCAACCCAAAATTTAGAAAAGAAAGTTGTACACAGCAAGAAAAATAACAATTTACTTAAGAAAGCAGATAGTGGAGTATTACAAAAAGTATTGCAATGGTATTGCAATAATGACTTGTAAAAAAGTATTGCAATCAGTATTGCAATACTTTTTCCACCAAGTATTGCCTATTGCTATTGCAATATTTTTGCCAGTATTGCTAACAACACTGAAAAGTAGCATACGAAAATAGAGCGTTAGCACGTGATGGGAATACCCACGGATCCCGTAGGCTACGAATCCCGTGCGAATGTGAACGATGGGTCAAAATTGATGGGAAGAAATTAAAGTGGGAATGGAAACCTAGTCAACGGGAATTGGAGGTAATGGGAATTTTGGTTCATAAGCAAATTCCCGCACCATCTATCTTTGTAGAAATTCCGACTGATGACGGTGCACTATCTGAGGAACGTCGCATTAAGACGTTTGATGAAGGAAACCACGAACGCTTGAGAAGCGTACGCTTGAGAAGCATCACAAGACACTGTGTCCACAAACTCCACATAATAGTGGCACCCCCTAAGTATAAACATTTTGCAACATTTGGCAAGCGCAAACCTGCACCGAGTTGATGGGTTAAATTTTACACGTGCGATGTGACGTCTGCGCTGCACTGTCCCAAAAAAAACTTCCGCACTTTGTCATAATCCAGTCTTCACAGGTATTGACCGATTTTCAAATTTTTCTGTTGCCACATTTGCAGATATTTATTGTTGTTATTGGTGTGCGTTCGGGTGTGCGTAGAGGAAGCAGAAAACTGCACGGAAAGTTTTCACTCATTGATCTCGCCGGTTTGTCTCTTATACTCTCTGCTTACAGCTGAATTCTGTTGTGCGGCAGTCCTACACTGTGAGGCATAAAAAACACCAAAATTTTTTTACAATAACTTGAAGAAGGATTATCCAATTTTAATAATTTTTGGTATACAATATTCATGACACAACTGGCCATCAAACAGGCCTTCAGTTTCCCACCTCACCCAACATCTGATTTTGTACTAACTGGGAAAAAACAAAACGACCAAAATATGCATTAAAATCAACAAAAACTTTATACAATTTTATCTTTCCGAATAAGTGGCCACCAACAGCCAATCAATTACAAGGTTTGACTGTTGTGCAGTAGCACGTTTATTAAATAGGCATAACATTTAGGAATATTGATGAATTCAAGAAGTGACTGGTGAAGTCTGGATTGGTCTGGAGCAGAACGTTATCAACGCTGCTATCAATGAATGGAGAAAGTGTCTCCGAGCTGCGCCCATGTTTTGTGGGTCAACATTTCAAACATTTTTGTAGGCAGTTAAAAATGGACAATTAGATAAACTATTAATTTGCTAAAAGGATAAAAATATGAACAAAATGTGTGTTTTGTGTGTTGTTTTGATTAGGCAATAATACCAAAGTGGTTAAAAATGCAATATTTAACTTGTTTATTCGCTATTCAGGCAGATGACAAATACAAATACAAATACAGAATAAAAAAAGTACAATACCACTAAACCGACAGTACCGGACAGACAAGATGAGAGAAAACAAATACTAATATAAGCCTACATAAAGTTTAAAAGTACACATTATTCAAACTAATGACCAAAGTAAACGTGAACGAGTTGCTTCATTCTGCCAATAGCGTCAGTATCACCAAATTTGAGCTTTAATTCACTCACGGTATGGCTCTGCAGATAATACAAACAGGAAAATCTGTCACAAAGCTTATGAGCAGCATTCAGAAACTTCCATCGCTGTAACTCATAGATCAAGTCAAACGATAATTCACCTCAAAAATATTGCACTTCTTTAACAGATTCAAAACGTTTGTATCCAAATAATTTACGAAAACAGTCATTCCAGCATACACCAAGGTCCTTAATATTGTGTTTGTTTTCTTTCCCCAGGTAGTGCAGAAACAGACAATATGTGAGATGGGAAACTAAACAGTCATTTGATGGCCAATTGTATCAGGAATATTCGCACCAAAACTTATTAAAATAGGATCACTTTTCTTCAAGTTATGATGAAAAAAATTTGCTGTGTCTTCATGCCTCACAGTGTAGTAAGCCGCATAATGGCTCTTGTTCGTCTGTCTCTCGGCCCGTTTTGTAAATAAGCACCGCAATTAATTAAGAATAAATGTACAAAACATCAGTTTATACACTTGTTAACGGCAACATTAAAGAACTCGCACATCGGAAACAGCAAAAATCACAAAAGGTGATATTACACAAGCCGAGTTATAGCCCATTTTGTCCCAAATTTCGTTGCCATGGCAACCAGGGAGGGTCCGGGGTAAAATTGAATGGCGCCATTAGATTGGCCATCCCCGAAAAACAAAGAACCAAAAATTACGACTCTATTTTATACACAACCAAAGTTATGACCGTTTAAAGAATTGTTTAATTTTCCCCATAGGCGCCATTGTAATTTTTTTTTAGATTTTTGCAAATAAATACGTTAAATATTAAATTTTAATTTTCTAACCCTAAAAGGCACTTTCTTGTGCAGAACCGCGTCGTTTGACGTATTAAGCGTAAAAATCCCTTAAGAGGTCTGACCTGTAGGTGCGTTGAAGAAAAAAAGGCATATATAAAGAAAAATTTTTGCGTATATTTCACTTATTTGCCGAGAAGCCCCCCTTGGAGGGATTTGCATGACGGGTTTCCTCGCTGACGTAATCAACCGTGCCAAATTTTATCTCAATCGGTTCAGGGGTTTTGATTCTGTGGGGGTCGAATTTTTGGCTTCCCCATAGGAAAGAGAAGTCGCCGTTAACACAGGGCTTGAACTACCGTTTGGCCTGTGAGGTATGTAGGTAATTATATAGCACGTTGATGTAGAACAACCTCGAGCATGCTCGATTTGCTGGCAAAAAGAGAACTAGAAATGTTTGAGACGACATCTTTAGAGAGGTAGAGAGAGAAAGAAAGTAGGTGTGATGTTTTAATGTGTGGGTTTTCTGTCAATATTGTAAACTAAGCAAGTTTACTTATTTGCTTAAGATAGCGTTTAACTTACTTTGTCTTATAAACGTGCGTGTGTTATTAAACTGCTATCAGATGACGGAAATTGATGGATGCTATAGTGACTATGTTGACCATATAATTATTATAGTGATTATGGGTGCACACAGGCAACGAGCGTGGAGCGGACACGTCGAGCGCTGATCGTCAGACTCGGATGGAAGGAGCAGAGATCAACAAGAGCTTACTGGCACTCAAGGTCTGATCTGACGCACAGTTTAGGAGGCGCAGGTTAACAGTTAGCCACAAGGCGCCGCAGTTTCAACACCCGATGTCTCGTTAGCAGCCGCTTAAACTGTTCACATAGTTAGTGTCAGTTTTTTCTCAGATGAGCCGGAAGATTGTTCCACAGGCTAGAGCCCGCAGCAGCAGAACATGCTGTCTTCATAGCTGCTGTAGGTCCATCGTCAATGTTCTTGTTGAGCATACAGGTCAAACTTCATCCAATTGAAGACGCCTCCCTGACCACGAGTAGAGTTTGCTTGCCAGCAGTGCAGTGTGCATAGATCTCCGAGAATCGATTGGCGTAGATAAAATAGACACGCGTCCCTGTTTTATTTTCGTGTAAAGTTCTCGACTCTCTTTAGGTAGTTTAGCCACACCAGGCCTTCGCCACGTATTTCCTGTCTCACTGAGAGTAGGAGGCTGAGTTGACCCGTCGCTGTGTGTGTTTCTCTAGCATGCCTAGTGTATATGTGTCTGTGTGTGGTCAGGAATGTATCCGGGCACTGGGCCGGCGCGGCGCTCATCTGCCGTTCCGTGCAAGTAAACTCACTCAAGTTCTACGCGACTCGTTCATTGGAGGACACTCGCGCACTTGCATGGTAGACCACTAGACCTAACACTATACCTACATCATACGTGCGATTATCTGTTAAATGAAATCACACGGAATATCAAACGTAAATATAGTGTCATGGCGATTTGTCGTGTCTTTATTATGTGGCCGTCCTAATAATGTGAGAGAATTTTTTATGCGGAATTAATCAAGTAATTTAGGCCTATAGTACCACGTGGTCGCGAATCAGTCTTAGTTAAATGCCAAATAGTTACAAATAACAGAGTCTTTTTTATTTATTATTAAATATTGTTATTAAATAATATTTCTTCATATAATAATATTTCTTATAGACGTAAGAACTAAGTAGATATTATCTTCAACGTAGTAACGAAGAACATATTATTTTCACTGTCCGTACTACATAACGCAGCCAAGGAGGCAATGGGGGGCGACTGCCCCTTCTAATTTCTGTTGTGAGTGCAAATTTGTGCAGTAAAACTAACGGAATTTATACCTGTTACATGCATTCTCAGGACTCTTTCATGCGTAAAAATGTGTTTGATGCCGGACTCTTGGACCCGATTGGGGGAGGGAGGTTTAGCACTCCCCCAGGTCCCTTTCCTGGTAAGGAGGGGGGCTCTCTCCCAAGAATCCCGTACTGTTCACGACCTTTGGTCACGATTTTTTCCAAACTGTCCCCTTACTGCTGTGCCGTATTACTACTGCTACAACTACTAGGCCTTACTACTACTAGTACTACAACTGTGCACTGTGTATACAGATATCAATGATATCACCGTGCATGAGTTGCTGTGAACACACGCTCAATACTCTCAGATACGCCGACAGGTGACGCTCTATCGCAATTACCTTGCTTATTATTATTCACAGTGTTGAACCCAGTGGCAGTGATCGTGTCAAAAGACCAGCAACACGGCGGCTTGGTGGCCGGCCACCTGTAAGGAGGCTGAATGTCTGCGGACAGATAAAGCGTTTTGCTATATAATCAACCATTAAGGTCAACTCAGCCTTCGTCCCTATGGCGTATAGGTAAATCTGCTCGGTTTTGGTTAAAGCGGGATGCGTTTCTTTTACTTCGTAGCTTGGCGATTGGTTTCCTACGAAGAACTGTAGACTTCTTTAACCTTTAACATTTAGAATAGAAAAAAGCAAAAACAACGAAAACTTTCCGTGCAGTTTTCTTCAGCTTTTGACCTCTAAGCGCATTGATTGCCAGTCAGACCGAGAAAGTTGGAAGTGAAATTATTGGCTTAGGAATATTTTTATCTTAGCGAGAACCTAAGTAAGGATGTGCGTTCTCCAAACATCTTTGAAAACAAATCTTATGAAGATATTAGCCAAGTGCTTAGAAAAGTGGGCCATATGTGGGCCTGTCAAACAAATAGGGGCCCAGTGGACAGATAGTTCGGTGCTAGATTGTGCAGACTATGGTGTGTTACTACACAGCCGTCATAATATAGGCCACATTACAGGTCTTGCTCGTCTGTCCGTCCGTCGGTCTGTCCGTCCCTAACGTGAAAAAATATTAAACAGGCTTATACGTGTGTGATGATGATGTTAGAGTGAAGGAGCTTGGGCCGGGTGAGATAAAGCCTTGTGTCTCATCAGACAGTTCTTCAGCCGCCGCCGCCGCTGCAGCTGCAGC
>Ga0056128_1001151_pt1 | contig 28380 bp, 23 predicted proteins | sample WorMetLIZISLAND2_FD_71113 | JGI IMG/M metagenome (GOLD analysis project Ga0056128, IMG submission 71113) | Marine gutless worms symbiont microbial communities from Max Planck institute for Marine Microbiology, Germany - Olavius geniculatus... ... | reverse complement strand
AAGGTCATCGATGTTGATAAATCCCAAAAGCCTGTCACCAGTGCTTGTTATGATAAGCAGCATGTATGTACCTATCTGCAACCGTTTTCACATTATTCGAGCCAATAACGGCAAAACGACGTCTTTTTAAGGGCGTATCCCTCTTCGACGCCCTCGTTCGAGAAGAACCCCTGCACCTAGTGGCACGAAATTTTGTCACGATAAACTAGAGACCTTGGGGCAGTCAACGGTGAAGATTTCGTGATCCTAGCTTGCACCGTTTTGATACAGCTCACGAGTGTGACGGACAGACGCCCAGACGATGGCAAAGATGCGCGAAAGCAGAATGCTTCGCGCGTAAAAACCTAATAACACCCAAAAACTGAAACCCAAGACCCAATGAAACCCCCAAAAACAATAAAAAAAACCTCAAACATCCACTGGGCTGGTCCTTTTTAAAAAAGAACCCATTTTTTTCAACCCTGATATAAGCAGTTAGACAGAGTTGAACTGCATTGTACCACGAAATGTTTCTGTTTCAGGATGATGTGTCTGTAATATCATTCACACCCAAAGAGCAGTTAGAATCGCGTACAGTTCGTATTTTCTCGCCGTCAAAGAACTGCATGCAGTCTGGAACATTTGGCACACACAAGTGGCAGATTCAGTTTGATACTCGTGACCGCTGGGAAAATGCACTGATGGGGTGGACATCAACGTATGTTCATTGTTATGTTTTTACATATCACACTACTTTGACATCTTCAAAATTTTCTAAGGAGATTTTGGGTTGTCTTTCTTAAGATCTTTCTAAGTTAGACCCGTTAGAACTTAATAATGGCATTTCTTGTCTGAATACTCGATGGCATTCTTCGCATTTCTTAATATATTTTTCTAAATCCAGGGTTCCTACAGGTCAATGAAAACTGGAAAATGTCAGGGAATTTGTGTTGTCAAGGAAAGTCAGTGGAAAATATCATTTTTGAAAAGTCGGAAAATGATCTTGGAACATGCAGACTGCAGGTAACTGTGATTTTTGCATCTCCTAGTGTTGAAAAGTAGGCAAATTTGGGGCTTCCATTGAACATCCAAAAGCTAGACGTGCTTCAGCTTGAGTGGGGCTTTGCCCCTGACCCCCGACCAGGGCCTCTTTCATTTACATATTGCTCTATTAATATTGTTTCATTACTTAATACCCTTTATGACATTTGTGCGATAGGGTTATTGTTTCGATAATGCCAGGGAAATTGTCATTCCATGACTGGAAAAGTCGAGGAATTTTGCTACAGAAAACCTGTAGGAACCCTGTGCACCACTGTTGCGCGTTCCCCTTTGCGTTAGCAGGGCTTTTCTTGTTAGCTATTCATTATGGCCGAGTTTTAAATTCATACCTGCTGAGTGCATTTGAAGAGATTGTGTTGTGCAAACGTATTTCGTTGCAGCGCGGATGTTCTGTCCATGACAACTGTGGACTTCAAGTCCAAGGAAGATGCAATAGAGTACTGCGAGCGAAATGGTATTTTCATTTGTTTGAAACTTATGTCATTTGTTAAGTGATTAAATGTAGTGATATCAAATGATAATTTGTGGTTTGTTACTATGATAGTTCAAGTCAGAGAAGAAAAATGCACGACACCAGTTTCCTTTCTTTTTTCAGCAGGTTCCCATCAATACATTTTGGGTTTTAAACCCAAAAATTGCACCCACTGGCAATGATTCTTTTTTTGCAAAGTGAGGAAGTGTTAGAAATGAGGTCCAATTGAAAGGGCATGCGATAATTTATTAGCGGGTGGAAAAGTGTGAGGCAGCTGCAGATGTTGGTTAGTGTAACACGAGGTGCTAAAGACTCTGCATGTTTATTGTTTACACTGCTTGCTGCTTAGACATTTCACTGGCACTGGTCTTCTAGCATATGACGAATACTATGCAGTTGTTCTCTAGAGTAAATCTGCAGGGTTGCACACAGGTCCTGGACAGTCTTACAACTTGAAACCCAAATTTTCCAGTCATGGAAATATCATACATCATGGTTGCTTCGACTTAAAAGCATGAATCAGCCAACGTTTCCTTTTTTATTTGGGCTTTCTCACTGTTGTTGGCTCACAAACGTGGAGCAACCTGCCGGATGATGTGACTTCAGCCGTCATTATCCACTTTACGTCAGCGACTCAAAACTCACTTTTTCACAAAATACTGTTTCCGACTATTTCCAGCACTGCACTCCACATAACCTGTCTGTAGTAGACTGAGCAGTAGTTGGTATTATTTAGGCCACATTAAAAATCTTGGATTGATTTATTGGTTAATTGATTGTTCACATTGAGTACTAGTGGATGACTGGGTGTGTGTTTGGATCATCAGGCTGGCGCTATTACGTTGATGAAAGGAAAGAAATGCGTCTAAGGCCGAAGGCATACAGTGCAAACTTCTCCTGGAACAAACGCACGAGAACGACAACCAAATGAAAAACTATTGTAATTTATGTAGACACTTTTGACTCTTTGTGTCAGTATTTACACCCCCAATTGCATTTGCCATAATGATGCCAATTATTGCCACTGCCAATCGCATTAAAAAAGTAGGTGGGGCAGGAAGTTGAAAATTTCTGACAGAATTCTAACAGACAGTGCATTTTCCAACAAAGGAGATTATAGATGCTCAAAATACCAACTTTGCCATTAAATTTCCCCCAAATGTGGGTTGTAGCTCCAAATTTTGTATTTTTGGATGAAAATTTTCTGATAGGAGAAACATTTTCTGACAGCCATAAATTTAGGGCAGGCAACTGCTGCCCTGCCCATGTTGCCATGTAGCAGCGACATTTCTGAGATGGTGTGTACAGCTCATTTCATAGCTGTTGTTGGTGGACAGTGAGTCGTACGTAATTAGTGCTAGTACATATACACCGTGTCCTGAAAAAGAAGAGTCTACGGTATTTTCGACATATCTTTGACAAACTTAAACCTATTTTTATAATTTATGACATGAGTTGTCCTGAATATTCACTCGATTAAACTGTTGAGATATTCTCTTTATATTCCATGTCGCCACGTAGAGCTGACGTAATTATGACGTAATTGAAAATGCCATTTTTATTGTATCTGAGGTGAAAAATGCTAAGAGTGTTTCAGTTAATAATTTCAACGAATTTGAATGTATGTTTATAATTTTTGGTAGGCAACATTGAAAAAGTATCGCACAACTGACAGTGTACTGTTAGTTCACTTTGTCCGAACACTGATGCCACTTTACCATGTAAAATAAAACACTCTTTGTATTCTTACTTTACTCCATACCAAAATAAGCAGAAATGCAGGAAAATAGTCTTTTTCGCCTGTAGCTGCCTTAGTTGTCAGCAACAGTGACAAAACTTGCTATTAACCAACTTTTGAGTCAACAACTTTTTTTACAAATATACACTATCGTGATGCTAACGCATGCTGCAGAAATGACTCTGCTCGCTGATAATGGCTGCTGCACAACTACGTTCCCGTTGTGCACGTGACGGCCACACTTAACATGGCAAAAATCAAGATTGTTAAAAAATTTTGATATAAGTAATTTATTTCTATGCCAACATTGTCTCAAGCTTTTTACTGCAATTTTCTTTCAGTATTTTTCCTGTTTTCATATTGCAGAGGCTCATTTATATGTTATCTTTTCACGAAAATGGCATTTTCCATGACGTCATGATTACATTAGCTATACTCAGTAAGAAGTAAATTTTTAAGACAAGTTTTAGATGTTTTTAATAAAGCGTATCATTATGGTAATGTGTGCAAAAAATTCTAAAAGTAAATTTACATTTGTTGAAGTTATTCAGCAAAAAGTGTAAACTCTTTTTCTCCGGACTGTGGTTGTGTAGACCTGCTGCATCAAGATGCTTACAGAGCGACGTAACTAAATTGAACCAACACTGTTTAGTTTTTGATGAACTAACCAATAGGCAAGCAGGGCGAACCCATTGGTCGTTGTTCGACACTTACACGAGCGTACTAAAGTAAGTTGACAGTGCCATTAAATGGTGCCCACGGTAACGCATTACTGCTTGCCCATTGGTCAGTTTGTCAAAAACTAGACCATCTCAGTTCAGATCATTTACGTAGCTTTGTACGTGCCTTTAGAGTGGTAGCAGTGGTTAGTATAGTTTAAGAGAGGACATATGTCATTAAACTGTTTGCTGTCTATTTTGTTGATCATACCACGGCTGGCTACATGAGTATGGTTAAGGTTCGTGACCTGCTGGCTTAATGTCATTCAATAATCTTACACCCAGAAAAATTTGCTTGGGGTCTCTTATTCCTGTTGACTTATTGGCATCATAGCAGGAGTGAGGGGTGGCAATTCCCCCTTCCGCCTATATTTTGGGTGTTTGAAAATTTGGGGGTGTAATCAAGTCCTGTCCCGCCTACTATTTTAAACCCAAGATGCGGCTGAAGACAGGTCAGACGCGTCTCAGGAGAGTGAACATGTATTTGTGCCTAAATTGTTTCATGCTCGGCATCTTTGTGAGTGGTTTATAATGAATGTTCTGCGATATTCATTCAATATAATGAAGGAGAGTTAACATTGATTAAGCTGATGTTTATTTTATTTCGTATAGACAATTTTTGACATTTCAAGACATTAATAAGTTTTTGCTTTTTAAAGTTCATCCAAAAAGTTTAATGGGCCTACAAAATGATAGCTGGTCCTTGGAGCCAAAATGTGAGTCCAGACTCTGACCCAGAGAGATTGGATCGATGCAATTAACAGTAACATGGTAGAAAATAAACCATGTAGCTGTAACATTATACATACATCAGAGACATGGATTAATAGGTCTGCCATAGAAAATTTTAAAATAATTTTGGAAGTTCATTGAACAACTTTTGTTGGCCTACAGATGTAATGAGTAAGCAACCACTTTATAGCAGCTCACAGTTTTAGTTTAAGCTTAATTATGTGCCAACCAACGAGAAAGAGTTTAACTCTTACGATCACTATCAGAACTTCTTAAAGTTTAAAGAGAGAATTTACAATTAAAAATAGAAAATTCTGTTCTTTATCACAAAAGCATAAATATTATATACATTCACTGTAGTGTCAATGTGCAACATAACGACTAACGAAACAGCAGCATACATTATGCTAAAATGTTAATATAGCAAACGCTCACACAATAAAAAAAACCCTATCATCTGGCGGTTTAACGTGGCCTAAATAGAACTGCATTCTTTCTAGGAGCACAAAATGTTCTCATCGATCGTCTTGTTTATTTAGAACAACATCGCGCACGGTATACACAGAAAGAACACCGAACAGCTGTTCTGGATTAGTGTTTATTCATTTACACAAGTCACTTTTTACTCATCAGGCGTAGTTCAATTAATTATAGACTAGTTCAAAGACAGCATCACAAGCAACCACTAAATTCGCTAATCAGCTGATCGCAGACTCCGCAGCCAGGCGTCAACGAGCAGTGATGCTGGGCAATGTATTCTGCGCCGCTCTATGAACTATTTTGTGTATGTGGCCGGTTTCTATGTTACGACGAACATGATTGGTGGAGCTACTAGCTCTGTGACTAATGTACCCAATCACGAAGCTTGTATCATGATCGCGGAAGATCATCGTTTGTCTATGTTAGCTTCGCTGCGTTGAGTACGTGGTAGCAAACGTTGATGTTTCTGGTGTTGTTTAGTTTAATGAAATTTTATATGTCGTTGTTTTGCAAAACATAAAGTTGGATCCAGGTGTTAATATTTGCATACAACGTGACGGTTATTTTATTTAACGTTATTGCGAGTTTTATATAGATGAAAGGTCGTGTCATGTAGCAAAACTGTTCGTGGCATGAGGTGCCCCACCCATTTTACAGCTGGTTTTGGTTAGGTAGCCTGTTTTGGGTTTTATTTCAGTGTATGTTATCCTTTGTCAGTTACACCATGTGGTACAGTGAAGTAGTAAGAAGGTCGTACCGACTGTCTAAGAGCCACTGCGTGTCATGTCATGATGTTTGAATTATGGAACTTTCGTTCCCACGTACTTAATTTCGCTCCCGGGAACGAAAGTTCCATAGATGGAACTTTCGCTCCCTGGAACTTTCGCTCCCGAGAACTTTCGTTTCCGGGAGCGAAAGTAACGTGGAACTTTCGCTCCCAGAAACGTTCGTTCCATGGAACTTTTGTTCCCACAGTCAGCGTTACGTGGTTTCGCTCCCCAGCACAAATTATGATTATTTAATTGATAGGCAGAATCTAGCAAATTATTTTATTAACTAATTTATCTTAAATTAACTAAGTTCTCCAAATTTTTTATCAAATTATATCTGTTTATAAATTTTTCCTTAAATTATATTTTTCGTCAAGTTCTTACCATTATTTTAAATTCTAGTCTCTAACCTAAACCTTAAACCCATCTTTTGGAAAACCTTTCTAGGCTAGCTGTAGCACGTTCCCTAGCGACAGCTGGGCTTTCTTGTTTTAAACGTTGAGCATTTACACCACATGCTGGTGTCCTTTGATTTCATCTGCTTCTATTGAGTGTGTAAGCATATAATGTTAACTCTAAGTGAGGAGCGAAAGTTCCACCTCATTTTCGCTCACGGGAGCGAAACTTCCAGGGAACGAGAGTTCCAGGGAACGAAAGTACCAGGGAGCGAAAGTTCCATGTATGGAACTTTCGCGCCTGTACGTGGGAACGAAAGTTCCTGTTACCATGATGTTTAACTTGGATTTAAAGTGTGGACGTGTCAGACGTGGTGTGCTTGATGATTTATCACCTGTCAGCCTGAATGCATCGAAGCGTGTTATTATCTTAGCATTTTATTTCCTTTTACGTACATTTGAAGGTGCATAGTGTATTTTGTAATTTGCCACATTTACTATTTTGTGAGGATTGTCTGTGCAGTTTTTGCTGCGAAGTTTTTAGCTTGATGTCACAAAACAGTGCACAGGTCGTCGCATGAGGCTACGGGTAACAAGAAATTTGAACTAATGCTGACTAGATGCGTGAAAGCCTATAGAAGTTCCGGTTCAGTAGTTTAGCTGAAAATGGGGTGTTCACACTAAGTTAGTATACAAATACCAAATTCTCTATCTGGATCGCATAACGATGGTAGTGTGGCGCTACCTTGTGAATGATATAGACTTGTGATGCAGCCCGAAATCGCCAAAAAATCCATAAAATCCCCAATTTTGGTGTTCAAGGTCATTGAATTCGGCGCCAATCGAGAGACAGCATACGACTTCCTATTAGTCATTAATAGTAACCTAGGCCTTATCTAGTTCCACCCGAGTGACGGACGGACGGACAGATGGACTGACAGAATTGCGATGGCTAAGATGCTCTAAAGCAGTAGCTGCTTTCGTGTGAAAAACGAATTGCGGGTGTCCAGATCTGCAGATGTTGCAACATGTAACGCCATAATTAAGCTGTAATTTATTAGTTGAACCATATCCTAACTTTATTATTTATAAGTTTATTTCGCAAAACTGCAATAATAAATGATAAAAACAAACATCATACGGTCAGTGACCTAAAAACAATACATACAGTCAGGTCTACACTCATACTGAAATAAATTTCACGTTGACTCGATGTCTTATACAAATATGTTACTATGTGGGGTAACGTCAGCAAATTGACACAGTTTGACATACTCATTGGACTGTATAAAAAAGTCTCATTACAGTGACTATGACACTATTGTTCGAATGCAGCACATTGTGCAGTAAGCACAATTTTTTTCTCATAGTAAAAATGTTCAAAATTCATCGTCTCCCGAAAACTGATCAATTCACTAACTGATTCTCATGATCTAAAATCAAATATGTACGCATTCAAATGGTTTACAGTGCTACTTGATGAATTAAAACATTCAAGTGCATATTATAAAACTGGATAACATAGCTCTCCATTAGAAGAAGCTTTATCAACTCTGACACCCCTGAACTATGAATCAAAGTAGCGTTCGTGCATCTAAAGAACTTGTGTCTCACTTGATTGCTGCTGTTAGTAAATTGTTGCTTAACTGTGGTTTGTGACAGCATACACTGTAGAGAGTAAGACGAGCTCATACAGTTGTGGAAGATGAGTCTGGACAGTGAAGGCGATAGTCACGATGATCACACGACATGTTCTACAGTTGATGATGAGGCCTATGAGCCTACATATGCTGAAGCCTTTCCACCACTGCCTGCTTCTATCCCGGATGTTGTTGAACCGTTGCCATCCCATCCATCCAGCAGTAACAAGTGGAGTGCTGCTGCAAGTAGGATGGCTCTACGATCTTCTGTTATAACACAGGTAAACCAAAGAGCCTCATAGCAAAAGGTTGCCAGCATAAATATTTAAATATTTTGTGTCTGTTCTTTGCAAGAAGCTGTGCGAACTTGTACTGCATCTGAGAAGTTTTTTTGCATACATTTTTGTAAAACTTGATAGATAATCCTTGAACATGGTTAATGGATGGCAGATGGGGAGGTGTTGATTTGGAACAGTGTTTCTGTGTTATTTCCTAGTAGCGTCAGAAAAGCTTGGTTAGCAGGTTACCAATACCATGTGCTATTTTGGATGCTGTCATTTGTCAGTGTTCAGTTAAAACTGACTAGGTATACACTGTTGATTAATGATTGCTTGGCTCAGTGTTGTATACCGGTATTTTATTGTTTGAGTGCAAGTATATTTACTGATGGAATGTTGATACTGTAGGTATTCTCAGTTCCGGTGGAGGAACAGAGGTTAAAGGAGATGTCTGAGCAACAGTTTGGTGAACGTGGTCGCGTTCAGACTCGCATTTGCTTAGACATCATGGCCAGAACAGGTACCAGGAGTATAGGAATTGATCTTTTAGATACCTGCATCCAAGCCTATCTTGGTTGTTGATTGCAGAGCCTACTCTGGATAACAAGCAGAGATACTGAAAAAGCTTCCGTAGAAGATTCTGTAATACTTGGAACCCCATATAATATGTTCAGCATACCAGGTGGTTGCTGGTTGTTTTTGACATAGTAAAATGGTACCAGCTATTCATCAAGCAGTGTACATTCACTGCTTATTGGATTGTTCTCATACACCAGCCTTTTAACTACTTCGCATACTCCTATGCTTGTGCCTCTCATTGGGAATGTATTGTATGTTTCAGTCTGCAGCAAATGTTTGTGTCATGTGTATAGGTGTTGCTATCGAGATTAGTCTGGCAAAAGATCGCAGTCTTTCAGTTGTCATAACGGGCAAGGAGGAAGCTGTCAAAGTGGCGCGTAAACTGGTCCTGCAGCAGCTGCAGACTCAGGTTTTTGGCACAAACAAATTAACATTGGCATGCTGCAGTACAGCGTCACTGTAGAAAGCTTGCTGCACAACTAGAAGTGGCACGTAGAGTACGACTAGCCAAAAATGTTGAGAAATTTTGCATGCAGCTGGCATATCCTCTTCATCGTTGCAGTACTTAGTGAAACTGAATTTGCAGCATAAAAATGTGATTGACTTCATGAATTGACATTTCACTTTTTTGCAGCACCATGTAGTTAATTAATGTAATGGGATTGGATTTCAGCATGCACTTTTAGAAATAGATGTGAGAGCTTGAAGATGAATCCATGTTAGTTGCAGTTCTGCCATGATCTGATCAGTTCCTTGTTCTTTGCTGAATTAAGAAGCTAACATTAGTTTGCTGCATTGTAACTCAAAGGGTTGTGAGTTGTTTGCTATGAGAAAATTAGGAACAAGGTTTTCGGGTCAAATTTTTTTTACCTGATTTTGACTCCTTAGCTCTGTCCATAATTTGCTTCAGTTTTGCCCTTGTAATGAGCTTGTGTTCACAGCTGTGTCGTATTTTAAAAATTGCAAAATAAAATAAACATTTCCGTCAGTATGAAATAAGCTAAGGTTTAGAATTATCTTTGCACATTTTGTATTGGATTTTTAAAATGTTTATTGTAGATGTCACGAAGTATAAAAATACCGAAAGATCATCACCGGTTTATACTTGGTCCAAAGGGGAAACGTCTTTCCGACCTAGAACTGCAAACAGCAACAAAGATCTCAATTCCTCGACAAGAGGATTCATCCGATGCTATATCAATTACCGGTACTCGAGATGGGATTGAGAAAGCAGTCCATGAAATTCAGCTGATCTCTGATGAACAAGTAGGCCGATGTAGTTTGTGAGTGATGGATATAATTTATCCTTGATCGCTTCGAGTCTGTAGGTAGCATACATTTTAATTTGGGGTTCTGTCTTAACGTGGAGCATTTTGTCTTTGTTGAGTCATCTATATAATGTAACATTGTTACATGTATGTTGTATTCTGTTTATGTTGTTTCTAGTGGATTGGATTGTTTACACTGCATCCATTATTCGTTTAACCGAAATGCAGATTTGATAGTGAATAAAACTGTGGAAATGAACTGTTATTATTATTGCTAATATTGATGTCATTTATAGACCACAGATTTGAAAATTGTGCAGAAAATGCATGATACCGACCGTTGCATGCATTACAGTTTAGTGAGTTCGCATCATTAGTTCTGATGTTTTCAGCCGTTTTTATAACACAGATAGTCTTTTGTAACTTGTTGGCAAGAACAGAGCCTTTGTTACAGTAATGGTTCAACTTGATTATCGACTGATGCTGCAGATCTGTGCATTTTTAGCACTAGACAAACTTGTGTTTATCTTAATCTGTTGGTTTTTGCACTCGAGGCATGTAATCCAGAATGATATGAATGGATTATACATGTCATTTGAAAGTGTACTACACATGTAGAATCATTGTAGAGATCAGAGATCTGCAACAAAAAATGCTATTTAATAAGAGTGAAGTCATTATGCATTTTTATCAGTTTTTGGTAATGTGTGAGATAATGATGAAATCTGATTAATCTGCTGATGCGTTAAACTGCTAAATGGTTAGTTGTGGTTGACTGTTGCAATTATTGTTTTAGGCCAAGTTGGCATTTGTTCGTCTGCCAATTCCTAAGATTTATCATCCATTTATCTGCGGTCCTTTCAATCAGACTGTCCGAGAAATCATGGACCGGACTAACTGTCGTATCAATATTCCTCCACCGTCTGTTGTCAAGGATGAGCTGACAATTGCTGGTGAGAAGGAAGGAGTGATGATTGCCGAATGTGAAGTGAAGAACGTCTACGAAACTAGGGTACGTTGTAGTGATTGCCATCGCAGTATTGGTTGTGTTTTTTGTACAGCTGTCAAATTAACGCATTAATTAATACGTGTTAGAAAAATAATGCGTGTTACAAAAATTAACGCTCATACAATGTCATACATAAATTTATGTTAATTTACCAAATTCCGTGAAGCAAAAATTCCAATATTTCGTTAAACTGTGGTTATTTAACAATTGAATGAATTTAAGTAACTGAACTGTACTAGACTTATTTCATGCATAGGACAGTAGTGACTAACTGTCAAAATGCAGCTTGCAGTTTACAGCAAGATCTTTTGTGCACACTAGATATTTCATCAGATGGCTGGAATTGTTATTTCATCATGTAGTTGAAAAGTATTATTCAACGAATCTTTTTGTAATCTCTAGAATTTGTGATCCAGGAATTGCAATCACTAGTAAGTTGTCAGTTTGCTGCAACTATAATATGTGCGATCTTTTCAGATCAGTAGATTGTGTGACATTTTTGTACAGTGGTGTAATAGTATAGTAAGAGTTGAATGTAACGTGAAGTTCCGTGTCAGCATGCTTGCGTGCATGTATTTCTCTATGGCGTTTTTGCATTATCTGTCACATGCATTAATAGATTTCACCAAACTTTGGTTTTTGGTACAAGGTTGATTTTGTCATGTTTCTGACTCAAATGGTCATAGTTGAAGTTTACAAAATATGCCAGAAGTGTGCAGATCTATGCTGAATGCTACGCCGTGTTTTAAGTTTTTATTATTTAGCCTGGTGTGTGTGTGCTGGTGTTTTTTCTCTACTTCTGGCTAGAATTTTAAATTCTTATTTAAGTAACAAATAGTAGTGAAGATAGAAGTGTGATTTTATGATAATTCATTATTATTCGTTATTGAAAAAAATTCTGTTATGTGATCACATAGTACCTACAGTCCTCACTGTGATGATAAACGAACAGATGTAAGAACCGATGGTGTGATATTGTTTGCTCAGAGACGTTTGTCGTCGGTGGTAGCGGTTGAGGTAAAGAAGTCTCAGCATAAGTACATCGTCGGCACAAAGGGACAGAATCTGCAGGAGATACTAGCAGACACCGGTGTATCAGTTGAAGTGCCGCCATTGGACACTCCGTCTGACACAATCACACTGCGGGGTGATGCTGACAAGCTAGGCATGGCCTTAACTGCTGTCTATACAAAGGTACTTATTAATTACCCAATTGTTGATTTACATCGTGATGCACGGCATTCAGTTGTAGCATTTCGCCGTTGCAGTTTGTTACCAGAATTATCTGTCTTCTGCCAATCCCAGCAGATCTGATGAATCTAGGTGGTAGGATGTCAACACTTTAATGTAGCTTGTTAGGACATTCACATTATAACGTATCATATCTCTGCTAGGCTGTATGTACAGGGTGTGGCAAAGAGTAGCCCCCTAAAGTTTTTCACTGTTTTCTCACCAACCGTTTGGAATTTTAATTTGAAATTTTGCAAATTTATTCACTGAAACGTTTTAAATCTAACTGTCAAGTGAAATGTGATTTCATTGAAAAATGATGAAGTTATAGACTTTTTAACATGACCACTTACCGATTGTTTAGCATTAAAAATGTTCAATATCAAAATGTCAGTTAACGGATACCACATTACTGCCAATAACGTCATAGTGATGTTTTGATTAACAGTAAAACAGTAATTTATTTTGTTCATAAATTATCACTAAATTATCGTTCTATTAAAGCAGTTGTTGGCTGCCCATCCGGTTCATATTCCTGCAGGCCGGTGCGCCAGCGTACACAGCGCACAAAACTGGTTGCAGGCCAACTGTCCAGATTTCATCACAAAAGAACCAGTAGCCTCCAAGCTTGTCGAATATAAACCCAATGGACTATCACGTGTGGGGTGCAATGTTGGAGGCTTACCAAATCAGTCGACTTAAAATTTGACTTGGATGATTACGTCGGCAGTCTGACCCTACATGTCAAAAATGGTACAAATCGGCCTAGCAGGGTCAGCAGGGTATGATAATTATGATAATTATGATGATTATGATAATTGGGCTATTTTTCTTTTTTTTTACTTTTCTTGTCAAGCTCTGGAGAACACATTTTTGGGAGTATCGCCGCATTCTTGGCACTGGATGACGTGTTTGATCGGATTGATTTCCTAGGGGGGTCTCAACATTCATCTTTCATATTTTTTTCCTTTAATCCCCCAAAAAGCACCAATTTTAGGTCCATTTTCGGACTTAGAAAAATTTTGACTGAAAATGCTTAACAGTGGAGATGATCCTCTACAAACTACCCTTAATCGTCACCGTAGCCCCACCAAAGTGGCATAGTGAATAGGCAATGGGACCTTGGGAATTCCAAATATGCAGTTATTTTGAACCCCCTGCCTACAGCTCACGTGACACGGTGCATGCGCAGTGAACTTTTGGCCTTTAACCTGGGCAAATACAAGTTTGAGGCTTTTTATCTCCCTAACGATGCAAGTTAGATGTATGGTTACAGTGGACCACCAATAAGAAACTGCCTATGCTGAGTCGAATGGTCACGTGACCGATGACGTCACGTGACCCCAAAAGGTCAAAGCCATGATCCCATTATCTTTTGAGGCACCATATCTCCCTAATGGTGCCAGATAGATGCATGGTCACAATGGACCATCCATAGGAAGTTGCCCACCGTGAGTTGAGTGGTCACGTGATTGATTTGTGTCACATTATTGCTTTTAACTCATGACTAAATTTGCTAATAAAACAGCACATATTAAATATAAAAAACTTACCAGTTTATGCTACTGTGTAAGTGTGATTTTTGAGGTTGATAAGATAAAGGTTAAATTTAAAGGTCCATGGACACCAAAATTAACATATAAATTTTATCCATTTTCCTGAAAGTGCAGAATTTTCTGATAACTTTGACAGTAATATCAGTGCCCAGCGTTTTGTCAACACGGAAAAATTTACCTTTGAAGTCGACAATCTACGAAAACGACGTAGAAAACGCGCCGCCATGATGGCCCATGGTGACGTCATGAGTTTAGCCTATAATGTCATGAATATTAATGGCCTAGACTAGAATGATGACATCGTCGGCTAGGCCATTAATATTTGTGATCTATATGGGCTAGGGTCATGACGTCACCGCAGGCACTGATAGATTAGAATATTTCGCATAACGTAACATAGTGCCACATTTCGTTTTAAATCACACATTAATTTCATTTATTTATGAAGCTCAAATCGACATATTATATATACAAGGTTAAATGTCTAATTTAAATCTACAGAAATTGCACGAGTGAGTTTGACCATGGCCATGGAGCTTTAAGCAATTCTTGACTTGTTTTTGATGGCCTAGGTCTAACACGTTAGGCAGGCACATAAATAAGTATATTATAAATACGCCAATTTTATTCTAATAACTTTAGTAACTTTCCATTTTCAATCTCAGTACAACAAAACAGAACCATTTTGAAGTTTTCATCTGTCATGCCATCAGCAGAAATTATAAAGTCTTTGCTAACAGCTACTGCACCCAGACCATGGTAGGTTTGGGCACGAAATAAAAGTATTTATAATACACTTATCTATGAACTGACCAAAACCGTTAGGCGATCAAAAATGCAGCTTTTATGTTTACAAATTATTGAAATGTGTTGTATGTAGGCAAACAGTGTGGTGCTGAATGAGGTAGCTGTGGATCGCTGGCTCCACCGGTTTATCATTGGACCAAAGGGAGCAAACATCAAACAGATAACACAGGACTTTCCAAAGGTCTGTACAGACAAACGTTGTGTGTTCATGGTGACAGAGATGAATTGAGATGAACTTAAATGAAAGCTGCAGTGCTCAGTTTAATGGAAGAACTATGTTGTTTTAGTTCAGTTGAGTTTATTTCGGTTTATTTCAATTCCGACACTTTGAACACGTCTTAACAGTAAAGTGTATGTTTTTGCATAAGATTGTAGTTTTGTAGAGCTGTAAAGTTAACGCAGTAATGTGTTAATAAATTAAGTGTGATTAGGAAATTTAATGCCCGTAAAGGATTATCCATTGAAAAATTAATTTACGGTGCATGTTTATGTTGGTGCACATGTTTTAAAGTCTGCTAAAAGCATGATTAATGCATGATTAAGATTGTGATATATGTGATATATTTCAACTTATAAATTAATTGTGTATCATCTTTTTGTTTTCATTTTTTAATACTTTGATTAGGTTCTGAGCAGTTGTAATTTAATCAGCAAGTGCAAGTGATTGAAGGTACGAAATAGAGAATGAAGTAATCATATTCACGAGTACATTTTTGTGTTGTAGTGATATTTTGGCTGTGATATGTTTTAGGTTCATATTGAATTCAACGATGATCAGAATAAAATCATCATTGAAGGTCCTCCGGAAGAAGTCGCGGAAGTTGAGGAAAAAATTAAACAACAGAAAGCTGAACTGGTAACACTTTTGCTTTTTACGCGTGAAAGCAACAACTGCTTTCAGCGCGTCTTAGCCATCACAATTCTGTCTGTTCGTTCATCTGTTTGTCACACAAGTGGACTAGTCAAAAACGGTGCACACTAGGATCACCAAATTTTCACCATCAGCTGCCTGGAAGACTCTAGTTTTAGTAACCGTACAGCTTTTCTGTAAATTCGAAGCGGGGTCATCTCGAGCGAGGGTGCTAAATGACGAATGACTGATTGCACCTCGGTATCTGATGCAGATTTTTGCCTACCTAGCAATGTCTTACACCAAAAATGTACTGTTTATTTCGTAAAACCCTTGTCGCTATATACTGGATGCATCTCAGAACGAATCTGATTTGCATTAAGTTTGGTTGTCCGCTAACAAAGCAATAACGGCACGCTATTCGTTACGGGAGGATTTCAGCGGGAACATCGCCAAATTTAATGTTAATAAATGCCGTCACAGTGACATAATCGTAATAAAACTCACAGCTGCTACTCAGAATTAAATCATAATTGCCTACAAAACGTATATTTTGAATTTTTAATATTTGGAAAACTAACAGAATGACGCTGTTTTGTAACTTATTTATCGAACGACCCTCCTAGTTTAATAACTCAGAAATTGGCAAGAGATAAACAGAGGTAATCAATTATAGTGTTGTTTTGTCATAATGTGTTGAATGCAGGTGTCACGCATGGCTTTCGTGGAACTCAAGATCGAAACAAAATACCATCGTCATATCATTGGTCGGAGCGGAGCTAACGGTTTGTGATGACTGTCTGCATAATATAATGATTGCCTGGCAGTCGCCTGCTAGTATACACAAAATATCTCTGTTATATTTCTGTGCTTTTGTAACATAATTTTTTTTATTTAGTAGTGTCCAGTGTTTACAGTCCAAGGCTTTGATGAAACCTAATGGTTATTATGTATTGGTGCTTCTGTGCTTCAGCAGCTGAACTTGCTGGTGATATTAATTTGCTGTTATGTTTGCAGTGTTGCAAAAACGAAGTGATCTAGTATAAGATGTGATCGTGAGTGGTTGAAGGTTACATACTACACAGCAGCATAATAGAACCAGTCGCTGACAGTCAATCCACAAACACAAAGACAGATGCATTTCTTTGGTGATGCAGTGATTAAGGTCCCGTTTTTCCATGCAAATTTGATGGCCGATCAAATTCATCTCCGATCAACTTTGGGACTTGATCGGAGATCATCTCAATAACCGTTTTTACATCACTAATTAGCGACTGATCGTCCGTCAAATCTCCCATTAAGTTGATGGCTGGATATTGGTCGATCAAGTCAGATAATTGACGATTAAACGTGGTGATCTGCAGTGCGTTGCTTATTTGCACCAGAAACGTCGCTTCACTTCACCGGTCAGAACGGTAAATCATGTATTAAAATGAAGTTCCAGGTATGGCCATCGATCACTAGGCTTAATGATCAATTTATACTGTGTATAGTGTTTTGTGAAGAAATAAAATGGATAGATGCTCCCGTGTTGATTTGCAATAAAACCTATTTTTGACGGCAGACGATATGGCCGATATCATTGCTATGACGACTTTTACTGCCTATGGCATCTCGCAGCACATGCTGGGTGATTTAGCACAACACTGCAAATCGAGGTCAGCTGTCAGCCAGTCAGACTGACACAAAGTAGGCTCAGTTGATGGCCAATCAGCTAATTGCCGATCACACAACTGGAGATCGAAAATGCATTGAAAAACGAAACACTGTTGATCAACGATCAATTCTGAACATCAAGTTAATCGGATATCAAATGCAATTTGATTGGCGATGGAAAAACAGGACCTAAGACATTGAACTTAATGATCGAGAGTAGGATCATGAGTTTGACTTCCAGTTGGGTTGCTATGAACCGGTTACTACTTGTATGGGTGACTTTTGCACATTTTGGTATATAACCAATGCCAAGCTCAACTCGGCCTTGCATTTCTTCAGTGTAGATAAGTCCCAGTCTGCTTGGCTGGCATTAAGGCGGACTGCATTCACCTGCATCAGATGACATGTAAACACTGTGAGTGTGTTCCCATATACACTGTGAGGCATAACAAATGCACCAAATTTTTTCTACCATAACTTGAAGAAGGCTTATCCAATTTAATAATTTTTTGGTACACATATTCATGAAACAACTAGCCATCAAATGGCCATTCAGTTTCCCACCTCACCCAACATGTGCTTCTACATTACCTGGGAAAAGCCGAACAGACAAAATATGCATTAAAATCAAACTTGATAAAATTTCATTTTTCCAGATGTGTGGCCACCAACAGCCAGTCAATTATAAGGTTTGACTGTTGTGCAGCAGCACGTCTATTAAATAGGCATAACATTTAGGAATATTGACGAATTCAAAAAGTGACTGGTGAAGTCTGGATTGGTCTGGAGCATTACGTTATCAACACTGCTATCAATGAATGGAGAAAGTGTCTCCGAGCCGAGCCCATGTTAGTCAGCCAACATTTCAAACATTTTTGTAGGCAGTTAAAAAATGGAAAATTAGATAAACTATTAGCTAAAATGATGAAATTATGGACAAAATGTGCATTTTGTGTGTTGTTTTGATTAAGCAATAATACCAAAGTGGTTAAAATGCAATATTTTATTCGTTTTCTTTTCTCAGGTAGTGAAGAAACAGACAATGGGTGAGGTGGGAAATTAAACAGTCATTTGATGGCCAGTTGTATCAGGAATATTCGTACCAAAACTTATTAAAATTGGATCATTTTTCTTCAAGTTATGATGAAAAAAATTTTGGTGTGTTTTTTTATGCCTCGCAGTGTAGTATAGTGATGGTTTCTCTATATATAGTTGTAAAGATTACAAGATCTTTAAACTTTAACATGTTGAGTATTTAAAACTGTTATTCGGCACACAGTATGAAAGCATTGTATCTGACGTGCAGTTGCAAGGATAAAGAAGGAATCTGGTGTGTCGATACGTTTCCCGTCGGATGACAGTAACGACGGCGTCGTGCGCATTGAAGGCACGCCTGAGGGAGTTGCACAGGCCAAGCAACAGCTCATTGATATGGTGGCAAAAATGGTCTGTATGATATCCTTAATTTTGAAGTCCTTAGCAAGTTGAAAGACTATTGCTGATGAATGTTGCATTTGAAAGTGCTAGTTGCAAAATTGGACTAACTGGCTAATTGTTGTTAATTAATACATTGTTTATGCATTTACTTGTAACAAATTACCAGTCGCTGTATTCTATGAGGCCTAATTTTTGTCTCTGTGTGTTATCTTTTACTTTTATCTTTTTACTGTATCTTTTGATGTATATGTGATTTAATTTAAGACGGTCTCTTCTGCCAGCTGCTGTTGTTTTCAGCAGCTTTCTTCATATTGTCATAATTCTTGCTGATGTCACTTAGCTTAGCAATTGTGGGCATTTTCATCTTCTTGTGGATTTGCCCGACATCATCCCTTTCATTTCGTCATGTAACGTCATGTCTTAAGCTATCCTGCATATGCTTTGTTCTATGTGGTGATGGGTTCGAGGCGAGCATTTTTAAGATCAAGGCCAGTGATCATTGAGGCCAAAGTCGGACTTTTTTTAGGCCAAGGCCACGATTTTTTATCCTTGACCTGTCTTTGAGGTTGAGGGTATTCTTCAAGGACTGCATCCTTTGTTTTTTTGTGGCAGTTTTTTATGGCTTGAGATGTTATTTTCTTAACTGGTTCTGGAATTGTGCTTTGCTTATGCTTGTTCACCGGTCTGTCAACAGATGCTGAGGAATTATTGTAAGCTACTGAGATGGTTTGAATGTTTTTAGGAGAATGAGAAGATGTGTGATGTGATGATTGACCATCAGTTTCACAAGGCGATCATCGGTGCACAGGGATCGAATATTCGTGACATCCGAGAAAAGTTCAACAGTGTTGTTATCTCGTTTCCGGACTCCAGCAAGCAGAGTGACATGGTATCGCTGCGCGGTCCAAAGAATGACGTCGACCTTTGTTGCAAATACCTGCAGCAGATAGCTCAAGACATGGTATTACTGTTAACATAGCTTGCCATTGTATTATGTGTTAGCTATGGACTTTTCTGAAAAAAATGTACTTCTTCATTTTATTGCATTTGGAGATTAGATATCATTGTGTATATATCTCAGTCCATTTTTTGCAGTATTTACTACGGTGTGCACGGTGTGTCAATTTTGTTGCATTTTATTGACTTTTGTAATATGCTGTCAGACGCGCTACAGCTATACTGTAGATATCTGTGATATGATGTGTCTGTAATGGAAGTGTTTGTCTGTATGTCACACACTTCACAAACGGTAAACTCCTTGCACGAATAATTAGCCCTGTGTCAAGGCTCTCTGCATACAAAATTTTGGGGATGCAGTGCAAGGAGGATATTTTTTAATTTGGGGTTGAATGAAGGGGGTGAGAAAAATTGCATATTTCAATGGAAAACTGGTGACATCTTGTAAACGGTGAGATAGGGCTTAGGTTGTTATTGATCATTAATGGTTAGTGGCATACGCTCTTTCAGATGACATGAAAATCATTGACCTTGAATATCCTTGAAAGTTGGTATGTGCTATTGTTGCCAAACTGTGTGAGATAAGGCCTAGGTTGCTGTTGATTACTAATAGGAAATAACCTATGCCATTTTAGATTAGATGAAAATCATCAACTTTGGATGACTTTGAAGGTCAGTTTTGCAACCAGGTGACGTAGGTGCAACTTCTCTAGCGATGGTTGGACTTCCTTGTAATTGGCATACCACATATAGCTCTGTATTAATCGATAATGAATGATAATGGGCGACTTCACTTTTTGACTTAGACTTTTGCTAAGACTTTCGCTGAGCCTAAACTTTGGTCTAAGTACCTACTTAAGTCAAAAAGTGAAGTGATTGTAAAAGTTTGGTCTAAGTAGGTACTTAGACTGAAGTTTTGGTCTCAGTCAACTGACTTAGACCAAACTTCGGTCTAAGTACCTACTTAAGTACCTACTTAGACAAAAGTTTAGCCAAACTAACCTGGCTAAAATCGGTTTGATTTGCATGGAAGAGATAGCTTTAACCCTTAGGGCTAAACTTTTGCTGAGCCTGAATCTACTTCAACTTTTGACTTCAGCTGAGCAAAAACATGGCGACGGTTTACATAGTTCTATAAATACATATAGTTTAGTAAATTAAAGCAGTCTGTGTATCAAAAATAAACGTCGTAATGGCTTCACATATGACGTAGTTGTAATTCGTTACGTAAGTATGTTGTTTGCATGCACGGCGCAATTAAATAAGCAAGTCCAAGCATAACTGGTTGATTTCTTTCCCATTAGGTTTAATTTTCCATCCATTTTAAATCGCTTTGGTCTAAACTTTGGTCAAAGTCAGTAGAATTAAACCATAGTTTAGCTGAACTTTGGTCTAAGTACAGACTTAGCCTTTTGCTTTAGCTTTTACTCAGCAAATGTCCAAGTTAAAAAGTGAAGTTGCCCGGTGTATTATATTTCCCGTTTGAACTTTTGATCCAAGTTGACAGCATGTTTGGCATTTTATTTTGCACAGTTGTCTTCAGCATTTCTGTCAGTTGCTTATTGGCACATGTCATGTGTGTAAGAGATGCCATTGAGAGCCTTCTTGTGATGATGTCTGCATAGATGGCAAGTGGTCACGAAGCTAAGGTGCGTATATCAAAGGAAGTTTATCCAAAGATAATAGGCAAGGGAGGTGCTCAGATCCGGCGGATCCGTGATGAGACCGACACCAAGATTGATTTCCCACGAGAGAACAGTGACAGCGATGTCATTGTGATTACGGGAAGGAAGGAAAATGTGGAAAAGGCAAAGAACATGATTGAAGCCATCGAAAAAGAGATGGTACGTCACGGTTGATGCAGTTCTTGATCAAATCTGTCCATAATGACATTTCTTGTAAAAGGCTGTTTGCTGAATGAAAATTTGATCTGTAACTTGCACTTTTTAAGACATGAAGTTTTTCTAGGAATTTTTATGCACTGTGGTCATGTTTCTGGAAAACTTGGGAGTGTCAGGTATATGACAGCATTAAGGTAAAGTTCAGGTAAGTGACCCAATATTCTGAAGGTGTCAAAGAGAAATTGTGAGGGGAAATTCACTGTTTAATGATAACATTATGTTTGAGATAATACCAGTGCTGTTTATTAGCATTGTATTAGCATAATAATTTAGATGATGTGTTTGTGAGTGTATGCCATTATACTGCCCTGAAGCACTACTTGCTGCTTTAAGCTGTCAGGCTTGGCAGAGTCAGCAGGGAAAAAGACCCAGCAACTCAACCCCCGCCCCCTCACGCTGCCCATGGGGTCACTTACCTAAAGCCTAAGAACTCAAATGTTGCAGCCAGGGTTCACGACCGTGGGAAGGCGCCAGAGGGGCTGACAGACAGGCTTTATGCGCATTATAGTAAGATTATATTATAGGTGTTACTATTTCATTTCATCATTATGCGGTGCTGTTGGTTTTTGGGTAATTGCGCCATTGTTGAGGTTAAAATTGTGCCGTGGACAGATCTTTGTTAACTTGCTTAATTTAGCATTTTGGTCTGCACTTGCAGTGGATATTTTTTGGCTATACCTGATGAAGTGTTTTCAGGTCAACATCATCGAAGTTACGGTAGAAATTCCACAGAAGCTGCACACGGCAGTGATTGGTGCTAAGGGTTACTTGATACGTGAGATAAGTGAGGACTGCGGGGGTGTTCTCATTCGGTTTCCCAGTGAGAATGCACAGAGTGACAAGGTCCATCTTCGGGGCCCCAAAGACGAGGTGGAGAAAGCTAAGAAACGTCTTCTTGAAGTTGCCAGCGATAGAGTGAGTGATGGATCACATAATTTTTTCTTATTCTTAACATATCTACCGATTTTTTCTCTTTCTTGCTTAAACGTAAAAAAAACTTGTCACTATATGTTGGCCAGTCACTAAAATTGGTGGACAAATTACATCGTTTTTTAAACTGCAGTTCTAATGTTGTTCTTGGTCAGGAGTACACGTAGCTGTGGATGGTGTAGCTTAGCCTCATGGTGTGGTCTGCAGTGTTTCTTCTGTTGCATGTTTGGCAGTACAAAGGCAGCTTGGACTCCCTGGCTGCATTTATACAATCATGCAGTCTAGGAATCCACCTAGACTCAGATCTATTGACATAGCTACTGCCTATGCCAAGCCAAGCATAAGCATTAGGGAGCATAGTTTTTTGTACGCAAAACCAGCTACTGCTTTAGCGCGTCTTAGCCATCGCAGTTCTGTCCGTCCTTCCATCCGTCACATGGGTGAATCAGTCAAAAATGGTGCAAGCTGGGATCACCAAATCTTCACTGTCGGCTGTGGGAAGACTAGTTTCAGGATCAGTAAAGCTTTTCCATAAATTCGAAGGGGGTCACCCCGAACGAGGACGTTAAATGAGAGGGGGTGGAAAAAAATTGTGATTCTCAGCCCATATGGCGTTGGCTGAGCGAGACAGGTGGTTCCCTCTGGTGAGTACAAGTAAAAACACTAAATAATTTGCCACCAGTCGTCTGGCGCTTTCTGGCGACTGACTTAGACTTTGTTTTACTGGACTTTCAAACATGCACTGCTGTTGCGCGTTCCTGTTTGCGTTAGCAGGGCTTTTCTTGTTGCTAAAGTTGCCAGAGCTTTCGCCTGGAACAGATTCCAGATCATTGGACTTATGATGCAGAGGCTGTTGTTTTGGATCGCTATTAAGTGGTTACTACCTGCATGGGTGACTATCTGGGAACAGGTCAACTATCTCACTGATGATCTCAGTGTATAAGCAACATCAAGATCAACTCGGCTTTTCATCCTCTCAGGCTAGGTAAATAGAGTACCGGTCCCTTCGGCTGGGGTTAAGGTGGGTGTGTTTACTTGTCAGGGGTGACAGGTAACAGTGTGATGTGATATGGCAGGTGATGTGCCATGGCTCTTAGATGGGTTTTTGCGTAAAGAGCTGTATTTTTTAAAGCTATTACAAAAAGAAATTTGAGCTAATGCTCACGAGATGCGCAAAAGCCTATAGCAGTTCCTGTTCGCAAATTGTCTTAGTCTATCTCCAGCCATTTCGTCGGAATTCACTCTTGAAGTGTGTGCCCCAGCCGAAGCAAAAATCGATAAAAACCCTTATTTTGGGAGTTCAGGGTCTTTCAAAGTCATTGGTGTTGATATGACTAAAAAGCTTGTCAATAGTGCTTGTTGTGATGGCAGCATGCTCATGTCTATTTGCAACTGTTTTCATGAAAGGCAGAACAACAGCAATAAAATAACGACTTTTACAGGGGTACTCCTTTTTGATGCCTTCGTGCACAGGTTTCCTTGAACCTAGAAAATAGACTTAAATCGTCAGAATCTACGTTAAATGCTGAAAATTTCATATGCAGCTTGTACTTGTCTATCTCTTTTAATTTTGGCGCAGTTCGCTTTTAAAATGTATGTCACAGCCCAAAATTGCCGAAAAAATCCATAAAACCCTTATTTTAGTGTTCAAGGTCATCCAAGGTCATTGATTTTCGTGTTAATTGAAAGCCAGTGTATGACTTCCTATTAGTGATTAATAGTAACCTAGACCCTATCTCGCACGTTTCTGAGGTATGGCAACTTTTTCGTTGAAAATCGCCAATTTCCCCTCCCCCTTCATTTAGTGCCCTCGCTGGGAGTAACTTTTTCGAATTTCTGGGAAAGCTTTACGGATTCTGAAACTAGAGTTTTCCGGGCAGTCGATGATGAAGATTTGGTGATTTGGTCACCATTTTTGACTGATCCATTCGTGTGACGGACATACGGGTGGATGGACAGACTGACGTAAGACAGAATTGCGATGGCTAAGACACGCTACGGCAGTACCTGCTTTCACGTGTAAAACGGCTTTCTTTGTAGAGCATGCTAACATTAACTTCAGTTAGCAATTCTGGGCATTATCATAAATGGTGCTGTATAAATACTGATAATCCATTACTATGATACTGGGCCGCACTCAGTTAGCAGTCTGCTTTCAAATCGATTTTTGCTAAGTCGGCTACAGCAATTCACTGGCTAACTGAACAGTCCGCTTTCTTGCAGCTGCTAGCCCACATGTTGCTGTAGCAACTTTGTGTTTATATTCCTAATACTCTATTTGAAACTTATCGCATTCGTCAAAACCTGCAGTGTTTTGTAAATAGATTTTGTATTACAGATGGAATATTTAAAATTTTGCAGCGTAATAAAAAGAATATAATGTTAACATATAATTCATATCACTTTTTCTTTTTACACATGTTGTAATATTATATACTTCATAATTTTCGCTGCGCATATATAGTATACAACTATAGCCACATATTCCGTGAAAATTGACCTAAAATTAAATATGTTTTCTCCTGAAAAATATTTGTTACCAAGTAAACGTCTACTCTGTTGTTGATGCCATCTTGACTGTCAGAAGCAAAAGGCGCTGAAAGTACCTCTGTAAACCACTTAGACCGCTTGCGAGTGGAATGCGTATATAGGGCAAGCGGATGCTTAACTGAATGACTTGCAAGCTGATCGTCAGTGGCTTGCAGGCAAACAGCTAACTGGAGCCCACCCCTCTATGCAGCTAATGTTCATGCTGCAGATTATCCATTGATGCTTTTTTACAGTAGTTGTAGTTATAGCTGTAGCAACCCAACTTCTATGATTTTACTTTGGGGATCAGTTTAACATGTTGTAATTCCTGAAAATTGCACTGCAGGAAGAAGCTGGGTACACTGTTGAGCTTCGTGCCAAACCAGAGTTTCACGGTTTTCTCATCGGTCGTGGAGGTTCCAACATCCGAGACTTGCGTGATCGGACAAACACTCGCATTGCATTTCCTGCTGTGAATGACGCCGATCAGGAACTGATAACAATCATTGGCAAGAAGGAGAAAGTTGACACTGCTGCGAGAGAACTAAAAGAACGAATTGATAGTTTAGTGAGTGATTTTTGGTGTTTTTGGTGCTGGTTGTTAATAATCTTGTGGCAGTTACAATATAAGCAGTGTCTAAGAATGTGGAAGAAGATGTGAAAAAGAACCTTTCAAATTTTCAGTAAAATATTGCTAATATTTCTATGCCACACGTTCTGCTGAACCTGATCATGATTTTTTGTGCTGCACAGTTTCCGCTGGTGCTGTCTTTCCTGTAGTTATAGTCAGAAAGAACATATTGTAACGATCCAACTTCCATTATTTCACTTTGAAATTGTATCATGTGGTGTTGTAGAAGAACACAGCAGAACGTGAGATTCGAATTGACCCTCGACATCATGGACATTTCATTGCTCGACGCGCGGAAATGCTCTGTCAGATCGGCAAGGACTTCGGCGGCGTTACCGTGAGCTTCCCGCGAGCTTCGTCAAAGAGCGATCGCGTTGTTATCAAAGGAGCCAAAGACTGTGTCGATGGTGCTGTCAGTCGGATTAATAAAATTGTTCTAGATCTGGTGAGCAAATGTAACAGTTACCATAGCTTTTTTAACTTTTCCTGAAAGTACTCAGCTGCAGATCTGGAATAATTGTTAAGGCTACAGCGGTGATAGCTTTTGTCACAGGCTGAACGGTAGTTCAAGCCTTGTGTTAACGGCGACTTGTCTTTCCTATGGGAAAGCCAAAAATTTGACCCTCCACAGAAGCAAAACCTCTGATCTGATTGAGATCAAATTTGGCGCGGTTGATTACGTTGGCTGGATGACCCCTCACGTAAAAATTTCATATAAATCTGACCAAGGGGGGCTTCTCAGCAAATAGGTGAAATATACGCAAAAATTTTTCTAGCCATATACCCTCAACTCACCTACAGTCAGACCCTTCGGCGGATTTTTGCGATCGATGGCTCAGAACGCGGTCTCGCACAAGAATGTGCCTTTTGGGGGTTAAAAAATTTGAAATTGATATTTAACGTATTTATTCAAGAAATTCCAAGAAAATACAATGGTGCCTATTCAGAAGATTACTTTAACGGTCATAACTTTGGCTGTGTACAAGATAGAGTCGTAATTTTTGGTTTCAGGGTATGGTTTTTTGCTTTCAGTGCGTCTTAGCCATTGCAATTCTGTCCGTCCGTTCGTCCGTCACACAGAAAACAGCAAAAAACTTTAGGGGGCTACTTTTTTCTGCTGCACCCTGTAGATTTCGATGGTCTAAGTCTTGATTTTCTAGGTTCAAGGAAACCTGCACACGAGGGGATCAAAGAGCGGTACCCCCGTAAAAGTTATTTTACCGTTGTTAGCCAGTCTTTCGTGAAAACAGCTGAAGATAGACTGACAGTTTACGAACAGGAACTGCTATAGGCTTTCGCGCATCTCGTGAGCCTTAGCTCAAATTTCTTGTTTATTCTTTATTCTCAAGAGCTCAGAACTTCGGACATAGTTCTGTGTAGAGAGTTACTTATGTGGCAGCTTATTGACTGTAGTATCGAGTTGCTACCAGGCTAAGTTATAAGGTTAAAACTTGGCTCACATTGATCAGTTACATGAAAGGAAGTGCGTGTCTAATTTTGACCGGTGGTAAGTCCTGCTCCAGCGGTACCCAAAAGTCCTAAATTTTTTGGTTTGGACCAAGATGGGGTGAAACTCTAAAAATCAGCCAACTAAATGGCTGTTGACAGTAGAAGATAGTTCAGCGTGGTGTTAACAGGTCGTCAGAAATCTGTATCCTGGACAAGCTTAACAGTCCACCTTTAGTCGTTGTTGTTGTCCGTCTCTCTGTCTGTCACGCATATACTGTGGCTAAATGGTGGCCTTGGATGACCTTGAAGAGTCATAACGCATTATGGAATGGAATGCTTCAAGCTATAAGTGGCCGTAATTCGGAAATGGTGCGAGGTACGGCATAGGTTACTATTAATCACTAATAGGAAGTGGCATACGTCCTTTTAGATAACATAAAAATCATCAACCTTGGATAACTTTCAAGGTCAGTGACAACCAGTACGGTCGGCCTCACCCTAGCGACAGCTGGACTTTTTGTTGAGCTTCAGATAGTGCATCATTTCTGTTGAATGACTGCAAGTATGATATTTTGTGCTGTAACCCAGGAAGCCCAGATTACATTGGAATGTGCTGTTCCACGCAAGCACCATGGAAGTATCATGGGTCCAAAGGGTTGTCGTATTCAAGACATTTCCAGGACTCATAATGTCACTATCAAAATTCCTGATCGTAATACAGAAGGTATGCACATCGTGGATAATACGCTATGCAGTTTGTGAACTAGTCTTCTAACTGTTGTACTGCAGTTTATTGACAATTAAACACGTATGATTTTTGCTAATATATATGTTTATTTCTTGCAGTGTTTTTGATGCATTGCTTTGGCTCTTTTGGTGCTTTTGGGCACCACGATGGCCTAGAAATCAGCATTCTGAAAAATCTACAGTTCATGTTGAGTTGATTTAGAGTTGATTAAAAGCTGCACTCAGAGACTAATATTTTTTGATTAAGAGGTTGGCCAAAAAGACACATTTTACTAAGTTGCATAAATGCTATTTTATTCTTTTTTATTTAATATCATTTCCTTCAATTAGCTGGTGCTAGCCAGTGCTCAGGTGTGCAATTTTTAATGTCGGTGAAAATCTAATTGTTGCATTGTCACTGAGATTAGCCGGGCCAACAATTAGTGAGCCAGACTCCACAATGAAGTAAACAGACTCAGACAAAACTAGAAATTTGGGGCAAAGCCCAACGTGAGTCCGCCCGGCGCCCTAAGTCCGACTGGGGAAAATTAGGGGGGGGGGTAAAATTTCCCCGGCATCAAAGTCACGTGGCCCGAACTC
>Ga0056128_1001149_pt1 | contig 28384 bp, 21 predicted proteins | sample WorMetLIZISLAND2_FD_71113 | JGI IMG/M metagenome (GOLD analysis project Ga0056128, IMG submission 71113) | Marine gutless worms symbiont microbial communities from Max Planck institute for Marine Microbiology, Germany - Olavius geniculatus... ... | reverse complement strand
AGTTGATCGCGCCATTGGTCAGTGGCGTCGCCGGTTTCGATGCGTCGTCCAGCAGCAAGGCGGACACATTGGAAATTTGATGTGAAAACTGTAAAAATGTGATTTTTAGACAATAACTGAGACAACATGAGCGTTGTTTCTGTTGTTAATTTTTTTAAATGTGTTGTTACAAAAGTCGTCTTGTTTTAATTGTTATTTGTAAGACACTGATATTTCACGAGGTAGTGTAGCGGCACATTTGAGGTGTGATGGGATCTGTAGTGACAGTTTTATTACAAATTGTCTCCTGATTCTGAAAGTGAAAGAATTTTGAAAATCGGTTAATATTTGGTGAAGTTATGAAGTATACAAAAAACTGTGCCATTTTTGGCCCACCCTGTAGATATTCTGGCACAAGTTATCAGTGCTGTTAGTAGACCCCTATCAACTACTTAAAAAGTCTACTCCATTCGGTGCGAACGCAAAATATACTTTTAAAATTGGCCAAAAAACAGGCAAATCAAATGTAGGCCGGCATAAGGTCATAATGCAACAAAAAATCTGAGCTAATGCTCATGAGACGCGCGAGAGTCTATAGCAGTTCCTGTTAGACCTGCGAGTCGCTGAGGTACAGAAACGTGACCCGACTTGAGGCTAAAATGACCCCAAGTCGACGGCGGTCGACTTGAGCACATCCGACTCGACTTGACTTGACTTGACAGCGGCATGTCGACTTAAGTCGACTTTAAACGACTTGAGACGTTCAGAAGTTGTGATGAACAGTACTTACGTGAACACTGTACGTATACTGTAGGCCTAGGCTAATCATAAAGTGTTTTATTCCTTCGGCAGACGTCTTTTTTATTGTCATTTCCTGAAGGAAGTTCGTACTGTCAGTTAAAACTGTGTTTTAGGACTGTTTTGACGCGCTAGAGCTACAGCATGTTACGGCGTCTTTGGCATTTTGTCGTCCGTCCGTCTGTTGTCCGGCCGTCTGTTCGTCTGTAACAGATGTATTGTGGCTAACTGTTAGGGCAGAAACTTTTTACACTAATAATTTGCTCTGCGTCAATTAATCCTAGGCATGCAAAATTTGAACGACCTGATGCATGGGGAACAAGAACATAGAAATTACGTCATTCACACTAGGGCCTAGGCTGATCCACACGAAAACCTCTACGTATCTAACAATTAGAACTGTGTGAAAGCGTTGAAACTCGATAATCCGTTCATCCTAATTGATATTATACCGTTATTTTATATACGGTTACTAAGATATGTTACAAATTGCCTTATTTGCCCAAACTCATCGATAGCCGCGTTTGAGAAAACTGGTATGTGCAAGATTACTTGTCAAGTCGACTTGAAATGACTTGTAATGAAACCGACGGCGCCAGAAAATTTCGACGGTGACGCTGCTTCAGACCGACTTGACCCAACTTGGAAGGCCCAAGTCGACTTGAGTCGACTTAATCGACCCGACTCGCAGGTCTAGTTCCTGTTCGCAGGTAATCTTCGTCGCCATTCACTTTATAGCAGCCAAAAATCGCCAAAAATTCACGAAAAAACCCTATTTTAGCGTTCAAAGTCAATCAAGGTCTTCAATGTTGACAATCCTAAAAAGCTCGTCGCCAGTGCTTGTTAGGCCTATGTTAAGCAGCATGTCTGTGCCTATCTGCAACCATTTTCACGCTATACAAGCAAACAGCAAATTAATAACCACTTTTTTAAAAAATACCCCTCGGTGACACCCGCGTGCGCAGGCTTCCTTGATCATAGAGGGTCCGAAGTTGGATTGCTAAAAATCTACATTCAATGCTGAAAATTTCATATGCAAGTGGTCTATCTCCAGTCATTTCGGTGCAATTCACTCTTGAAATGCGTGTCGCAGCCCGAAATCGCGAAAAATTCACAAAAACCCTCTCTTTTGGGGGTTCAAGGTCATTCAAGGTCGTCGATGTTGACATTTCTAAGAAGCTCGTCGCCAGTGCTTGTTATAATAAGCAGCATGTCTGTGCATATCTGCAACCATTTTCACGTTAGACGAGCCAATAGCGGTAGAATAACGCCTTTTTAAAGGGGTGCCCGTATTTTCCCCTTCATTTGTGGGGACCCCCTTCATCCAGTGGCATGAAATTTTGTCACAAAATACTAGAGAATCTCAGCTATTATACGGTGAAAACCCGAAATCTCTATCTCACCTGGTCTCCAAACGGTACCGGGTTGTGACAGACGGACAGACAGAATTACCGTAGCTAATACGCGCTATAGCTATGCTTGCTCTCGCGCGTAAAAGGCAAATCCGAACGTAGTTACGCAGCAGGGAGTAAGTGGCCTGTTTTCATCAGCCTATTCACACCGACGACGCCGACGCGACCCAACTCAACTCAACTGCTCAGCCAGGCCAGCAAACAACGCAACGTGGTCTGTGCACAGCAGCGTGACGTCGCAATTCTAATGACGTCATTGCGTTGTCGCAACAGTCACGACAGTTGAGTTGCGTCGTATGTGTGAATATTGGCCATTATCTTACCACTGGATGAGACGGAGCGCGGTTGTCCTGTCGCTGTTGTAGTCTGTGACGTGAAAGGGACACCGGATGAAGGAGTTGTGACGTAGGACGTCGGCGAGGTTGTGTAACGACGTATCATCACGCTCGTTCTGGTCGGATCGCTGCGCCCGATGCTTGTGGGGTAAGTCGTACTGAAAGCGTCGTCCAGTGGGAAAGGTTCGGCGACGTTCCATGTACCTAGCGATTGCAATATCCCGCCATTGATTTTTCAATCTCGAGATCCCGGATTAATTATTATTTTCCCGGGATCCAGTTTTCGGGATTAGACTTGCAGAATGATCGCTATTTTAGTATTCCGATAAAAGTAGTTTATTTCATGCCAAGAATGCTCTAAGCCTTACAGGCCCCTACCACTCGTGACTCTGAATCTCCGATGACCATCGAAATGCAACTTGAAAATACAACGTCATATCGCCGCTGAATGCAATGACTTTTCCTTTTCCGCGCACGAAATATTTCATTAAACGGTTAAAAATCGAAATTTATCATCCACCAGCCAATCGAAAATGTATTTTGAACACATTTTTGTAACCAAAAAATCCCGGAATTGGGATGCCACGTTTAATCAGGGGATTCGGGATTGGCGAAAACGCCCCGGATCCCTGGATTCGGAATCCCGGGATTGCAGTTGCTATGTACCGCTGCAGATGAACGTCAATAGGACGAACAGACGACATCCATCGGTTGACGTTGACGCCATTACTGCTAAATGTCCACTGATCGCAATGACTCCAGTCCTGTCTCTCCTCCAGGCACTGCAGTGTACCCTCGTACACTGGCCGTCGTACCGGAGATGTGGGAGACTGAACCGAACCGAACTTCAAAGCGTTCGATGGGTCAATCGTTGCGTCCAGTGTATAAAGCACTCGGCATAGGCTAGGCTAGGATCGCCCCCCAAGAAAAGTCTCCCCTGGCCGACAATTTACGGGCAAAATCCGCCCCGCTCGGGCCGATCGGATTTTTACCGCTAAATTGTCGGCCGGAGGTGACTTTTCTGGGAGGCGATCCTGTAATAGGGAGACTTATGGGGCCGGCGATATTTTTAATAAGGGGGAGACTGATCAATTCCGTGATAATCTCTCCACAGGCGGATTTTTCATGGGGGGAGACATTTTAATGTGACACCGGCCGCACTGAATTGAATTGAATTGCAAAACGCCGACGCGTCGTCGTAAAGGTGACAACTTAGTATGCGTCGTCGACCGACGGCCTCGAGCAATGATCATTTTGCCTCGCCTCGATCGCGTCCCAATAATTGGAAATTGACGCCCGGCCGGCTCTCAACGTCTCATAATTAGCCATGACGCCCCCTCCCCATACAACGCCCGATGACACCCAGCAGGCAGGTAGCATCATGTTGTAATGCATGCCCGCAACGATAAACTGAAAAATGGTATAGGCCCAATTGCATTTTAGGACCTATTTATTTTCCACGCCTCTTAGCACGCATATCTAGCCATTTCATGCACAAAACGACTCTAAACTCATGTCTCATTAAAGCTCTTAAACGCCACGTGTTGCCAGGGTTCTCAATAGACCTGAATTTTCAGGACGTCATGACTTCCAAGCTAAAAAAATTTGGACGTCAGTGTACAAAATTTGGAAGTCATGCAGTATGCCTACAAGAAAACTGAAGCAAAAATGAACATATTAGTCCTATTGCAAAATAATACACTGTGTCCGGAAAAAGTAACCCCTAGACAACGTACAATAAAAATGTCAAATCTGAACGAATCTGGATAGTTTCGTAATCTCGAATAAATTGCTATAATTATCACCAAATTCATTTGAAAAATATTTTTTCTTACCGAAGTTACTGATTGTTGAAAATTGATAGCAAAATATCTTCGTTACCAATATGGTGTTACATAAGGAACCCCTCTGTTATTGTACATTTGCATAAATCCAACAAACAACATCTGATTTTCACAAAATCCTACACCAACAATGCACTGTTTATTGGCAATAAAAGTGCCAAATTTCAGTTAAATCTGCTTAAGCAAACAATAGCTACAGCGACTTTTGTGAAGTCATCCCAAAACACTTCAGTTTTCAAGTCTTTGTGGATGACGTCAGACACAAAGACATGAAACTGAAGCTGCTGTAAATTAGTGAACAAAATGTAAAATGGAAACAAACGTCTGCTATCGACTGATAACATAGGCCTATCATGTGCTGTAAATTAATAAAATTAAAAAAATACATCCAGTGTAGATGTGGTAGATTGCTTTATCACGACTTCACGAGGATATAATACAACAACATAATAATAAGTACCTATCAGTTTCAGAGCATTCAATAAACTTCGATCACATTCGTATCAAGCAGCAAAACAGACGAATAAAAACAAATATAAGTCGTTTAATCAAACCAACCGATCTGAAAATTCTCAAAGTGCCCCTCAAAGTTCTCAGAGTTGCCTGAAAAATAACAAAATATGTAAGTGCAATATTTGCCACAAATTCGCAGCCTCCCCATTTCATAATCACAGCCTGCTCTGACCAGTATATACACTGTGTACCCAAAAAACGTTCCACTTTGTGATTGTCTATATCTTCACCAAATATTAACCAATTTTCAGAATTCTTTCACTGGTGCATTCTGTGGACAAATAGCAACAAAGCGATTACTGAATATCCCACCACACGTTAACTGTGTCGCTACACTACCTTGTGAAATATAAATGCAAGAAAAACTAAGAATAATAGACAGCAAGCGTGTTGGTAAACAAAATATACCTTTGTCCAAAAATGCAGTGGATGATCTGTACAATGCTAGACTTTTTAAAATCTATTTCTTTGGATATCTGGTGTATTGAATGACATGTTTGTTTCTGGCCTTTGTGGTTTAGCAAACCTGCCATTTCATCCAGTGATCACGTTCTCTTTAGTACATGTCTCATGCCGTTGATCGGTGCTGCATGTTTCCAAAATCAGTCTTAACAACATTCCCACGCTTTCCCTGTTGCAGTTTATCTTCCAAAATTTTTTTGCAGTATTCTCTGAAAACTGTATTTTTGAATTGGTACAAGTTCTTAATCCGAGCCTTGTCTCCACTGCTAAATGGCACATTACATAACCAGTATATCACCAGTGCATTAAAAATTATTATTTACGACAATATCATCTGCTTTTGTTTACAAACATTGTTAATGTATGTAAAACTAACCATAATTTAATTTTTCAATATTTTGCATAAAAATTAGTAAAAATTGTGTCATAACAGTTTTGCATATGTATTATAGTGATTTTAGTGACTTTTGAAAATTTATGTTTCACGAGATAGTGTAGCAACACAGTTAAATTGTGGTGGGATATTCAACAATCACTTAATTGCTAATTGTCTAGGGTATGTGCCAGTGAAAGAATTTTGAAAAACGGTTAATATTTGGTGCCGATATGAAAAATGACAGTGCGACGTTTTTTGGGGGGACAGGGTGTAGGTTGAGCACTGCACACACTACCAGTGACAACAAAGAATCAATAACGTGTTAAAGTTATAAAAAAGTTAGTTCATCAGTGATGAATAACCCATTACAAGAATATATAAAAGTTAAAACAGAATAGCGACTTTCTCACGGAATCAAATCGATATGAAAAAAAACAACCACCAACGAGCAGCATATTTTATCAAAATATGTTGATCAAAAAACTATTTAAATAATCTGCAAATGTGAATTAATTACATATACACTGTGTCCCAATAAAAAGTGGACCCCTAGAATGTTACTAATATCTGTGTTAAACTGCAAATACTATTAATGTAAGTTGATGTTTATTATTTCGCAGTTAATTTGAAAAATGTACACAAAATTTCACTTAAAAGTATAAACCATAAAGGCAGAAATTAAATTTTGAAAAAAATGGAATTTTTTTGACATCAGTACAAACAGCTTTTCACTGATGCCTGCTATTGATGTCATTGGCATATCACCTTTGTCTAAATAATAACAAGAATAGTTTTAACCAAGAAAATCATGCGTCATAGTTCAAGTTTTGCATCAAGAAAAAATTATGGAGACCAAAGTTAAGAAGATTGTCACTGAATTTTTGAACAGAAAATGATCTCTGTCATCTTTGCATAAGTTACTGGCAAAGTTTCATCAAACCAGTAATGTGGATGTAACACCAGTAGTGGTAAAATGCGTAAAACGTAAATTGCTCAGAACGCTGTTTTAGCCGAGGAGCTAATATTAAGTCGAGAAAATGCTCTGACACTCACTTATATTCGTCAGATTCAAGAAACAGAAATTTCCAAAACGTCAGCACACAAGATTAAGTTAAAACTGATTTGTTGTAAACTTCATATTTTTAGTGGTGCACTTTAAATGTTAATAAAACTGACACTGATATGTGATTTTTTTAAAACTAATAAACCACGCTTTTTAAATTAATTGACAGTTATTATGTTTAAAAATTTAGACAATAGTGATAAGTTTTTGATAAGTTATAGCTATTTGTTTTGGGGTTCACTTTTATTGGGACACAGTGTACAATCGAAAAAGTGAAAAGATGTAAAAAATAAAGTCCTAAAATTCAGTCAAAGACGGAAACAAAAACAAACACAGTAAAGTTGGAAAAACTATACAGTGTCTATGTGAAATCAGTGGAGGGTCCAGAACTTTGGAATGGGGGAATGAAAAAGTAGGGGGTGGAGTTTGAGAGGGAGCATCCCCTGCCCCAAAAATTTTATGCAAAAACAATGCATTTTTGTGCAAAATTTTTAGTTGTTTTAAATTGCATCCAGTCAATAGAAAAGGGGGAAAGTGCCCTCCCCTCTTGCGTAAAACTACATTCGAATAGAAAAATGGACAAAACATACATCAGTAGCACAACAATAAACAGAAAAAAATAATGCAAATACAGAAATATACTGCGTGAAAAAAGTTGATGTAAAATGTATGCACAAAATATTAAAAAATTAGTTTATGAACAGATACAAGAACCAGACCAAGTTGGTTTTTTTGGGGGGGGATAAACCCACCTAAAACTCACTACAACCCACACCAAAAACGCATCCCAAATTAAATGAAATTTTAGTCTTTTGATCCACTAATAATAAAATATTTTATTACGGCAAAAAATTTTGAAACAACTAAATATACAAATAGGCAATTATTGGCATACATATTTCATGCTGTTGAAACTTGAGAGCAAACTGAAACCCGTACGAATCAACCAACTAAAAACTTGTAGAAATCCCAAAACCCAAAAATCCTATGGACCGCTGGCAGTACGGCTACTGCTTGCAGAACTGGGCCGAGTCCAGATTCTGAGGCGTCGGAGGGTAGATTAGTCTGGGCGGCTGACAACATCGCCAGAGAGCCCTGTACACAGATGCCTCGTCCTTTGACGAAGGAACAATTCGACGTGAGTGCAGTTTCGCCCGCTCTTGGTGGTAAACGCTGCTCACAGTTACAGATACTAAATACAGTAATAGCTCGTGATAAATTAGTAATACCAGCGGCGTCGTGAAGTTAAAAAAATAAGGGGGGGAAGAAGCTGCGTTTTTCTGAGAGATATGGCAAATTTCTGACAGAGAAGATTGCGTGTGCTCCAAATTTCAATTTTACGCACCTAAATTTCCACAAGTCGGGATTTTTACACCTTCAAATTTTTCACCTATGGACGAAAATTTTCGGAGAATTTTCCAACATACTAAAAATTAAGGATGAGCAATTGCATCCCCACACCCAGCCACGACGCAACTGCGACTACCAACATCAGTACTAACTACTACTTAACTGCGTTCAATTTACTGGCCATTTTTCCAAAAATTACTCCAAAAATGCGACTACACTCAAGACAAACTACTTGTTCACTTTCTGAGCAAGGAACTCCTAAAATTGCTGTAGTAGAATTTTTCAAAGCACTAAAATCTGAATACACTGCAATGAAGATGAGATTTACCTGTATGACTACACCTAAGAAAAACTAGAGTTTACAATTAGATGCAGACAGACAGCTCACTATAATAGAAAAAAGTCAAAAGAATAACAATGCTGCAAAAAATGCGACCACACTCAAGACAAGCTACTATATATTTCGCACAGTTCCCTCCTTGGACCCGTACTATCTAAATGATACGTTTTACTGTCACACACAATGAACGCAAAGTGAAGTACTTCCCGAGCCATTAAAAGATCTATAGGGCGGCGTTGATCTGCATTTCCTTAGCCCTCAGCCAGACACCAGTTTACACTGCAAGGTAACCACGGATACGAGGCCAATGCAATGCGCTGTGTGCCTGTTTGCGCCCCAACTTATGCTGATACTCACTGCCAACCTAGCCACGGAGGGATGGCCAGGCTGAGTTGACCTGAGCGGCTGCTTTTGCCGCCACACAACACAACACAAAACGATACCTACTTGAAATCGTGGCCTCGTAGTTCGGCAAACTTCTTTCGTTCGTAGTCCCTGATCGGGAAGAAATTCCCCTGTTCCACCAGACTGCGACCTCGACCAGTTCCCGGAGTGTAACCCTTGGGGTGAAAGTGTTCAACAGGTGGTGACGGTAACAGCTGGACCCCCGCTGCTCGGGCCTCGGTGTCTACGGAGGGGTCGTGGACCACGGACAGTGCTGGGATGTTGGCAGACTGATGGCGCAGCGACAGTTTGCCAGGCGGATCTTTGAGGATGCCTCGGAGTCGGTCCAACTGGTTGCTGGCGTGACGACCTCCCTCGATCAACTCAGTCTCAATAGCCACGCGGTGAGCACGTGAACCTTCACAGTTTATTTAAGCTTTTGTTCACTCAAAACCCACTTTGTTCACTTTGTACATTCACTCAAAATTTAATTAAAACAGACAATAAAATGCTGTTACACATTAAAAACAAGTTAACAGTTAATGAGACGAATAAGATTGTCAATGTCAGTGGTGTACAGCATTCTTATGATAAAAGTTTTTATGCGCAAAAGCAGCTACTGCTTTCAGCGCATCTTAGCCATCGCAGTTCTGTCTGTCTGTCCATCTGTCTGTCACATGGGTGGATCAGTCAAAAACGGTGCAAGCTAAGATCACCAAATCTTCACCGTCGGCTGCCTGGAAGACTCTAGTTTCAGAAACCGTAAAGCTTTTACATAAATTCGAAGAGGGTCACCCCGAACAAGAGCAGTAAATGAGATGGGGGTGGGCAAAATTTGCAATTTTTGGCCAATAAGTCGCTGTATCTCAACAACAGTGTGAGATAAGGCCTAGGTTACTATTAATCACTAATAGGAAGTCGTACACTGGTTCTCGATTGGCGTCGAATTCATTTACTTTAAATGACCTTCAACGCCAAAATAGGAGGTTTTATGGATTTTTTTGGCGATTTCGGGCTGCGACACATATCTATATCATTGACAAGGTGGCGCCACGGAACTATCGTTCGATCCAGATAGAGAATTTGGTATTTGTATATTAACTTAGCATGAACACCCCAATTTTCAGCTAAACTACTGAACCGGAACTGCTACAGGCTTTCACGTGTCTCGTGAGCATTAGCTCAAATTTCTTGTTGTAGTTGATGTCTGATGTACGATCAAAAAGTATGTAGATGTGGTTTCATTCACGAACACTGTAGCCTAATGCTGTTCACGCATGTTCATAAATTGTATTATAAATGGCGTGCACTTATGAAAAAACAAAGCGTGCTGACGTGCACTAAAAATTGCAACCTGGGTGGTTCTCAGTTTATGTGGTTAGATAAGTTACAATATAAACAAAAAATGCTACGCTGACCGAACTGAGCTATAGAATGTATTTACGAGGGGCGTTCAATAAGTTCCAGCACTACATCCTTAATACAACGACAGTAAATCACACATTTCTGACAGTTACGTTACTTTTCAACATATTCTCCCTGCAGTTCACTGCAGTGTTCCCATTGTTCTACAAGTCGGCTGAAACCCATAGCATTAAGTTTTTTATTGGCACCTGTAAAAATTTCCAAACAAAATGCTGTAAAACATCTTCATCGTTTTTAAACTTAATGTCTCCAAGTGATTCACTCTGTGGTCCAAACAAATGAAAATTACTTGGAGCTAAATCTGAACTGTATGGCAAATGCTGTAGCAGTTTCCAGCCCATCTCTCAATTTTCTTAACTGTCTAGTGGGCCAATTGCATGGTGGGGCACTGCCATTTTAAAGAATGACACTTTTCTGCAGCAAACCTGGTCAACTGCTGCGAATTGCTAGTCGTAATCAATTGAACAATGATGCCTGGTAATATTGTTCATTCATAGTATGTTTTTTGAGCAAAAAAGTCTGCAAGAACAACTCTTTAAGTAAACCAAAAAACGCTTTGTCTGCAGCTGACCGTTTTTGCCATAAGCAGTGCTCCAACAATGACATTGTCACTAACTAATGATCGCAGCAAAAACGGGCAAACTATTCAAATACTGTCAAATGTGATAAAGTGTCACTGCTAATTACGACGAATGATCTACAATAAATTTCAGCACTTTTTACACCCTCTGCAACTAGAAAATTTTATGATTAAATTTGTAATCTAATTCGCTAAACAAACGTCAACGCCCGTCGTTTATATCTTAATAATAATGACGTCACAACATGATGTCATAAATGAGACCATGGTAAGTGATGTACATTAGTGGCAGTACAACTTCGTAATAGTTTTGGTTTTCAGAACAGTCCTTGAACTTATTGAAGCCCCTCGTATATGTTAACTTAAGTGTTAACTGTAAACCGTAAAGCATACTAAAATGCACTGATTATTGAGAATGTTACCAGTCGGCAGCCTCATAGGTTAAAAGTAGGCAGTGCAGAAAGTTGCATTTTTCTGACAGACACTGCAAATTTTCGACAGAAAAGATTACAGGTGCTCAAAATTTTAACTTTCCCCATAAATTCTCCCAAAATGAGGGTTCTAAGTTGATATTTTGCATTTCTGGACAAGAATTTTCTTACAGACAAAAAAAATGAAAAGTGCGTTCGTAAAATAAACTGAGCTTGTTAAAGTGTGCACACTTCTCGCCCGCAATAACGTGCATTTTAGATGCATGGAACAACTATGCAAACCTTCGACGCGTGCCATCTTAGGTTTTTGTGGCCTCATCTGCACCGGTGGCTCCACAAATTCACATTCGGATGCGATCGGAACTTTGCGGAACTCCGGCGGCTTAGTCCAAATATCCAGGTCTTCCTTGCGCTGGTCCCACGGAAACGCATTACGCAGCTCTTCACTGGTGCTGTCATACAACTCACCCAACGGCTGATATCAAATACATCCATCATATCTTACATTGTACAGTACACTGCCATTAACTTGCAAATTTATGTAAAAACTGTTCAGTTTATACAGTGTAAGGGTGACATTGCGGTTGTGGATATAAAACAGCACAAATCACAATTTAAAAATTCAAACTTTACCATCACACAGTCAGCAAAGTTCTTCTGACATTGCGTAATGGTAAAGTTTGAATTTTTAAATTGTGATTGGTGCTGTTTTATAACCACGATGTTGCCCTTATACTGTATATAAACTGAACAGTTTTTTTACATAAATATTTGCAGTTATATTGCCGTTGGAAGTTATCTAGAGCTGAATAAAATCGAACAGTAGAATAACCACTACAACTGCTACCACAACTACTGCTATTCCTATTTCTACTTCGACTATAAGTAACCCTTACTTTACTATTACCATACTCTACCCCTACCATAACTTACCTTACCCCCATTGCTGCCATAACCCTACGCCTACACTACCACTATCCTACCCTATCTCTACTACACGGAGTTTCATAAAAAAGACCTCTTTTTGTTTTTTTTCATAATTTAATCAAATTATGAGCAATTTACATAAAATTTTTACGTCATACTAATCTAACATCTGATTAGTTAACTATAACAATGTTAGAAAATGTAGAAATGTTTTTGTTGGTAGATAATAACGATTTTTCATATATTTAACGGATGACTTTTGTGGGGGTGTGTATGTGTGCTTTCGAATAATTGCGCACATGCATCTCCCATTATCAAAATAAACCGACCTCGATAACACTCCATCTTATGCAAAGATCTAGGATATACCTCTTACGTAAGCCGAGTTCTAACCCATTATGTCCCAAATTTCGTTGCTATGGCAACAAGGGTTGCTCGGGGGAAAAATTTGGTTGGCAGCTTTCAATGGCCCATCCCCGAAAACCCCCTATTGACGCAAAAATCTTGCAGATATCTCTTACACAGACCGAATCATAGTCAATTTTGTCCCAAATTTCGTTGCCATGGCAACAGTGGTCACCAGGAGAGAAATTTAAATGACACCATCGTATAGCCTGGGCCCAGAACGTAGGGGTAGGTGCAAACAGCGCACAATTATCTTTCACGACGACTGAGTTATAGTCAATTTGGTCCCAAAATTCATTGCAATGGCAACAGGGGTCGCCAAGAGAACCCTAGAACCAAAAATTACGATTCTATCTTACACATAGTCGGAGTTATGATGGTTCAAAGCACTGTCTAATTTTCCCCATAGGTGACATTGTAATTTTTCATATTTTTGTGAAAAATAGGTTAATATGTTGAACTTAAACTTTGTAACCCCGAAAAGGCACTTCCTTGCGTGAAACCACGTCATATGAGCCATCGTGCGTTAAAATCAATTCAGTCGTTTTTCCTGTAGAGGACGGCAAGAAAAAAAGGGAAGGGAAGGCACAAAAAGTCATGCAAGTCACCTATTCATGGGGTAGCCCCCCGTAAACGGATTTTGACCAAATTTTGCACATCAGGAGATATGCTGTACGTAATCATCTGTGCAAATTTTGGTATGGAAAAATTAAGGGGTTTGGGAAATACAAGGGGTCAAATTTTGGTTTCTCCCATTGAAATGGCTGGTCACCCTTACAACAGTGCAGCGCTACCGCGCACCTGTAATGGAAAATCTGATCCAAGTCCTGACAAACTAAGAACTAAGAACACTTCAGTACGCCACATGCGCTTGCAAAAGTCATGAGTAAAAATGATTATTGTAAAAGTCTCACATAGCCTACTCACAGGCAATTCTGTCAAAGTAATATACAAAACGGTAAATACTGGCACAGACTGCCAGTATGTCAACTTGCAGTGAAATGGTGCATTCCCATCCTTCCTTGCTAACTGTTAGTGTCTGCTCACGTCAACTCAGCCTCCTACCCTCAGAGGAAGGGGAAATGAGTAGTAGCTTACAGCCTGCAGGATGACGGCTTAGTGTGGCTGATTGGGGTGGTGGTATGTCTGCTAGCTGCAGACCACGGGTCCAGTTGTTTGCTGACACGGGCAATGGATGGCCGCATAGTGCGCTGCAATATCATTAGCTCATGCCAATCAGCACTGTCAGCCGCCTTTTTGGAAACTGTAAAGGGCTTCAAGCCACAAGTCCAATTTGGGTAAAAAGTGCTATATCAAATACCAGACCTTTACCTTTTACCCTAGGTCCATAACCGAATACTCACAATCTGCAATTCCTCTATCTTCGTAGGGTCGGGATAGAGTGGATGTCGGTTGTTGTCAATGCTGTACATTCGGCCACGGTTCTGCCAGCCGAATGACGTCATCCAGCGACTGCGAGACTCACGCCTCTCCTGCCTACGTGCCTCCTTCACAGCGCTCCTAGCCAGCGTCATCGAGTGGTGGAATTCCGGACAGAACGTGTACAGATGATGCGGATCCTACAGCAGTCAGTTACCATAAAACTTCAAAACAGAAGAATATCCCGAATAAACACTGAGTTGCAGATAAAGGCTGGGGGTCAAGGCAACTTGCACTAATAGAAGCTGAATGCTTTTATTCAAAGTCTTACGACACTTATAACTAGAAAACTATGTCAACTCGGTGCCAACACATTAATAATAATAATAATAATCTGACTTGTAAAGCGCCAGTATGTGCTAAAAGAAAGACTTCACATAGCCACACATATAGCTGTTAAACAAAAATTACTTATTTTGAATGTCAACTGAAGACCACTTCACACTGCTCGGTGCCGTAACCAGCTGCGTCTCAAGCAAAACCAGCCCACAATGACATCGACATAAGTAGACATGGATGTGAGATATGCCTCATTTATGGGAGGTTTTTGACCTAGATATTTAACATTTGGAGCTGAATGGCAAACCAGTTACTCTATTCAGGAACATTTATACCGGTTTTCGCTTTTCTACGTCTTTCTGTTTTCGTTTTAGGAACCTGTATGGAACAGACGGACAGACAGACAAACAGACGAGCAAAACACATAATTTGACTGATTAGGCCGGTCGCATAATAACATAACATTCACACAGCAACAATTAGCAATACCGCCAATCCCATACTAACTACCAGTGTTCAATGCCAGTTATCAGTAGTAAAAGTACATGTTAAACTAAATTCTAATCTCCCTGATTCCGCAGTTGCACTCATACTGTCTACCTCTAGTATCGTATCTGGAGTGGTTCACCTCCATGGGTGCAGTCATGCTTGACCAAACAAACAAGGAAAGCCCTACGGGAACGTGCAACAGCGGCGGTACATGTTTAAAAGCCAGTAAAACAAAGTCTAAGTCAGTCGCCAGAGGCCGCCAGATGACAGGTGGCTATAATGTCTATAGTGTTTTACTCGTACTCACCAGAGGGTGTTTAGCGAACTCCGTATCGGCTGTATATCGCAAATTTTCTCAACCCCCTCTCATTTAGCGCCCTCGTTTATGGAAAAGCTTTACAGTTCCTGAAACTAGAGTCTTCCAGGCAGCCGACGGTGAAGATTTGGTAATTCTAGCTTGCACCGTTTTTGACTGATCCACCCGTGTGACGAACGGACGAACGGACGGACGGACGGACAGACAGACAAACAGACGAACAAAATTGCGACGGCTAAGACGTGCTACAGCAGTGGCTGCTGTTGCGCGTAAAAACACCATAGGCCTATACTACCAACCGTTGGCGATTGTAGAATAAATGTGTTAGACAAATGCTTGCAGTGAGTTCACTAAACGCTAACTTATCCTGGGCCGAATTGTATTTTAGCAGTCGCAGAATCTGAATAAACTTGAATATAAACTCAACTACACTGCAACTTAGTTGTAACCATTGAAAAAACATTTCAAATCATTCTGTAGCAAAAAATGAACAGAAGTATTTACCACAATTTCGGAACAATTCAAATGAAAACGACAAGTAAGTTACAAAAATTACTGGACTAACGTTTTTTTGGAGCACGCAGCGTATCTTCTGCATGGCTTGGTCCGTGGTTTTTGCTTCAATCATCACTGGAGGATTCTTCAACCGTTCTGCACGAACTTTCTCACTCAGCTCGGAAACATACATCTGAAACCGGCAACAAACTAGAAACATAACGTCAGCCCAAGGATGGCATATAATGCGGCAGTCTCCCCATAGCCTATGACCCTCTAAGTTAAAAATTAGCACACCAGATATCTATGCTCTGTACGCAGAATGTTCACACCTTTTCAGATCAGAGCTGAGTGCCCGAACAAGATGGACAGGTGCAAAGACAAAACACATGGACAGACAGACCAGTTTCTAAATACCATTAAGCATTAGAGGTTAGTTTAACAATATGCACTATATAAATTTACACTTTGCTTAGTTACTTAATTACTTACTTAGTTACTACATCCATTCAAGAAATATTTCATAAACAAATGCTTGCATTCTCTGTGAATATTTCTGTGTTGACACTGTGTGATCATCCAGTTGACCTTTGACCTTTCGAGCCAAAAATTGGCACACTGCTGACTCCTCCCCTGAGGAAAGTTTGCAGCAACTTTGGTTTTTACACAATTTTTATTTACCGAATTATGAGCCCATAAGGGACAGACAAACAGAGTGACAGACAGAAGGACGAGCAAAAGCCAACAGGATGGCCGCAGAATAAAATTTACTACCATTACCACTAATAATTAACAAAAAATAATAATAATAATAAACAAATTTTATAGCACCAGGAAGTATGTTGATTGACTTCAGCATCTACGACGTTCAATGAAATGACAAAAAAGCCACTTCACTTTATTCCGAAGCATTGGACTGCACTTGGGCGATGTCTGACTGTCAGCGATGAAGACGTGTTCAGTCGTCGGTGAACTTTGCTGATTATTATTCTCAGCCAGAGCAGCAGCAGCAGCAGCAGCAGCTTGTGTTTCGCTGTCAGTGACACTAGTCGCTGTGTTGCCCACAGACTCACGTCCATTGTCAGGACTTGATAACGACAACTCGTCTTCATCGTATTCTTCTTCTTCTTCTTCACGCTCTAAAAGACACACACCACATCTCTAAGATCTAAGTCACTGACACACAACTGGCTTTTTAAAGTCATAGGCCAAACAATGGCCAGTGACGCAAGTGGGTCAACTGCCCCCCCCCTCTTAATGTTTGAACTGTCTGACAATTGTCAGAAGATTTTCTTCTTATAGAAGAAGAAAGCCCAGCTAATGAAAAGGGGAACGCCCGACAGTGGCACATGTTTGAAAGCCCACTGTGAATAAAATCTAAGCTCACCAATCCCAGCAAGTGACATTGGATACGATGATTTTAATTCTTCATTCACATACGCTAAAGGGCACAATCGGCCTTGCACGGCTGCTGCCATTAAAGCGGCCGAAAACACACATTTTGAAGGGGTACTTAAGTTTGACACCCATGTACAGAGGATTCTTTGAATGCGGAGGGCTGAAATTTAACCTAATGTAAACTATATTCAATGTTGAAAATTTCATATGCAGGTTCTCCTAGTCAATCTCCAGTAATTTCGGCGCAATTCGCTCTTGAATTGTGTGCTGCAGTCCAAAATCACCAAAAAATCCAAAAACCCTATTTTAACGTTCAAGCTCATTCACGGTCATTGCTTTTGGTGCTAATCGGAAGCCAGCATATGACTTCCTACTAGTGACTAATAGTAATATAAAGATTGTATTGCACTGTTTCTGAGATACGGCAACTTTTTGGAAAAAAAATGGCCAACTTTCTCTACCCCCTCTCATTTAGCGACCTCGTTCGGGGTGACCCCCTTCGAATTTATGGAAAAGCTTTACGGTTCCTGAAACTAGAGTCTTCCAGGCAGCCGACGGTGAAGATTTGGTGATCCTAAGCCCACTCTAACTGCAAATATAAAACATATTATCAACAAGATAATGTTCATATGAACAAAGAGTCTGTCCAATGCATTTCGATAGTTTAAATATACAGTTAAATATAATTAGTGAGCTATTTAGAGTAGTAAAAAAATCAAAATGTCCAATTTCAAATTGTACAGCAGCAATGTTTTTGTCATCCATCGCTATTATTATAACTAAACAATCAACGTTGTCAGTCATGTGACCATTCGAGTTGTCACCAGCGCTTCACTATAAATGGTCCACTGTAACCATGCACCTATCTTGCACCATTATGGAGATATGGCACCTCAAGGATAACGGGGTCACGACCTTGACCTTTTGGAGTCACGTGACATCGTCGGTCACATGACCATTTGACTCACGGTGGGTGACTTCCTATGGGTGGTCCATTGTGACCATGGGTCTATCTTGCACCGTTATGGAGATATGGGGCCTCAAAAGTTGGACTGACATAGCCTAAACACAGACGGACGCTCAGGTGATTTTATACTCTGTCCAATGCATAGGACATGGCATTGGACGGACAAAAATTCCAAGAACATGAGCACTATACTATCATCACTGGCTAGTGCCACAAGTGAAATGTAATAAAAAAGCTAAACCTGCCATCCATAGCAAACGAACGTTGTCACAAAAAAAACGAAATGCTACCATACCTATGAAATCACCAGCAGTCATAGGAATGCCAAACTCACGGCTCAAACAAAGAATTCTTTCAGCCGAAGGAAAAAGAGCATTGCGAACTGCACTACGTAAGCTCCGCGCACGACTCAGCTGAAATCACACATAAACAGCAAACTATATTACTATTACTATTATTATTTTCACCATTAGAAAGTTTAAAACTTAAAGATACAAAAGTGGCTAAAATCATCGGCTTGAGCAGTCAGCAGCCAGCAAACCTTCATGTAACAAAACACAATTAAAGCACTATGAAATAATAATAAATAGAAGCAGCAATACTAACAGCAGTAATAATACTATTGACTATTTTTTTATCTTATTATAAATGTGAGTGTACAAGTGCTACTGCCCGATAAAATATGATAAAAAAATTCAGAAAAAAATTTAACATTCCCAATGTGTACGACTAATGAAAAGTGATCTACAGCATGAAACCAAACAGAAAAGTGGGGAAAAAGCAACAGAAAGCAAACCAATAATTTGAAAAAATAACAAAAAACAATCCATTCATCCACGATTCAATTTCAAAAACAGTTTAAGAAAGGTCACTAAACAAATGATAAAACCTGTTGTAGTTTGGTAAGGACGTCAAAGCATGGCACCAAGCCGCGAATGTAGACCGTAGGATTGCGCATGACGGCTGTGAGCGTGTCGTAAAGTTCAACACAGAACATGTCCACGTCAAAACTAGCATACAAGCGCTGCTGAAAGCTGACGCCAGAGTGATGTAGAACCTTCACTTCTGCAACACACCAGATCAAGAGCATTTATACCCCCAAATTGAGAATCAAAATTGGACTTAAGGGGTCCCCCTCTTTCCATTCCTTTTCCGTTCCTCCTTTTCCTCCTCATCCCTTAAAGGTAAAGGTAAAAATGCCATACCCCAACTGGGGCGTAGGCGGGGTGCTCATCTCCCTTCCTTAGGCCGTTGAGCCCGTAGGTGGATAAACCACTTAAGTCTGTGACGCATACCCTGTGCGACGCCAGACCTACGGTTACCTTCACAGCCGCGGGGCATCACCGCCCTTTGACCGGACCTACCAAATTATACTGCTTGGTGAACAGAGGCACACGTGTGTGAACAACTTGCCTAAGGTTGTAACCCAGCAGTGTCCCAGTGCGAAGTCGAACCTGCGCCCCTGAGTGACCTCAGGATTACAAGTCCGGCACGTTACCATTAGACTGCCGAGCCACACTCATTTCCCTAATCTTTATCTACCTTTCTTCAATATCTTTTCCAGGTTTCTCTCTCTCTGCCCTTTCTCTCATCACGTCAGAAGCAACTAGTCTATCATAGACATTGGATGCTATTGCTGTAGTTACGAACAAATTAAAATTTGACTGCAGCCACAAAGCATGCTACTCAAGTAGACCACGTGTTACACTGACCACTATCATTTTTCTGTTTAATTGATCAGAGAGGCTAATAAACACATTTAAAGCTCATCTAAAAGAATTGCTACCAGATCTTGTTAGTGTAACAAGCCAGTGTGAACAACGAACCGGACAACATGTCACTGCAGATATACTGGTCAATATCTTTCCCGGCTCCTTTGCGAAGACCTTCTAGACAGACGAGATGAATGCATGGATCAGCGAGCCGGAACCCAGTCATAATGTCCAAGTCCGAACTCTCAGCCTGCTCTCTGCAATGCAACCACACCAGTAAGTCTAAGTACTTCATGGTTAATGGTACAAAAAATGTGAGCTAATGCTCACTAGACGTGGGAAAGCCAATAGCAGTTCCTGTTCGCAAACTGTCAGTCTATCTGCAGCCATTTCGTCATCGATGTTGATACGACTGAAAAGTGTTTTCACAAAAGACTGGCCAACAACTGTAAAATAACGACTTTTGCGGGAATACCAGAAGGTGAACGAGCCAGAGGGCGAACAAGCCAGGAAGCGAATCAGCCAGGCACAGGGGGCAAACAAGCCAGGGGGCGAAAGAGCCAAGGGGCAAATCAGCCAGGGGGCGAATGAGCCAGGGTGCGAACAAGCCTGGGGGCGAACAAGCCAGGGGCGAACCGGCAAAGGGGTGAAAAAGCCAGACACCGCCTGGCCATCCCTAAGTGAGTAGACAAAATAACAGAACGCCACTAGGGAGGGAATGGCAAGTTCTGCATAACCGTATAGGCCGTGTTGCTGGTAAGCACCACAATGCAACGAATGAACCTAGCAGTCTACGCAAAAATCTTCTTCTTTTCAAATCATAAGCATAATTACAATTATTGTAAGGTTCAAGAAATAACTTTATGCAATTCTTGAAAAAGTGCATAGGTTCATGTACAGAATAGAACATTGACAAATTGACATCGGTACCTTACTTGGTAAGTTTGTAAGTCATAAGAGCTGTTTCAATCTCATGCGTAGGAAGCCCGTCCAGCTGCAATGCCTTTGCATTGATGCTAATCACTCGTTCCAGCAGACTGTCCAGAAAACTGCTGTTACTGCGTGGGAACTTGTAGACAATTCGTATGTATGGACCCTACAAAAGCACATAAACAATAAAAACATACATACAGTGTACTCTACCTGAAACTGTTAAACACGACAACTAAAAATATGCAATAAATCAATGCAAAAAGTGACACTGAAAATAAATGTGAACTTATTATTACTGTTGTTACTGTTACTGTTATTCCTATTGTTATTTTTCTTTTCGTTGTCAACTGGTAATATAATTATTATTTTAGGCCCACAGTATTATTTTTGTTACTTTATTTCATTTTTAAAATTTATATTTCTAACGATCTATGGAATAAATGATCGCAAGAGCTAAAACATCCATACACTAAAATGGCCAGAGGCCCAGAATCTTAGTCAGAAACAGCAAAACTCTGGTAAAGAAAGAAAAAGTTGAACTGCTGTATAGTAATTGATATTATTGTAATAATCCCTGGTGTCATAAAAACAAGCAACATCTTTCCGTGCCATGCCAGCGTCTCAGCATATATGACCATTGGACAGTTTCTGTTGCCAGCCCAACTGTTTGGAGCTCATTGTTCGATGACCTTCGGTATCTGAAATGTACAGCGGACAATTACAGAAAGTTACTGAAAACAATGCCCTTCTCGCCGTACTTGCGTATCCAGCATAGATACGCGTAGAAGAGCTACATAAATTGACTTTTGACACTGACAGAACAGAATAATGACAACACATACCACAGAGGGTCAATGCTGCAACAAACCTGAGTTGACGGCTGAGCGACGGTTTGATCTGCTAACTGAGTGCCGGCGCTATTCAGCAGTGGAAATGCCAGGTTCACTTTGATTTTGAGTGAAGCGTCCGCCGCCATGTATTCACCAGCAGGCAATGCTGGCTCAACTGAATAAATTGCATAAATCAATCAATCAATCAATCAAAGTGTACATTCACAAAGCCTCTACTGTTGTCACTGACCTACTGTTCAGATGAAAGGTTGTTCCACACAATTCACGCTGACGAATGGAAGCCAGTCACAACTAGAGTTTCTACAGTTTATCACGACTGGTTGTCGTTGCTCACAGAATCACTTAGTGCCAAAGTGGGGTCATGTAAGAGCTAGAAATCCCCCAGAAATCCCACTCGCCGACTATGTTCAGCCGCCTCTGTCACTTGTACTGTACCGAAAACAAGGACACGGCTCGGTGACAGATCATTCGCCGTCGCCAGCCCACGAGTCTGGAACAGTTTGCCCGCTGCACTGCAAGCCATGGAGGACTACAAACAGTTCAAGGCGCAACTAAAGACACATTTGTTTGACTGATTGAAACTGCGGCGCCTAGTGACTTCTGCTTTTAGTCACCGTGTATAAATCCGCTTTATTATTATTATTAAAGATGTTCTACAGAAAATTTTACACTGGACTGAATTTATATCTTGGGAGCAAAGTTCTGCTTCCCATCCTTTCCATGTCGTCCCTTTCCACTCTTTCCCCCTTTCTCGTTCCTTCTTTTCTGTCACAAAATGTCCCCCTCAAATACAGCCAAAAATGCGGCGCAGTGCTTTACACATTTTAGGGCCAGCATTCCACGCACATGTTAACCTGATGGTTAGCTAACCTAGAGTTATTTTCATCTCAGAATTAACTTCTGTTTCGTTGCATCAACTGAACTTATGTTACGTAATCCATACATTAAACAGCAGGTATAGTTACGCAAATAAATGAAACGTCTGAACGATGAACACTACAACTGTTAGCACAAAACAATAACAAAAATACATATACTGCTTGAATGACAGAACAAAAAATACACACTCGGTCCTTCTTTGACTCCAGGCGGCGGAACAAGTCGTCCATCCAACCCAACGGATGGTTTCCACGCTGGTTCCCTCACGTGACTGCTGACGATCGCCGAACGTAACTGCAGCACTGTCTGGCCCAGTAACAGCTCCGACAGGTCGAAGCGAGCAACTCCATATGGATCAGAGCATTTCCAGCCACAGGCGTCGTGCAGGCTATCTCTCACACTCTCTGCAAGAAACCGCAAAGTACGACTGGCTAATGCACAGCAAACACCAGTGGTTTGGTGGTTTAATGGTAAAGTGTCAAAGTTACTATTAAAATGTCTTGGGTTCCATTCCCAGTCAGATTGCTATAAGTTGGTTATTACTTGGATGGGCGACTGCCTGTGAACAGGTAAACCATCCCAGTATATAACCAACATCAAGGTCAGCTCAGCCTTTTATCCATTTGGGGTAGGTAAATCTAGCACCAACCGATACACGTCATTTTGAGAGGTTTTTGGACATCTGCTGTGCTGACCTTGATCTTCGACCTTTTGTTCTTCTGTGCCTTTGCATACAAGACACACACAATAAACAAAACAAGCGAGAAAAAGTGAACCTGGATTAGGAACACTGAGCAGATCATCATCACGCTCTTCACCGAACAACGAGTTGCCTTCTTCAAACTTGTGGATGACTCGGTCACGATCATGAACCTCCACTTCAAACAGCGGACCGTACAAACACTCCTTGATGTGACTCTGATCCAGCGACCCTGCAAAAACCAGTGTTAACTCCGCATAATAACCGTCTGTCTAAAATTTGAAGTTTTGATAGTTCAATATGCCACATCATGCATTTTCACAGAACCCAAGATATTTAACTCTAACTCTAACCCAAAACTAATTCTAAACCGAGTTGCAAGGAAATGCGGAAATTCAGTAAATTTCTTTGAAAGCGTATCAGAACTTATCTTAGAACTATCAGACTGCCAAACTTTCGAATTATCCAGCTATGCCGTGCATAATACTGCAAAAGCTGGCTAACAGAAGCTGAATCTTTAACTCAACACAAAAGATCTAGGTTATAAGCCGTGACTCCAACAAAAGCTGAGATGTCCACGTGGTACCAACTTATCAGGTATGAAAAAGGTGGGTCCTCATTACAAGCTTTGATTATAACCACTTATAATATAACCAATATATAATTATAACCAATCATTCAGTGGATAATACAACTCATCAGAATAAAAAAAAACTGATAAAACATGTTTGGCATTTATCCAACTAACATAAATACAAAAGCATTAACAAGCCAGCAAATTTTCAAATATATTCATGATAATATTTTGTATTTTTCAAAGCAATTACAGTTACTACAGACTTAGAGTACGCTAAAGTAGATTCAATTTCAATGTCATAATTGTGTGTTGGTTACAGTAAAAAATTCCATGCAAAATCTACATTACTGTAGAACAAACGCCAGTTCTGCTACTAACCAGTGAAGATAACGCTGACGTCATTCCAGTACAGATTCTCTTCATGCTCTAAACCCACACTCCTGTGCTCCGCCAGACCAAAGACGCTATACTTTATGTAAACCGGCTGACACCTACAAAATGTTTTAATCACAACAGCTCTACATATCTAAACTGTATCATCTTCATTCACAAAAAAATTTTAAAATGTGTATTGCTCATCAGTAGGGCCCACAGTTTTCCTCGGCCGATTTTGCCAAATTCTGCGGGCCAGTTAGTGAAATTCCACAGCTCCTGCAGCAAAAGTGTTCAAATTCTGCAGCTCAATGCGGCCTTCCGTTTGTGAGTAAACAGAGCTCTATGCAGTTCATAAACTTCAATTATTGAAGGCTGGCGATATGCTCAGTTATGCTAGCAGCATTCAAAAAAAATTATTAATTTTTTCCTTTTAAAAGTGCACACTCTGTCAAGTCGAATTGTGTTTATTTATTATTGTGTGCCGTATTGTGACGGCTACAACTAGGGCTCACAGATTTAGACAGGTTAGTTTTATCTTTTCCGTGATATAGTTAGTCTATTTAATTACGTTGTAAAGCCGATGATCACACTGATCATAGGTCATTTCTCAATTTCTGCAAAATTCCGTGAAGTTCCACGAAAATGTTAAAAAGTCCTCGGCTCGGCTCGGCTCGAAATTCTGCAACCCGTGGAAAACTGTGGGCCCAACTCATCAGGGTAAACCAATCTTCTAGCTCAGAGCGTCACCTGCCATATAAGATCACACAGCGTTACCTCCAACCTGACACAGATAAATTTGCCCCACTTAAACCCCAGCCAGACAGGCTAGTACTCAATTTACCTATCCCAAATGGATGGAAGGCTGAGTTGGCCTGGGTTGTTGATTACGTAGCTCCTCAAGCTAGTTTACCTACCCACAAACAGTCACCCATCCAAGTAGCAGGTTCAGCACAGGCAAACCAGCGGTGGTTTTAGGCCCGGGCTGAAGGGGGGGGAGCACAGGCCCCCAGTTTTTCTCCAGCCATCCCACCCCCCAGTTTCATGGCAACCCATGATTTTTGGCAAAAATAACACAAATATGTGATTTCTTTGAGTTTCCAAATTTTAGGAAAGGGGACAAATTTGCATCTAAAAACCAAAAGTGCTTCAGTTTCAGCGGGGTTTCAACCCCCTGACCCAGGGCTCTGCCCCTAGACCCTGCTGGGGGTTGCACCTCCAGACCCCTGTTATAAGCTCACACTACCATGCTCACCATGGTACCGTGCTCCCCCAGATATTGGGGGCTAAAACCACCAATGCAGGCAACTATGATCAATACACCCTAGCATGTGATACAAAGTAAACATAATAAATGTAAAGTGATACTTGCAACAACAAAATTAACTGACACAAGTGCAAAATCATTTAACGCCTTTGCCGGTGGTCAATTATCACGCAAATCTATAGAGATCACCGCAGTGGTATTTCACATGGCCTGCCTCTAAGTGCAAACACTGGCTTTTACTCCTATACCTGCTAAGTGTCGCTTGCATGCAGTGAACAACAGAAAGTTCTGTATGTAGATCTACATACAACCTTAACAGAATTTCCCTCTTAAAAAGTGAAGAAAAGTCCAAAAAGAGAAATACTTAAAGCCAAAAGCAAAAGTTGGAAACTTAGACCCGATTTCAATTCCAGGTTTGAGAGGGTAAAAGCCACTGAGTGAAAACAGTGTAAAAGCACTGTATACAAGTACATTAAAAACGGCAAAAATAAAAAAAATCATCAAAAATGATATGCGAATGCACAGAACTTCCAAGACAGTATGATTGGCATTAAACAGACCTCGTTTTCAGTTCAGCAAATGGTACGGGCACGGATGGCATTTTTGTTGCTGAATGGACGTGAATAACGAGTGGATTAAGGCGTTGTTTCTGACTGCGTGACAGCAACGGTTCACTGACTAATACGGAGGCATATGCATCAGTCACGGACGCCACCGGCTTGTCAAGTCGCTCAGTTATCATCAGTACACCTACAGATAATGAATGCTGAACGTGACAGAAGAAGAAGATTTCGCACAGACAGCTAGCTCTTCCCCTTTTGGCACTTGGAGCCGGCGAGGGTTAGACCCAATAAAGCTGGCGTACAACCGAAGTCGGTCGGATGGCCAGCTCTAATTAACAGCCAGCATCTTTAACCGACTGGGCCATTATACCTTCAGTCCTGGTCACAGGGCTTACTGTTATGCAGAACTCACCGTTTCTTCCCTAGTGATGGCCGCAACCACCGCCAGTACTCATTTTACCAACCCACGGAGGGTAGAAGGCTGAATCGATCTAGTTGGCTTGGCTTCGTACCTTGGACAGTCACTCATCCAAGTACTAACCGAACCCACCGTACAGTAACTTCGTTAAGTTGACTCAAAGTGCTAACGCTATGCCACGCTGCCAACCATAGTACTGGTAGTACAATAAATAAAATATCAACTACGCTATTCGAGTTAAGAAAATATTACATCATCACCAGCACACGCTTTAATTTTTTTGTTTAACTGGTCAATTTTTTTGAGTTACTGCAGATTAGACAAAGTCTCTTTGGAGCAGAACCTTTTATAATAAGCCAAGTGTAATGAGCACTAAAAGTTAAAAAAATATGTTAATAACAATGTCAAAAAAACGCCCAATGATGGGCAGAAATCATACGCACAAACTACAGTCAGTCAAAAAAAACAGGGCACCAAACTTGTGTGCATATCTTCGCCAAATATTAACAAATCTTCAAAATTCTTTCACCGGCAAACCATACGATGAAACATCCCACCACCACACTTGAAATTCGTTGCTACAATACCAGCACTAGTAGATATAAACAAGACAATAAGTGAGGGAGTGAGTACAGTTTAACGTCCCATGCAACATAGTATAGGTCATTTCGGGGATGGCCTTTGCAGGCAAAATTGCACATACACATAATAACAGAACAAAAAGTTTAACCTTTACAGAAAGTTTAACCTTTATAAAACACAAAACACAAAAAACGACCTAAACCTAAAATTGTAAGAACTACCGATTATAACTGCGCATATATATCGATAATGGCAGTTCTAATAATCTCCCCCAGAGAGTCATCAATCTCACAATGCTGTCTATCGGAGACCATAAAAGTAACATTTACACTTACCTGCATATAGCTTGGCAAACGATACTTTAACAGAGCACGATGGCGTTTCATCCATCTCCTTACTTAATCCACCTTTACCCTTCTCTGTGCCTGCATCTTTCGCTCCACTTTTACCCTTCTCCTTAGCTCCATTTTTACCCTTTTCTGCGCCCTTCTCTAAAACAACACCATGCATTTCTTATCCATATGTTTATCAGAATCGCAAAAGCTTCAAAAACACAAATGACTAGAAATTTGGGACAGATACCAATGTAAGTCCGCCCAGTGCTGTAAGTCCGATTTGGGGAAAAATTTACAAAGGTTAAATTTTCCGTGAAATTTTCCCAGTAGCAAAGTCACATGGCCTGCACTCGAGTGCATTAGCATACACAAAATGCGCAATGCCGACTTAGCATGTGTCAACAATCAACATGCGCGCCTATAACTTCTTATAAGCGGACCTCACCAAATGTTTTTTGTTCGACGCAAAATGAATTGCCATTAATAACGCCGTTTTCCACTTGGGAATATTCTCTATTCATTTCAAAGATATTCGCAGGCAAACTCAAAAGTTGTGAAAAATCACACCAAATTTTGGACGTTTTTTTGCCATCCCAAATTTTAAGGAGGCAATGCCCCCAAAATTGTACTCGATTTATCACCCTCACCTTGAGCACGTCAAATGGCAAAGTTTCATGGAGCCATTCACCCTACTTCCGATGTTATAAGCGCACATTCGGTGGATTTAAACCAATTTTTGACCCCCCTTCGAAAAAAATTGTAAGGGGGACCCTATACCCAATGGGGTCTGTGCTAGCAGGACTTGGTCATTCTCTCACATGTGTAAAATCTGGGGGTCAGCACCCCCTAGGGGCCGAAATATGGTCTTCTGAAAGTCGATTTGGGTGGGTACGATTTGACCTTCAGCTCTCAGTGGTTCACCAGACTTTTTTCGCCTAACGTGAGAGGAATTGCGGTCGATCAGCGTGACACTACCTTGTGAATGATATAGACTTGTGTCGCAGCCCGAAATCGCCAAAAAATCCATAAAACCCTCTATTTTGGCGTTCAGGGTCATTCAAGGTCATTGAATTCGACGCCAATCGAGAGCCAGTGTACGACTTCCTATTAGTGATTAATAGTAACCTAGGCCCTATCTCGCACCATTACTGAGATACAGCGACTTATTGGCCAAAAATCGCAAATTT
>Ga0056128_1001147_pt1 | contig 28408 bp, 18 predicted proteins | sample WorMetLIZISLAND2_FD_71113 | JGI IMG/M metagenome (GOLD analysis project Ga0056128, IMG submission 71113) | Marine gutless worms symbiont microbial communities from Max Planck institute for Marine Microbiology, Germany - Olavius geniculatus... ... | reverse complement strand
TGCTGGACTGTTTCGTAAGCATTAGCATGAGCGCATGTGACTGTGACGTCACTGTAGTTGGCCTACGGGCTGAGCACGGCTTGACCAATCAGAGTCGTCCACGGTATAACCACGGCCGTTTAACTGAACGGGATCAGCTGATCCAAGTTCAACTTGGTGCAACATAATTCAGCGTGAACTCGGTTCAACTCTTGATCTAGGTTCAGCTGAACCAAGATCATGAACCACGCTGGTGCAACTCGCCCTAAATGTTGCCTATAACAAGTGTAAAAACTGACGTTTTGTACATTTATTATTAGAACAGCTGCATGATAACGATCTAACACCACCAAATGACTGTATGAAATCACATGATCACTTCACACCATGCTCACAGATATACTGACCGATGTTGGAACAGAAGAAGGCATTCATTGCCTGAAGCCAAAGGTTCAATGCTGAACATGTAGAGCCAGCCGTCCTCGCAAGCCACCAGCAGTACTGCCTGCTTCTGTATCCTGCATACACCATCATCATCATCATCGTGGTGGCGTAGCATAGTGGTTAGAATGTTGGTCCCGGCCGGCGGACTTTCCTCATCCTGCGCTAGACTGATGGACGGCTGCTTGACCACTTTGTGGATACGGCGTCCACTATCAGTCAACCAACAAGGCCAACTCAGCCTGCCATCCCTCCGGGGTCAGTTAAATGAGTAGTAACCCATTAAACTTGGCACCTTGAAATCTTGCTGTTTCTGCGTAACAGCAAGCTTACTGGCATCAGTTTTCTCTGGGAAAAAACTTGCTGACACAAAAGTGTCCTTGTTACTGTCAATACTGTCAGAATTCCTTGAAACTGTTTTCGTAGTTTCCGAGCTGTTGTTATCACCATGTTGAGAAGCACCCTGCCTATTCAAGTTCCGTAGCCTAGCACGTTCACGCATCTGCTCTTCGAAAGGCAATGTAGGTAGCGGACCTGTGGGTTACGGAAGGTGGGGACCTTTGTACAGCTGACTGGGCTGCCTGGCCGGCCGGTGCGCCGACCGGTGCGCCAGCCTGTGTTTGCAGGCTGCATGCAGCGGCTGTGCAATCGACGGCTCTGGTTAGTGACGAAAAGCGCATTAGATGTGTACGTCATACACGACGATGCTCTATACAAATTGACAACCTTTATCTTTATCATCATCATCACTCATCAGCCAATGGTTCAATGATAAATAAATACGTACATCCATCAGTCTTTATCCTTCACAACAGCAGACCTATATTCCGAGCATGAAATCTTTAATTTATTCCACTATAATTATCTCCGCTAACGGTTCAAATCGAGCCGTGTTACGAGACGGGTGACCGTTTATAGACAGGTAAACCACCTCGGCATATAACCAACCACCTAGGTTAACTCAGCCTTCCATCAATCTGTGGTAAATAAATCGAGTAAGGAACTGTCTGGCTCAGGCTGCGGCTAAGATTGGGCACGTTCCTAAGAAAAAATATGCACCTTTAAGAGCTGTCATAGTAATTCTGAGTTAAGCATAGATTTGTTCAACTGTAAATATGATTCGCTCTTTGTAATAACAGCAACATGTAGCATATATATAAATAATGATAACACAGAGCACAAAATTGCAATTTACGCAATTTTCCACATGGGAGTGCCACAGCCAATGACGCACTGCACTGTTACATGGAAGCTACTTATTGTTTGATTCTCAACTTCTAGAAGCGGAATTCTTTCCTGTGTTATAAAAAGTCAACTGACTACACATTGTTTTGACTCTTTTAGAGTAACACCGACGTATTCCTATTTTGGGCCACGATCTGGACCCATCAGCCATCCCCGACAAAACATCAGCTATAACTTAGTACTCAAGAAATTCGGAAACAGCGAGTTCTTTAGGTCACAATATTCCCCATCACCGCACTGTCGATTATCTGCAAACTATAAATTAAACACAGTCACGAAAAACAGATACCTAACTGGGCAACTTACTACTTTACTCCCAACTTATATATTTACACAATAAATGTGATCAGACATACGTAGCTATAACACAGACGTTCCTGACTCCAGAGATGAGTAGGTTAGCCACGGCATAGTACCTACTCTAAGTAAGGACAACAGAGACTTGGCTAAGCTACATACTTAAGAGTACTTACTTATTTATTTGCTTATTTACAATATGCTTCGCAATATACTATCAGACATACGTAGCTATGGCACAGACATTCTTGACTCCGGAGACGGGTAGCTTAGCTATGGCGTAGTCCCTGCTTTGTGTAAGAACCTCGGAGACCTGACTGGGCAGGTAGTTGACCGATGTACGGATTGCTTGTCCGAAGTAATCCATCCAGCCACTCGGAGACCCACTCTCGGCCGACGTACTGCAACATACACAAATGGATACAGAATAATAATAATAATAATAATCTCACCAGGCAGGTTCAGCAGCAGAGTTGGCAGCCATTCGCAAAGAGGACAAATATGTTGATCTTGGCGCTCGTTATATCTTCGAGCCCATCGCCATTGAGACCTTGGGAGTATTCAACGCATCAGCTGGCCAGCTCCTGGCTGATCTTGGAAGAAGAATCGCAATTAATACTGGCGAGGCTAGAGAGACTAGCTTTTTATTTCATAATGATAATAATAATAATAATCTGACTTGTAAAGCGCTAGTATGTGCTAAAAGAAAGACTTCAGTGGCGCTGGCGGCCAGAACTAGTTGCTGAAATTAAATGTCTGACGGAAGATGTGTGTCTTCAACCTGGATTTAAACACAGTCAGGTGAACAGCTACTTGTAACATCAATAATAGTATATGAGAATACATGTGAGCAAGCTGGTAGGCCAGCAGGGACATTGTTGCTTGTTGGATAAGAATTCTAGCGGTCCAAACCGTTTTCAAATTTGCTGTGGCGTACCAGCATGGACGTTGTCTACAGCACAAGCCATGCTACGAACCAGAGACACTGTTGCATGCAGACCGAGTCAAATACTGACAGACAGGCTGACTAAAAATGAGAATAAGGATCAGTTATAGTTTGCAGTGTTGTAAGCCAACAGCTCATAAACAGTTATTTTATGCACTGAAACATCAATTCATTCACCCCCTTCATCCACTGTTACCATAGTACACCATATGACACCCATGCCTGTGTACATAATTTCGAGCTTCCCTACAAAATCACCAGCATCGATGAGTCCATAATAAGTTGATGTAAGTTCATCAAATTACAACCTTTATATACATTGTTGTTGCTGACGTTTGAGCAAAAATGTATATGAAGGTTGTAATTTGATGAATTTATCAACTTATTAAGTTATGTTTCAACCTATGAGTCTATTTAAAGACATTGATGAGTCCAATTTTGCTTTTTCTGAATTGCAGGAAGACTGATTCTAGATTTTTAGTTCGTAAATTATAATCTCGTAAACCATTATTGAGCAATGTGCGTTGTATTTAACAGTGGTAGTCTGTCAATGTCGACATTGAATAGTAGAAATAGAAAACAGAACCGAGCACAGCATCTATTTCTCTATGTAGATCCATTATTTTATTTTTTATTCCTAACGAGGCTCTATCAGTGAACTTGTAAAAATGCTACAATAAGCCAGCGGACAGGAGGGAATTCGAGTGAACCTTCTGTGAGCTTTGACTTGGATATTTCATCGGCAAAAAATTTAAGGTATCAAATTTAAACTGATTTTGTACAACATTATCGTAAGCTGACACTGCAACAAGCTCAAATACTAGAAACTAAAGCTTAAACATCAGAAAGCAACACACAAAGCCAATCACAAGTCACCCACTAACCCAGACTTGTCGGTGGTTTGTCCAAGGTGAAAGACATGGACAGTTTCGGTATTGCTGGAGCAGGCCAGATACTCAGTGTCCATGCTGAACGCCAACGAGTGAATCACTGCACAACTGTACGCACACACATATTTCATCAGTTAATTCAGTTCTATCATCATCATCATCATTTCTGGCAAGCACCACTAAGAGTGCGTAGCGCCGAACATGGACATCAGTCTCCAGCGTGGATGGTTCTGAGCCAAGTCAACTGTGTTGTCCATATTGAGGTCGCTGGATTTTAGATCCTGCTGAATGGTTTTCATCCACGTAATACGAGGACACGTAATTCAGTTCTATGGCAGCTTGGAAATGTAATAATTAGGTCAGTTGACTTAGGATTGACACGTCATTGGTTCAACTCCCAGTCATGTTGCTGTCACATCCAGATGTGACGAGCATCGTTGGATAAGCGCCGATCCCATCCGATCCGATCCGTGTTGCTGTCAAGTGGTTACAACTTACAGGCGGCTGTCTGCAGACAGATAAGCAATCTAGGTATATACCCAACATGAAGGTCAACTCAGCCTTCCATCCCTCTGTAGTAGATAAATTTTGTACCGACCTGTCTGGCTACAGTTGAGACACAGTGTATTCATCTGTCGAGTGGCAGGTAACACTGTCTGATCGCATATGGCAGGTGACGCTCCATAGCTCTGTGATAAGGTTCCATTAAATGGCTATGCACAACCTTTAACTTTTTAGCAAGTAAGTACACATACAAAAAAATTAGCACCATGACAATTACTACTTCTGGATGATGCACTACTTAATCAACTGTCTAAGTGCTTCAATCTTTTAGGGTTAAGTCTTGTTGTGCTCATCACGAAAAGCATCAGTATCGTGGGTTGAAAAAGCAGGTTAGCCCAGAAAGTTGTAATTTTCAGACAGACAGCTGCAATTTTTTTTTCACAGGAGATTATGGATGCTTTAAATTTCAACTTTGCTCCTAAATTTGTCCAAAATAAGGGCCCTTCAGCCCTCAAGTTTGCATTTTTGGTCGAACATTTTCTGATAGAAACATTTTCAGACAATTTCCGACATCCTAAAATTAGGGGGGGGACAATTACCCCCACTGCTTCCCTCCCCTCCTGTGCCATGACACTGAAAAGACGTTCGCCTGAGACAAGACGTTTAAAATATAAAACACACAATCATTATTTTATATATTCGTCTGCCACACTTCACAGCTAACAATCACAATGTAACAAACAAATACAAAAACACAAAATTACAGCAAAATAAGAGCACACTAAAAAAATAGATACAACTGGCAATGTAAAACTTTGACAGTTCATTGGTGCAAAAAGTAATCAGATCACATTGAAATGATTTGAGTTTGCATATAAAATTTGTTTTTTTTAGAATTAACACCTTCCTTCAAACAAACCACAAAAATAGTTTACAGTAAAAATGTTTACACATGTAACTTTAAAATCTTCCTAAATGAATAGAAGACACTGAAGAACTTTATACTGATACACAGAAATATCTGCATGAAAAGGGACCAAAATATGAAACCAAAACTTGCCGTTTAACACCACGACGAAAGTCATACAGCTTGTGACCATCTGGAATTGAAAAAACCCGAATAACAGTACCCTACACACCACAGAAAACAAAACCATCAAACTTTAGAAATTGTCACAGCAACAATTTCAATGTTATTTGACACAGTAAATCACAAGCATTAAAATAATCGTTCAGTAACCCTAACTAACTAACTAACTGCAGCAAGGGGACTGTTGATATAATTTGCTAATATGCGTTAATATAATTAGAATAATTATATGTTACCTTTACAGAGGCGGAGGCAAAGCAAGTTGCCTGAGAGTTGAAGCTAATTGCAGCGAGTGCGCTGTTGTGAGCTTGTACTGTCATCACTGCACGCTGCGACAGACATATACAGAGGAGTTCAAAATCCACGTAGGAGAGTTAAAGAAATGCATACAGCTTATAAACTAAATCCATCATGGGATCACACAGTACGCGAGTTCATGTTTCGTCGAGAAGTAAGATTATCTTTTTTCTAATCGGCATCCGCTTAATCTGACATCCGCTAAGAACCGAATCCGATTAGCTTACTTCTTATGCACAGATTAAAAAGTGAACTGAAAATCAATTAGAAAGTTTCTAATCGCTAGGGATTAAGAAAACATGCTTATTCTTTTGCACTGGAGCTGTCTGGTGTTAATCGGTAATGCCTGGATTAACTTTGGTGTTAGCTGCTGTTTCCGATTATCTTTCTTCTTATCTGGTAGATAATCAGAAATGTTGGTTCTTAGAAGAAAGATAACACCGAATTCTAACTTCAGTTGATGTTTCCGATTATCTTGGTATTTATTCTAAGAGAAAGTGTCGACCGAAGTGATAATCCTACTTCTCGACGAAACATGAACTCACGTATGTTACCTGCTACCTGACATACATAAATATGCCCTGCCTTAATCCCAGACAGATAGACCGATTCTGAATTTACCTATGGCATCCCAATGAATGGTTGACTTGGGTGGCTGGTTATATACTAAAATGGTCTACTCGTCTGCAGACAGTCAGCCATCCAGGTACTAAATGGGTCTGGTGTAGGGCAACTACATTGATCGAATACAACATGTTAACGACTAGATCACACCACACCTTATGTGCTTGTGCGGCACGAGAACAACTGATATATGAGTCTCCTTTACGATTTTTGTCAACACTTCCTCGATTCAGTAAACAAGTGTTTCTCAACTGTTTCTGGCCCATGCTCCCATGCCAAGCCCCTCACTGAACTGTGGCTCCAACAGGCATGTGTTCTTTTGTGTACTGCATGAAGTGCATGTTGCAGGTTCAACTTCTGCATCAAATAAAGACAAATAAACACAAAATATAAAGCGAGAACGCACAGACCAGGGTGATAGCATCGAAGACCTGGACCTCTCCTACATCCACACTGCCTGGGTAAGCAAGATATCCGTCGGTGCCTGCACTACTAGCTGACAGCGCACAGATGCCTCGGGAGTTGAGCGGAGTGTCACAGATACGATGAAGCACTGTCATGTCATGAATGTTGTGTACAAACAGGCTCGTCTCCAGGCAGACGATTAACCGCTGCGTGCAACATCAGAATAAAACGTAAACACAGGAAATTTAAGCTAATGCTCATGAGACGCGTGAGAGCCTATAGCAGTAGTCTAATATCTCCATGGATAGATCTCATCGCAATTTGCTTTTCTGCAGCCGAAAATCACCAAAAATCACTAAAAAACCCCATTTAGGGTGTTCAAGGTCCTTCAAGGTCATTGATGTTGACATTCCTAAGAAGCTCGTCACCAGTGCTTGTTTTGCAGATAAGCAGCATATCTGTGACTATCTGCAACCATTTTCACACTAAGCAAGCCAACAGAGGCAAAATAACGTCTTTTTAGCGATTACTTCCATCACGTTTGGCAAAAAGTTGGGCGTTCTAACACTTATAATTTTGTCATCGAAATAGCTACCGGCGATTGAGGAGAAAGTCTTAATTCTAGCACAGACTACGGATAGCAAAATGGTTTGCAGATGCTCGAAATCGATCTATTTTGACACTTTCTTTAGTTTTACTGCCACGTATAACATATACATTGGGACAGCATAACGAGTTAGTTGCATGGCACCGCCAAGCGAACACTGTAGAGTTTGATCTATGGGTCAGACTTGCGTTTGCCCATCTTTCTCCCCTTCATTCGTGGGGACCCCCTTCACCCAGCGGCATAAAAGTTTGTCACGAAATACTACAGACATGCTATCATAAGGTGAAAACCAAAAGTCTCTATCTCACCTGGTCTTGAAACGATACCGGGTCATGACAGACAGAATTACCATAGCTAATACAAAAAATACGCGCTATAGCTAGCTATGCTAGCTCTCGCACATAAAAAGACTATAATGCACAAAATTTAATTTTGGCTAAAGAGACAGCACACCCCAGATCTGCCAAACTAGATTTTGAGTCCTAGAGAAAAAACAAAAAATGGGAAGAAGAAAAAAAACAGGAGAGCAAAGGGAGGCAAGCCCTCCCTCCCCCAATTTCACATTCTGGTGAGTGAAGTACTACAGCTGACAGCAAGTAAGTAAATAAAGTAAGTAAATTTAATTTATAAAGCGCACAATGTCAGTGAGAAACTCACTGAATCTGAAGCTTAGACTGACTAGCTTGGTCCAAAGGTTGCTGCTGCATCAAAGATGTACAGATGGAAAGAGCCAACATGAAAACTGGCTGTCTCTGGCACCACCTTCATGGTGTTTCATAAAAAGCACCCTTTGTTCTTTCATAACTCAGTAGAACAGCAATATAATTACCCAACTTCTCATAAACTTATGACCATTCAACTAAGTTACAAAAAAAGAAAAGAGCACCATTTTTACGAAATACTAAGCATTTTCACTGCGAGTGACAAGACTTAAGTCTAGCACATAGCCACACGGCAGTATTCCTCTGTAATAGGGCAGTATAAATATTATGATGTGATTCAGAGACCGTAAAAAAAGCAGGTCATCAAACAGCAAAAGTACATTACATACCAATCGATTTAACCGTAGGGCAAGAATTGGAGTAGAGTAATTGTAGGAGCATATTTCCGTTCCTTTCTTGAAGTGGCAGATGCGAAGTTTGCAAGGAAACGAAGCACCGACAATGGCAACAAGACTGCTCGAAAACAGTCTTTCCACACAGCACACCCCTCCGTCGCACTCTGCAACAGATGTACTCATTCTGCTAACATCTGCAACCATGATTTGATTGCTGAAGATGTATTCCGGCAAAGTAAACATCAAGCATCCACTTGAATTATTTCATTACTTATCAGCTTCTGTTGAAGCACCCAGAATCAAATGGTTTACCAGCATGCATATCACTGTCATCGTTTATTATGCTAATACAGCAGACACAATGATACATACGAAAAACAAAAAAAAATAAAATACATACAAGTGACACAATACCATCAAAGATAGACAATGAAAATCAAAACAAAATAGTATGTGCACTCATCCTATCTACATCATATTTTTAATCTTGAAATGTGTTACCAGATCAATATTACTCGTAAGTACATATCCGTCACGAACATGATTTTTTTTATACCACACTGCATTTCAAAGATATTTTACTAGGATCACAGAAATAGGTTGAACATAATCAACATGTAAATACCTGTTTCATAGATTTTGTCCAAACTTTCCACTAAACTGAGAGCATACAGCCGGTATCCACTGACGGTGCCGACTGATAGAGACCTGAACAAAACATTTCAGACATCAGATCGAGATTAAGACAAGTACCACACAATACACTAAAATGCATTCAGTAGTTAATGATGGTCAATGTAACGAATTAATTTTTTTCACAATTTATACAACAGTAATTTTTACTACTGCACTGAATAAATAGCAATAAAAAAGAGTGAGAATATGAAAAGCAACTTAGAGTGCTCACTTGCTAAAGTCACCACGCAGCAATCCACTCGTTTTTCTCTTCTTACATCCACCGACCTTCTGGCTTCCTGATGAATGGCAACTCAAGTTCAAGCTTGCTTCTTTTACTTACTTACTAGTAACTCACCTTATCTCACTGATCTCCTACATCATCACAAATCTACAAGATTCACATGCTCATCTTCCAGTCATCTACTTGACGTTCTACACCATAACTTGTCTTTTGGTTCCCGTGCATTTCGAGTTTTCACATCACAAATATATAATTCCGTTCCTCTTCCATATTCGCCAAGCTCAACATTTGCCGCTTACAAACATCATCTTAAGGCTTATTATTTTCAGTCCACTTTTCTTGCCCCCTAACGCCCCTCTCCAATGCACCCAGATTCTCTTGTGAGATTTTGGCGCTATATAAATTGGTACTTATTTATTTACTTACTTATTACGTGAGTTCATGTTTCGTCGAGAAGTAGGATTATCTTTTTTCTAATCGACATTCGCTTAATCTGACATCCACTAAGAACCGAATCCGATTAACTTACTTCTTATCCATAGATTAAAAAGTGAACAGAAAACCAATTAGAAAGTTTCTAATCACTAGGGATTAAGAAAATACACCTATTCTTTTGCATTGGAGCTGTCTGGTGTTAATCGGTAATGCTCGGATTAACTTTGGTGTTAGCTGCCATTTCCGATTATCTTTCTTCTTATCTGGTAGATAATTGGAAATGTTGGTTCTTAGAAGAAAGATAACACCGAATTCTAACTTCAGTTAATGTTTCCGATTATCTTGGTATTTATTCTAAGAGAAAGTGTCGACCGAAGCGATAATCCTACTTCTCGACGAAACATGAACTCACGTATTATATTCCGCAAAATCCGGCCAAAAGCCACTACTACGCACTAGCCAAAACAGCTGTGACAAAAATATAAATGGCAATCAACGATGGCATATATTACGCCGTTCAAATAAATAAATAAGTAACAACTCACGTGAAATCTTGGTTGAAATTGACGAAGCATTTCGGAGGGTCGGCAGAACGGTCGGCTAAACCAGTCAGACTCATCAGACCATCGACGCCCGTCTTCAACTTGTCGTAGAAACGATCCGTCTTGATTGCAAACGTGGTACTGTTCGATTTATCACAAATAAAAACATCGATATGTCGACTTAATGTTATATGAATCCCTAGCAGCTGATGCGATGAAAACAAAAACAACAGAGCCACGCCCACAAGCTAAAAATAGTACAAACAGATAGGAAGTAAGAAAAAAGCGTCTTAAGTCTGTCACAGGGAGAGTAGACTGTAGAAGTCTGTCAGAGAAGAACTATGGTCAGAAATTATCAGAATGCAGAGCTGACGACCATAACAATATAGAAATATCTAGCCGGATAAATTAAACAGAGTCAGATAGAAGGCGAACTTTGGATCTATAAATGGATAAAATAATGAGCTGAAAATCAGAACAAGAAAGATTACAATGAAGAGAAGAATTACCGTGTTTTGTGACAGTGAGATGCTGAATAAGCTGATTACACCACCAACTATGTCAGCAGGAAGTGATTCTGATGAAGCGGATTTATTACCTCCGCCAAGGAGGTAATGTTTTGCCAGACTTTGTTTGTTCGTCTGTCTGTTTGTCTGTGTTTGTCCTGGATTCTGGATCACCTTGAAATTTTCGTTACCATTACTTTCAATGGGGCATAAGGGAAACCGCTGCAAAACCATGGTGCTGCCACCTAGCGAACAACATTGCCTTGACGGAGGTGTGCGGGCTTCGACTGCTTTCTAGTTGTCATGGATTTTACCTTTTTTCTACAGCTTTTCGACAACTATCAACATTTGTGAGATTTAAGCTGCTGTATATAAAGATGTTTACCCCATAATTGGCTAATATCTTGTTGGCTAACATCTCGAGTTGGGTGTATTCAAATTTTACTAATGTCATCCTATCAGTATACCTGTTAGTTCCAATTCAGTCCAAAGTCCAATAAACAAATAGCACTGATGATACTAACCTAGTAAAAATGACATCCCAAATTCTGACCTAATAAAACAAGCATAAGTTGGACTGACAATTGCTCTGCAGTGTGCATTATCAATTATTGCTAACTTATATTGCAACTACGACTGTGTTGCAAAACTGAACTATGCTATATACTAACATTAATAGTAATGATCCTCCTGACTTAATTTCTAGAGGTAAGCTACACTTAGCAGCTATGAAGTTTTCAAGACATTCCTATAAAACACATAAATTAAATTGGAGTTGTTGATAGCATCCAATACAAACCACAGAACCGGATGCTACAATGTCACAAAATTTTCAACTAAACAGCAACTGCTAATACTGAGAAAAAATCTTCATATATTATACTGGGCGACTTCACTTTTTGACCTAGACTTTCACTGAGCCTAAACTTCGGTCTAAGTACCTACTTAAGTCAAAAAGTGAAGTGATTTCACTGAGCGAAAACATGGCGACTAACACGGATAGTTTAGTAAATTAAAACAGTCTCGTACCAAAAATAAATGCCGTAATTGCTACACAATGACGTAAGACGTTATGTAATTACGTCATTTGCGTGTGCAGTGCAATTAAATAAGCAAGTCCAAGCGGGTTGATTGATTTCCTGTTAGGTTTACCGGTTTTCTGCCATTTTTAATCGTTTAGTTTAACTTTGGTCTGAGTACAGACTTTAGCGTTCAGCTTTAGATTTGGCTCAGCGAAAAGGCGCAGCGAAAGTCTAAGTCAAAAAGTAGCCCACTGCATTAGCTACACTGTACAATAACTCTAAAGCAGTAATTCTAAGCAGAAACCGCATTAACATGAACTGACGCTGCTATACTTGATACATCCTAGGAATAAAACTCTGCTATGTGAACAAGTATGGTGTTCATTGCTTGTCTGGATGCAAATTTCGTCAAAAACATTGAAGAGTCATTGGAAAATTGAAGATAACGACATTGATAAAATGTAGACAATCTCTACGTTTATTGTACGCACATCTACTTGCAACCATACAACACTAACTGTACTGGAAACACAATGTAACAGAACAGTACAATATCGTTGGTCTGTCTATGAATCGGTAAAGAAAGCTTGGACGGTCCCATGTGACTTAATCCAATGTTAAGAAAGTGGATCTTAGCAGAGTATTTCAATAGAGATGAAGCTATATATTCAAACAACATATTATATACTATCAAAACCGACTGCAATTGCACACCTACTAGATGTACCATCTTATACAGGCATGTAACTGAATAAATATGAAACTGGCTTGTGCATAGAACTATTCCAAATGCTGCACACACAATTTTTTTAGCTGCAGGTATGTACCAGAACAAGTACAGCTTTTTGGTGTTTTACCCAAGTCAACATGTCGCATAGGTCTAATGTGTGCTAGGCACATTCACTATTTTCAAATTTTAGCAGCTTTAATTTCAAATTATTCAATTTCTGTCACTTTGAACACACCTTTATGCATTATATCCTTATGTTTACATTGTTATTTGGAACTGAATAGGCTGCAAATTATGGGTAGCCACGACGAAGGCAGTTATTTCAGATAGTGACAGAACTACATCATGTAGTCAAACATTGAGCAGACCTCGCTGACTGACTCGGGCAGCAACTCGGCAACAGTTCGCTGCATTTCATTTGCTGCCATGCTGTTGAAGCAAGTGCATCGTTTCATCTTTATTCGGAATAAAGAGGGATATAATCTGAACTATATACAGTCGTACTGGATGATTGGCGCTTGCGTGCAAGTCAATAGCATAGGCGTCACTCAGACAGAGCAACAACCGCTAGAGAGCATAGCAATACCGCCGCCGCGATAATCGACACGACGAGAAGACATTTTCGATGGCAGTCATCTTCTCGACACACCAGTGACATGAAATTAATAGAGCTAATAATAGCAAAATGCCCACCAGAGAAGCAAATTACCAGTCAAGAACATATCAATGTGGATGTCACAGTATACCCAATGATGATATTAGCCAATAGCCATAGTACAATACACTCAGCAGTAAAAAGGTGTTAAATTAAAAACGGAAGATATGGCTATGATAGTCTTACAAGTGTCATCTGCTGTAAATACGCCTCTACTATACTTACATGATTAAAACATTATTAGGCTGTACAGATCAAAACAGAACAAGTTTAAAGTTTCGTTTCATACCCAGATGTCAACTCTCTGTACATTAACCATTTTTACATAGAACAAAACTATTAGCAATAAATATTTTCCCATGACAGAATGCCTTTTATTCTTTTTTAAATAAATAATTATACACAACCGTCAATATCATCACAAAATAAAAAATATCAGCAAATAAACTTCGTACAGATGAGGCTAATAAACAGTTTATAAATGTGACAAGTGTCAAAGTAAAATTTAGAAATTTATGGAATAATGCAAACACATATCATACTGCAAATGATCCATCATAAAAGATAATTTTGTCAAGCAGTGAAATTTAGATTAGCGTAACAATTTTCAAAAATATTCATTTGTTTGCATTATGCAAATATCAGCTGAATGGAACTGCAACATTACAATTACTCCAGCTACTATTAACAGCACGGCTATATGCTATCATACGGTCCAATTAGTAGTAGTAAAGTACACAAAGACTAACAAATCGATACAGACGAGAGACTCGCACCCTGCTACGTCTACCAGAAATTAATCCGCACGCACACACATACACACATTATATGATCTTACAAAAACATACAACAGAACTCATGCAATTCGCACATCGGTCCAGCATTACAGCACAGAAAGAACATATCAGCGACTTTACGATCATTTTCTAAAAACGAAGCAACGTCTATGGTCAGAACGTCTCTCAACTAGATGCCAGTATTGTGAGTTTTACAACATGCAATCCTCTTTTAAAACCTTCAATATAGATGTAAATTACTGCTAGACTGCCAGTGCATTACTATGTAATGAATACTGAGGGCAAATGATAAAACTGCCCACAATGCATTGCTGGGGATTTTTTCCTCAAGCGTTGTTAATGTCTTTTAACAGTCACTAATATTTATATCCAGATTTGCTCTCCATAATTCATTTCGTGATGGAACAAATATTGAAGCACCATGCTAAGGAATTTTGTAGCTTGGAAAGGGAATGTTTTCCTATAGACAACTGTAAACGTGAGGTTTTACCATTTCACCCTTGATACATCGTTTAAAATGTACAACGCATTATTACATCTTACCAGCCGAAAAAAACTGAAAACGCACTTTCATGGCTGCAGCAGAAACTGTCCATTGGCAATCGGGAATCCACAGATCGGACTCAGTGAGATGGAAATAAGTAACAATTTTACATTGTAGATGATAATATAAAAAACACAAAGAAACAGTCTCCTGAATCGAATATTATCCAGTCAGTGTCGGACCGAAACGAACACTAATTGCTGCCTATGTCCGAGGCCGGGCCAACACGCCTCAATGGACAACGAGTGTATCGGCAGCCTAGGCTCGCTCGCCGCGAATACGACGAGCCAGCTGGATGTCCTTGGGCATGATGGTGACACGCTTGGCGTGGATGGCGCACAGGTTTGTGTCCTCGAACAATCCAACGAGGTAAGCCTCACTTGCCTCCTGTATTACGCACACACAAATGCACAGAACTCATTAGATAGCTAATTGCCACGTAGCCCGATCAAAAAATTGTTGATCGTCTTCCAAAAAAAAACAAAATGTTGAGGCAGAAAACTTGGGGCAAAAAATGAAATTTTGAGCACATAATCTGCCGTCGGAAATTTACAGCTGGGTGTCCACTGTCCAAAAAATGCAATTTCCTTCACCTCTCACTTTTTAACCCAAGACACCAGTGCTTTCAGAAAATAGAAGGGTGATGATAGTTATACAAACTTTCCTTATGTTGCTGTTACTCGAACCGTGCTCACAAACAGCATTAACAAAACTGTAGTAAACTAGTAGTATAAATGACTCAACGTGCTGTTACATCAAATTTTACACTAGTTTCATGCTACAGACTAGATGACTCAAATGTCAAGTATCCATTAACAAGTCCTATACTTCGGATGAAATCAATAAAATCGTCCATTTTTCGCAGCCACCTGCCAATCAATATTTTGTCAATTTAGAAGTCTAGAAAAGGTCAAATGATTAAACAACATGACAGCTATTACTATCACCGGTTTTTGCCAATTTGGCGAAACACATAAAATGCATAACGTTGAAACAGCAGAGGAAGAGCACGCTTTGGAACTTTCCAACAGAATGCTCCAAATTTATGACAGAGGGGATTATGAGTGTTCAGAATTTAAATTCTGCCCCTGAATTCCACAAATTGAAGCATTTACAGCCCCAAACTTTGTATTGTTTCTAAGAAAAAACTTGCTAACAAAAACAGATTTCTGACATGCAAAAATTACAGGGAGATACGAGACATTTTTGCATTTTCCCATGATGCCACCATTCAGAATACACTGCGCGAACCTGAAGAGCTCCAATGGCTGCGCTCTGGAAGCGGAGATCTGTCTTGAAGTCCTGCGCGATCTCGCGGACGAGTCGCTGGAACGGCAGCTTGCGGATCAGCAATTCGGTCGACTTCTGGTAGCGACGGATCTCACGCAGGGCCACCGTTCCCGGCCTGTAGCGATGCGGCTTCTTCACTCCACCGGTAGAGGGCGCACTCTTGCGGGCAGCCTTTGTAGCAAGCTGCTTGCGCGGAGCCTTCCCACCCGTCGATTTACGTGCAGTCTGCTTTGTACGAGCCATCGATGCAGTAACTCACTAACCTGCAAAAACAGATCACTTTTAACTACACATCAAAATTAATTCTCTCACAATTTCTCTCTGCAACGAGTTTAATAAACAGCAAAAGATACAACAGATTAGCATGGGGACTGCCGCACCCCAGATTTTGTGCTGTCGAAAGACTTTACTATCTGCAATTTTTCATTTATTCGGCGTTAAATCCTCCATTTTGGGAAAATCTGGAACAAAATTAAAATATGGAGCACTCCTGTCAGAAATTGTGCTTTTGCTGTAACGTAACAAATACACACAGATTAATCAACAATTTCCTTACTTTTAACTACACATAAACAGCTTCCAAAAATAGAAAAAAAACGCACACTTCAGCGTTAAAGGTGTGAACATTGATCAATACACGGGCAGCACAGCTAGCTAGCATTAGCAAGCAGAAGCCTGCCCCTGTAATTCATGCTAATATATATTACGACGGAGCCTACGGACGTACAATGCACTATGATCACGTTAACGTTAGTATCTATTACATTCCTAAACTCAGTCTCCCAGTCACATACTTTTATTTTTATTCAAATAACCACCTTCGATGACCCGAACATGTGGCCAACCCATAGCCGGTAACGCTAACAAAGCATTTTCGTCCACCACACAGAAAAATGTTGTCTTATTTTGTTTCAGTGGCAACTACTCTGTCTACGCCTATCTCTGACAATAATACGGGCACAACAAACAGCATAAACTGGGATATTTGTCCATATTTACCAGAATATCCACAAATTCTAACAACACGTATTCAACACTACAACCAAAATGACGGCACACAGCAATGTATACAAATGACGTCGGCGATGAACGTGATTGGCTGGCTTAAGTCGGCAGCTGATTGGCTGTTCTTGGCTCACAACGGCAGTCCATGATTGGTCAGAAATCCTGCACTGCTATTGGCTAGTTTCGATCCGAGTTTGACGCAAAACTCGATGCAAGTTGTAACGAGACAAAATTGCAAATTAACGAACAAAAGAAACTAAAAATGAAGCCTATTACCTGAAATATCCAAAGTCTATGCAGTTGGCCATCTGGATTGTCACTAGGCCTATGTTTTTACCGGCGCGGCGCCATGCTGCTGCAATTACATGGGCGGGTTTTGCCAACGTATGTCGTCTCTTTGTCTCCGTCCGTCTGTCAGGTGGACTGACATTAATCCATTGTCGTCATATAGTTGAGATACCTGGAATTTTATTTCACGGATAAATAGCCCAGTGTCTCAGCTCATCGCATGCAAAACTCCAGCTATCTAGTGCAAAGAAAACGGCCTAAAATTTTAATTAGAATTACAGGTGGTGTAAAAAATCTGGCTTTTCGAAACCGATAGATGCTGAATCTCAGAAACTGAGAGATAGGGCCAAGGTTCTTATTGATTACTTTAGGAAGTTGCATAACCCTTTCAGACGACACGAAAGGGGTCATTGAGGCCATGGTTCAACAGTACGCCTAAGTTAGAAGCCTTGCTCAGCCGCGATTGCCCACATCTCATTGCTCATTGAGGGCCTGGAGAGCTATGTAAGCTACTCTAAATTCGTCTGAGGCGATACCCTATAGTCGCCAAGTATTTTGATGTTTTTCTATTTTTTTCAGTTGATCTCCTCCCTGCTATGCAAAATCATGTGTGCACAACGTTTACACATTATACCTATACCAGTAGTTGTGTTTTGGGGTAATTTTCTTGCCTCATTTTTGTGTTGCCCCGCTTGGAGCCCTATAGCTTGGGGCATTTGTTCACAATATCGTCAAGTAGCTGTGCATGACGTCTGTCCGTCCGTATTCTTGATGATTGATCTAGCAATTTGAATTTCACGCTTTTTCAGCAGTCAGTCATGCAGGATGCCGTTTCTGAATGTTCCTGCTGTGCAGTGCATGAAGCATAAATGGGCAACCAACTAAAAATACTTAGTTAGAACTAAAAGTCTAAATGTCAATGAAAATTAATTTGTTAAACTATTAGTTAAATTACTATTAGTTAAATTACTTGTTAACTAAACTATTTTTTAATTGAATTTTTGAAATAATTTGCACATTTCGGGTTAAATTGGTGCAACATTGTGAAGACAAATGCGACAATACATTGAAATTTGTCTAGTGAACTGTCAATTTAAGAACAATCTAAACATCTTGAACAAAACTGCTTAGGCTGAAAAAGTAAGTAAGCAACACCAAAGCGTATAAGCTTACGATTCCTACTACTATACTCTGCAGAATTCATTTTCCCTGACTTTACAGGACAAAATAATCGTTTTCCCTGACCGATTTGTTCACGCAAAATACCAATGTCGGTTTACAATCGCTAGCAATCACGCTAGAAACAAGGGTGGCAAAACAGATTTAAAAGTGGAAGTACAAATAATCTGCAAGTGAAGCAAGCATGAAAAATTTTGAACTGTTGTATGCAGTCCGCATACAACAATTCAAAATTTCTTTCTGTATCTTTGTTAACTTTTTCACTTTGGTACTTTTAAATTCCCTGACTTTCTCTGATACTCTGATTTTTACCTGACTTTCCCCGACTGTAGGAACCATGGCGTATATAACAACGATAACTTAAAAGTAAATTGTGTCAATAATTTAACTATTTTTCTTAAAATTAAACTATGTTCACTGACCAAAAATACTAAAGCCAGACACAACTGCAATTAAATTTTTCATTATTATTATAAAACAACTAACTCTGCTTCAGTCATTCCCAAATACAAACATACAAAACAAAGCAAAACATACATAATATAACTTATTATACAAACTATACATTTAATAATTGTGGGCCTCAGTAAGCAACTAGGGCTATTCAGCATGGCAAATAGGGAAACAGTGTGCAGCAACTCTACAAAATCCCAGATGCCAGATGAATTTTGCAGGCAACATAAATACAGCAGATATTTACACTAACCGGATGCACTTTAATACCTGTCAAAAATACGTTTAATAAGTAGAGCTGTCGAAGTGTTAATTTCTTTAACACATGTGTTAGCACGTAAATAACGTATCATTAATATTAATGATACTGTAGGTGGACTACATCGAAACTTCGAAAGGGTGAGTGGAATGAATCCCACAAAGTCGTGCCTGTGTCGCAGGACCGTGACAGTAGTGATGGAATGGCAACAAAACAATTCCTAATTACTTGAACATTACCTGGTCATCAAATAACCGCAGTTTAATAGAATAATGGTACTCCTGCTTCACAGAATTTAGTAAATTAATGCAATTGCATAAATTTATTAACGCATTAACACATTAAATTAACACGTTTTTGACAGCTCTAGAATAAGAAAAGAATTAATCTGAATTGTACTGTTCACTACAAAAATCATGCACAGAATTCTATACTCAGAGTATGCGTCATACCACAGTTACACCCTATTTAGAATACAATGCACACTTTCACAGCAGGGGCTATCAAAACGACCAACTCACATCGGCTTCCCTCCTTTCCTTTACAGATCCCTTCCACTTTTGTTCAAGACCAGATTTAAGCCCAGCCTGTTTGATATCAAATGTGGGGCCATCACTGCTAATGCTAAGATGGCTAACCATCTGGAATACCGTAATCAGTGTAAGGAGCCGTTCATCATAAACCAAAAATGTCATGCTGCACCAAATGAACTATTAAATGTTGCATTATGCCAGCAAAAAGGCCACCACATGCCAGAAAATTTTGCTCAGCTGTCTAACAACCTGTGGGGCCCCCTTTTGTGGTGACTGGTGACCCGTTTGGCCAAAAAATGTGCCTCTGCCTTCTGATACCTCCCCTCCTTCACTGAAATTTAAACCAGACAGATTGTTCTAGAGAACTGTTAGGCAGTTATGGCTACATGCCATTCCAGTATTATCAACAACAGCTGGTAGTAAACCAATGCCGACCAAGTGAGAGATTGTTACCACAAAGTTAAGCAACAAAATTCTTGAAATACACATGGTGAAGGTAAAAAAGCTAAAAAATAGCTGTACAAAAATATTCATAAACGTTATCCACACTCTCCAACACATACTCTGCAAAAGATTTTGCACATATACTGCAACATCGTAGTTTCCATGAAAAAAGAAACATGAAGTGCACGACCCACAAACGGCATTTGCACATCAGTCGTTACTAAACTCTTGCAAGTTGATTGCTGCTTGCAAAGTTAAACTAAAACACACCATAAAAATATTTTCGATAGAAAATTCCGTTAAAATGACATGACTAGAACTAAAGCTTAAATGCGAGTCTTCAGTTTACGTAGCACAACCAAGTATCATGGAAGCGGGAAATTCAGCGCTAGGTTTTGCACTCACAAAAAACCGTTAACAGAAAAATATACAGTCAAGCCGTATGGGCACAACGGCCAAAACAATAAGTGACCTTAACAACTTATGATTCTGGGTCCTAAATCAACCAGATTCTGCAGCTGACAACCTATGGCATTGGCAGATGTTTAAAACATGATGACCACACAAAGGACGAGAACTCTGGGCTTTGGCCAGAGCCGAATTATGGTTTTGAAGGGCCCTAGGGCAATATTCTCTCTTTTTCTTCCCTCCCTTTCCTTTCCCTTCCCCTCCCTCTACTTCCCCTTTTTCCTTTTCCTTTCCTCTTTCCTGCTTCCCCTTATACGAAGGACCCCTTAAATCCAGCTGGGAGTTTGGGTAAAGTGCTGTGAGCTCTCCTAGCAGGTTTTGGAGCACAGCCCTAGCAGAAATCGAATTTGGTGCATTTTATCTTAAAAATCTGACAACTGGTGACACCGATTCTACAAATTTTCCTGTAAATTAATTGCTTAGAATCTAGAACTGTGGAACCCTAGGCCATAGCCTAGTTGGTCTATGCCTTGATCCAGTCCTGGTTTTAGTCGTTGAGCTTCTTGGCTGCTGGCCCATCAGTGTGGAATAGTTTGCCGTCAGAGCCCAGGAACATGTCACCAACAGTTGGACAGTTTACTAGCAATCAGTTAAATACTTTGTTACCTCCGCCAAGGAGGTAATGTTTTTGCCAGACTTTGTTTGTCTGTGTGTTAGCAAGATAACTCAAAAAGTTATGGATGGATCTTTCTGAAATTTTGGGTGTATGTCGGGCATGGCACAAACTACCAGTGATTCAATTTTGGGGGTGATCCGAAAGAAATCCTGGCTTCTGGATCACTTTGAAATTTTCGTTACCATTGCCTTCAATGGGGTATGAGGGAAACAGCTGCAAAACCGAAGATGATGCTGCCACCTAGCGAACAACATTGCCTTGGCGGAGGTGTGCGGGCTATATGACTGCTTTCTAGTTTGGAAATGTTTCTACACTGCTATTATGCATCAGCAGAGTCGTCATAATTTTTGCTATTAGAGTGCCGACGTGAAACACAAATAAACGTTGAAGGCTGTGTACAGCTCGTTATGTAAAACCCACCACAGAGCCACAGAGCATCACCTGCCATATAAGAATAAGATTACACAGTGTTACTTGCCACATGTTACAGGTGAATGCACCTGCCAGGCAGACTGGCACTTGATTTACCTACCCCGGAGAAACAGAAGGCGGAGCTGACCTTGGTGTTGATTATATATCGAGACGGTTTAGCTGTCTGCAGACAGTCACCCATCCAAACAGTAATGGTTTGCTAGCAACCCAACCAGAAGTCAAACCCGAAATCTCTCCATCGAAGTCCGACGCTCTACGTCTATGCCATCAAGCTACTATCCTGTTAATGAACTGAAATGAACCAGCAGAATGTCATACAAAGTGTAAAAAAATTCGGCAGATTGCTCCAGTGGACTGAGTACAGACTGCCACCATATCAACCGAATTATTAAACACGTCTTTGATCTGGACGTGTTTAATAATTCGGCAAAGTACACATCATCTACAATCTTCCGGTTAAACTAGTCTAGATTCCGAGATTATGTTAATGTCATGAAATTGATTTACAAAATATAGACAAACATAATTCCGACAAATTATGTCATGAGATCAACTCTATGATTACAGCCAGCACCAGAAAAATTATCCACGATTTTGTGTGACTGCCATAAGCATCAATTCTGGGTATAAATCAGCACACTGAAAATGAACAGATAACTAAACATCATCACCATCATGGTATCATTAATATATATGAGTAAAAAACAACTCTTAATATTCTCCGCCATGGCAAACTACAATGCTGGTAAAAATGTACGGAATTCAGCACATGTTTGCTACTATGCTGTCAATGCACAGCAATAACAACCAAATAATAATAATACCTTTCATGCAACAAGAAATGTCAGTCAAAAGCAGCTACGGTTAAATGTTTTCACTTGCAATGTTACAGTCAGTAGTCCGAACAGGCACTAGTCTGAAATTGGCTATAAATGGGTCCACCGGAACCATGGGTCACCATGGCCAAAGACGTGATTTCTCACTATCCCTAACCCCCTTACCCGATTCCCAACGCTATCCCTGACCTGCCAATTTTTTTGGATTAGTGCCCCTTCAGACTACCCCACCATGGTCAGCCACCTTGTCATGGTGGTGGGGCTTTGCACCGATCACCCGAAAGATTTCTAAAATCTGAAGGCGAGGAGCCGACTAAGCGCTGACCAAAATGTGAGAGCAGATTGCTGCACATTACCAGTGCTTTTGTGCTGGTTTCGGCTCCACAGCCGACTACGACTTCACAGCCGTCTGTTTACGGCTTCATAGCTGTCTACGGCTTTATAGCCGCTACCTGTAACCTTGTGGTTACATTTGGGGATGCGCATTGGGCCGAGCTGATACGGCCTCAGCGCTGGGCAGGTGTAAGAACCTGTCCACTCCGGAGGTAAGGTAAGGAAGGTAAGGCCCCTTCAGACTAGTGAACTGTCTTTGCAGCAAGGGCACAATGTTCAGCTCAACTGAAATTTGTCCAGGTAAGTGTCACACTCACATAACGATCCTAACATAATTATCAACAGCAAAAACAAACCTATTCACACTGCTGGCCAAATTAATAGAAATAGCCAACTAAACAAAATAAAAAAATGGGTGGAGCCCCCTTAATACCCAACTAGGTCACCCCACCCACCGTTGGGATATCTAACCTGGTCAGGACAGAGCCTGTTTAGTTTTTACGTGCGACAGCATCACAATTCTGTCCGTCCGTCCGTCCGTCACACGGGTGGATCAAAAAGGTGCAAGCTACGATCACCAAATCTTCACCGTCAGCTGCCCGGAAGACTCTAGTCTCAGGAGCCGTAAAGCTTCTCCATAAATTCGAAACGAGTCACCCCGAGCAAAAAAGCTAAATGACAGGAGGGGTAGGAAAAAATTGTGCTTTTTAGCCAATAAGTCGCCATATCTCAGAAACGGTGCGAAATAAGACCTAGGTTATTATTAATAACTAATAGGAAGTCGTACACTGGCTTTCGATTAACACCGAAATCAAAGACCTTGTATGACCTTGAATAGGGATAGGGGAAGGAAAAGAGGAAAGGGAAAGGAAAAGGGGAAGAAGGAGAAGGAAAAAGGGAAGGGAAGGTGGAAAAAAGATAGCTTAAGAAATGTAGGACGCACGGACACAAAGGTGATTTTATACTATGTCCAATGCTATGCATTGCATTGGATAGACAATAATTACTACAAAATGGTTAATAAAACACATAAAAAGCAGATGCATTGTTCAGTGCCCAGACCCAGATGGTTGGGTCGGATAAAGCTTCAAACATAATATCACATTAAAAAATCTAGCTCCACAGATGTCTTTGAAACCTGGGGCCTAATTTTCAAAAATTCACAGAAATTTCTTCAAGATTTTCTTTAGATTCTATTTACAGTCAAAGTAAAAAGCTGAATAGCAACTTAGTTGTGTTAAGTTTGAAAAGCTAAAGCTTTTTTTTCAAAGTTTTGTGCGTTAAGATTTCGTAAAAGTTTCAAGTGTAAAATTTTTTATCTAACTTTTCTGACGATTTCTCAGCTAATCAAATTTCTTTTCTTGAAGATTCTTGTACGTCGGACAATTTACTAAGCTTTACGTCACTATGACTTTGCAAACTTTTTGTAAATTAGGCCCCAGGTGTAAATCACGGTAATCACAAAAACTGGTCAGTTAGAAAAGCCAACAAAGCAAGGGCAGATGAAGCATAAACTCAATACAGTACATCAGCAACAGATATCAACAGTCAATGATTCTGTACAAAGTCATGAGAAAGCCTCTGTCCAACAAAGCCAGAATTCCATTATTAGTTTGCAGCAGCTTGATTTCTTACTTTACCCGGGTGTGCTCAAACATTGCCAAAAGCATCAAAATGGCACCAGACAAAACAGCAGAACAATTTCACAGCACTTCACCAGTTATGTAAACACATGGAATATAAAAAAAATTTTTACGTTCTTTGGCTAAAACTGAAAAATAGATATAAAAGCCAAGGGTTCAACAACACTCAGAAAGATGCATGTTAATGATGTAACTGGTAAAACAAGAAATCTGAGCTAATGCTCACAAGACGCGCGAAAGCCTATAGCAGTTCCTGTTCGCAAACTGTCAGTCTATCTCCAGCTATTTTGTCGCAGTTCATTCTTACAGTGTGCGCTGCAGCCAAAGATTGCAAAAATCAATAAATATCCCTTAGTTTGGAAGTTCAGGGTCTTTCAAAGTCATCGATGTTGATACGACTGAAAAGCTCATCACTAGTGCTTGTTGTAATAAGCAGCATGCCCATGCCTATCTGCTACTGTTTTTGCAAAAGACTGGCCAACAACGGTGAAATAACGACTTTTGCGGGGATATTGCTCTTTGATGACCTTGTGAGCAGGTTTCCTTGAACCTAGAAAGTAGAGATCGTCAAAATATACAATCAATGCTGAAAATTTTATACGCAGCTTCTCCATGTCTATCTCAATTGATTTCAGTGCAATTTGTTATTGAAATGTGTCTCTTGCAGCCTAAAATCGCCAAAAAATCAATTAAAACCCCATATTTTGGCATTCAAGGTATCCAAGGTCAATTCGGTGGCAATCGCGAGCCAGTGTATGACTTCCTATTAGTGATTAATAGTAACGTAGGCCCTAGTCAAAGTAGAACTGAAAAGGTGGGGAACTCTACTTCCCTTTCCCGACCCTTTCCCTTTCTTCCATTTAGAAGTAGGACCCATAAATGAACCAGAAAGTTTGGGGAAAATGGCATAAAGTTCCTGTAGCAGGGCCCGGGGCACAACGCAGTGAAATGCCTTAAAATCTTACACTCGGTGGCACCAGTTTTAATACTAACCTAAAAATTCACGTGCGGTAACAATACAGACTGAAAATAAGAGGTTTCGGACTTACAATGACCACTGGATATGGGATGCTGATGGCTAGCGTGAGAAAATATTGTCTAATTCATAGGAGTATTAGTAAAGAATGCTGCTCGATCATGAGGTAGATTTCTTGTCTTGTTCGGAACCTGACTTGGTGGTGTTCAGTTTGAGAGCTTTGTCGAGGTATGCTTCAGCATATTTCCGGACTCGGGACGCACTGATCTGCCCGGCTGGAGGACAGCCTCGACAAATCTACCACAGTAACAATGTCACAAATATCCAGCGACATTGCAGCAGTGGGGAAGTACAAGAGGGGCAACTGCCCCCTAAGTATTTGCCTGCTGGAAAAGCATCTTCTTGTCAGAAAATTGTTGTGCAGAAATGCAAAATTTGGGGACAAAAACACCCAATGTGACCCATAAAGATCAAAATTGACCCCCAAAATATTTAAAGTTCAGTGTCTTCATGGCCGTGAAAAGCAGATGGTTTATAACTGACCATCAACATTAAAACTTTGTTATTGTAATATAACAGCAAATATAAGTGTACAAAACATCAGTTTATACACTTGTTAACGGCGACATGCAATGAGTGACATATCGAAAACAGCAAAAATCGTAAAAAGGTGATATTATTCAACAGCACATTGACAGTTAGACAACGCGATGGTGAGTGATATCACCTTTTTTCCACACAAAGGCAGACAATTAAGGACTGATTCATCTACAAGATGGCCGATTGTCTTGCCACAAAACGGATGTACAAGGTTAGAATCAGCCGGTTTATCGACGCTTGTTCGGTGCACATTATCCAGCTCTGCAGATGACCCGCAGCTTTTAATATTTTGGCAGATGGTGCAGCGTGATTCCCAGAGTAACCTGGTGACTGGAACATCCCGTTTCATAGCACCCTGGCATAGTATTCAATCAAAATCTCATCGAAATTGATCAAAATCCTATTTGCCCATGTTATTTTCGGCTGCTCGTGGCACCGATGACATCATTGGTTTGGTGCCAAGCAACAGCGCTGGTGTGTCAAACAGTTTGTTTTGTGTCGAATTGTAACAAGAAATATTTTAGATTGCGACCAATCTAATGTACTCCTCGCGCGCATTATTTTCTCATGCATACTTTTAACTGCTTTTTAGTTCCTTTCTTTTCACACCGCAAATGACGTCATCAGTCACTTGACTATTCGACTTCCGGGGGTCGACTTCCTATCAGTGGTCCATAGTGACCATGTGTCTATCTAGCACCGTTATTGAGATATGGCTGTTTGAAGTTCTTCCAGGAAGGCTCTTCCAGGAACAGAGGTCGGTCGTTGGTCGTTGGTCGGTCCTCAATATTACACTAATCTTATATACCCCTCTTCACTACGTTAGGAACGTAGCGCACAAGGAGTAAAAAATGTTTCAAGTTCACTTTTTTGCAACAATCAGTCAAAATTTGCTCAAAATTGGTTCGCCATAAATTTTATCTTGTTTATATGTACTCGTATGTCATTTATTACAAAAACGCAAATTTTCGTGATAGTTTCCCTCTAACTGATAAAGTAATTGTAATTTCCTGGAGTTGTACGCAAAACCGACATCAGTAACTAACCCGTGTGACGGAGCTGCGCATGACCTCTTTGTACTGTTCCTTGGTGATGCGTCGTCGCACGTAGTACGGCTTCAGAAATACTTTCATTTCTTCTATCACACACTGCTGCATCGTCTGCTTGTCCTCATACTGAAACTATCACATAACATTTAACTATTTATTTCGTGCACACACATTGTATGCATCGTTACACATAATAACGTAACAGCTAGACAACGAGGCATGAGCACTAACAGTTGCTCAGCATTTAGAATACATAATACATAGAATACACTACATCAGCGCTGGTCGTTCCATGCACTGTGCGTTCTACCATTGGTGACCGCACTTTTCCAGCAACTGCTGCATCGGTCTGGAACAGTCTGCCAGAGTCGATCCGGTCGTCTCCGTCGTTGCAAGTTTTCCGCAGCAGACTGAAAACCGAACTTTTTGCCTGGTCTTACAGTCACGACTAACAACGTCTCATTGCACTGACTACTATTACGTGACTTCACTGTTTAGGCTTATTGTTACGTGTCCTTGTAGTCTTAGGACTTAACGCCACGCTTAAGTTAATTCATCCTTCATCATCATCATCATAAACAAAACTAATAAGCACTTGAAGTTTTTTGGACAAGTGGTACGAGATATCTTTCAATAAATATGCTCAATTCTGACTTGGTTGATTTAATGTCTAAAAATATACATTACACGGCAACTGTAAAAATATGCAAAGAGCTATTAACGCAATTCAAAGCAATAAAAGATGTTACTCAATATAGCTTTCAAACACAATCTACAAAGATCACAGCAAAAAAACAACACCGGCTGGCACCGGTGGTTCAAACTCACATTTGGCTTTGATTTTGTCTTTGTTTCACCGCCGCCTACATGCATGTCTTTGCTTGAGTTGAACACAATGTTCTTGCTAGCAGCCGCACCAGACGCAGTTACAGCAGAAGCTGACGATTTCAGTCTATTTCCAGCCGAGATATTTCGACCAGATGAAGACAGGGTGGCGGTCTTTTTACCAGATGACGAAATACCAGTAGTCTTCTTTTCCGCATGATGCAAAGACGAGTTGCTGGTTTCAGACACACTCGTTGCAAATAACGGCAAAACCGGAAGGTGAGGGAGGGGAGGCGAACTGCGTTCCTTTTTCAACTTTGGAATCGGCTCATCACTATTACTAATCCTCTTCGTGTCTTTTGTACTATCCGTTCGGCTGATGTGTAATTGGCTTGCTTTGTCGGTAGCAGATGTTTTGTTTGGGTGACGGATTGGTTTATTGCTGGGTTTGCGACCATTTTCACTTGGCTGGTGTCGTTGTGATGGCTGTTGGCGTTCGGAACTTTTTGTGTGAGATAACACGGTACTATTCTCGAAACTTGGCACCTTGAAATCTTGCTGTTTCTGCGTAACAGCAAGCTTACTGGCATCAGTTTTCTCTGGGAAAAAACTTGCTGACACAAAAGTGTCCTTGTTACTGTCAATAC
>Ga0056128_1001146_pt1 | contig 28417 bp, 16 predicted proteins | sample WorMetLIZISLAND2_FD_71113 | JGI IMG/M metagenome (GOLD analysis project Ga0056128, IMG submission 71113) | Marine gutless worms symbiont microbial communities from Max Planck institute for Marine Microbiology, Germany - Olavius geniculatus... ... | reverse complement strand
TAGTGCTGAAGTGTGACACGTAGCAAACAGCAACATCCGTACAAAAGCTGCTGATAAAACTCTGGAATTGTCATAAATTAAACTAAAAGCCCTAAAATTCACAAAAAATTACTGATTTCACGGAAATTAGCGTTTTTCACGGAAGAAGGTCAATTTCACGGAAAATGTCATGGCCGTGAAATCATGAATTAAGTTGGTCCCTAGTGACTGTCTGCAGGCAGGTATACCATCTCAGTATGATACCAGCCTGTTAGGTCAACTTAGCTTTCTACTCTACTAAGTATCAGCTTTTGAGCTGAGTAGTAATAAGTGGCCGTGTTGAGTGTAGTACTGTAGCTGCCAGTTTAGACCGATCTGAGGCTGGCTCAGGTTGATTGGCCTGGTCCCAAGGTCATGCTGCTCAAATGAACAGGGTGAACTCTCACGTTGGTTGTTCACTGCTATGATGACAGCACCGTAATGATGACTGTTACTATATTATTGTGTTGTGAGCATTTCAGCTGAAGTACATTTCGGTGCCCGTGTACCAAAGGGTGAGGGATGCGCAAAAGGACCAAAACAAGCATTTCTTCACCTTTTGCAATGAATTTTGCAAGTATGGCTTAATTATTTTATTATTTTATTGCCACTCTGAGTCATTTTTGCAACGTGTAGCCATACAAATGTGTTTTAAATGATGGGTTGATTGAGTGATGCATATAAAGTGTTAGATCAAAAATGGTAGGACTACTATCTATGGTGTTGTTGCAAGGATGTTCAGCAGCAGTTAGGCTACTGGTATTTATTCAAAGGCTGTGTATATTATAGCCAATGAGGTAGAGGGAAGGCCACAGAACTGATGGCTTACGATGGAATACAAGAGGACTGTGCTTTGAACAGGCTTTTATGAACACGTTTATTCGCCTTAACGGCAGACAAAACAGACAGATACACAATATCACAATATACAAAGTGAAAAAGAGACAGTATCAGCTTTTGAGCTGAGTAGTAATAAGTGGCCGTGTTGAGTGTAGTACTGTAGCTGCCAGTTTAGGCGATAAGTTACAGCCTAAACGCAAACCAGTCGACTAAAAGCTTCACGTTCAGCACATACATGGCTATAGTGTTCATGAACTTTATATTTCAAAGCAGAAAAACTATCAGTGGTAGCACATGAATACGTTTTCAATAAAAACATATAATACGGTTGCATTCTAAAACACATAAAAATATCTTTTAATGTACTGTTAAAGGACTGCCTCAAACTTCTCCAAAATTTTAACGTTTGAAATGCAAAATAAGACAGACCACAGACTGAGGACAGACAGATGATTGTGATGATTGACGATTGGTAATTTTTGATCAATATTTGTGTTAGGTGTTAGACACATGGGCACGTAACCAAAAACTCACTAAAAAATCACCCCAAACTTAATCCAGTTTCAGCTTCTTATTCCACCGATAGTAAAGTATTTTATTACACATTTGTTAAACCTATGAACTTGCAATTTTTGGAATAGTTATTTGATGTGGACATCATCTACCTGGTAATGTTCGTACAAATAGCTTAGAACTGATGGAAGTTTTGAAATGCATCACGTTGGCTTTTTTTTAAAAAAACTTGGTTTAGCTCTTCAAAGCCAGCAAAATTCAATGAAACCCAGTTGGGTTGGGCTTTTAAAAAACTTACACCATGGTGTTACGAGCATGAAGTCTAATCCATTTGAGTGCTGTTCATTCTGTTAGGGACACGTTCGTGGGACAAAACGATTTGATGGAGTCACAGAATGATAGAAATGACCGAGCTATTCGTGCAGCTGTCTCCTGGTATCAGTCGCACTTTGCTGAAAATGGCATTGATGCCAAGGTCGTTCTATTGACCAACGACAAAGCCCATCTCAAGAAGTCTGTTGACCAAGGAATCATGGCTTACACTGGTAATTCTGATTTGATGATGACTAGTCGATGAAGTTACTGTTTGACCACTCTTACAGTTAAAAATGGTCACAAAAGTGCTAGTGAAGATATGTTTTAGTAAACAGTAATGTTGATTTGACTGACGAACCAGAGAAGTTAATGTTTGCCACTCTTACATTTACGCACAGTCGTCAGTGTGCTAATGATATGCCCTGCAAAACAGTTTCCTGTGCTTTCTGCTTTCCGGACTGTTAGGCATTGTCACAGGCATGAATTTTCACCGGCAAACTTTTTTCAATAATGCATCTTTTGTATCTTATCCCTATCATTCTGTACCAATTTGTGATATTATATCTGATGCAACTGAGACTAGAAGATGTATATTGTACAATAAGAATAGAACTGTTAATAGTGTATGTCATATTGTGCTAATTTCTAGTTAGTAATCAATCTTACATGGTTTTTGCATGTTTTTTTTAAAATTTAAGTTCTGTCTTGTACACAGTTCTTTCTGTCTCACTGTTAGATTTTTTGTTGGTGAACTAGAAAAATATGTCGTCAGTTCAAGGTGATGGGATGAAGAACTACATAATAAAGCATACTAATGCGGTATTTTATTACTTTTTCATATATTGTTTCATGTATCGTGTTTCTGTAGCAAAACTTGAGTATGGTGATTCTGTCTAGTCAGTGCAACATTTTTCTGTATTTTGTACTGATGTGTGAATCTGTGTTCAGTGTGGGACTATGTTTCCAGTCTCAACATTCCCGATCTCGCAGACAAATTGCCTCAGGAATTGGTGAGATTTGTCTCAATTTTCAATAATATTTCAGTGTTTGTGCATTTATGGTGCATTGCATTGCATTTTATCATTATGCTGCTGTGTTTCACTGTATCGTTAGGCACAGTACTGTGATGTGTCAGAGAAATGCTCAGGGGAATGTCATTGTTTTATGTGTGACTGCATAGCTCAACTCGGCCTGGCCGTCCCTGCATGGGTAGGCAAAATGAATACTAGCGGTGGTTACTGCTCACAACTAGGTAAGAAATGACGAGTCCTGTGTTACAGTAGGCTCTGTCATCAGGACTGCTGCTTTACTGACCCAGTCAGTTAAAGGCGCTGGCTGTTAAATAGAGCAGGCCATCCAGCCGACTTGGGCTGTATGCTGGCTTAATTAGTCCGCCCGTAAGCGATAGCTTGCGGAAGCGGACTTAAGTTTTGCTGTGGTTTATTTTTTTATTTTTTATTTTTTTCCCCTCGCGTAATCTCCGAGCTCTGTGGGCCGATCGCCGCGAAATTTTGCACAATGCTCCTAACTAAGTTCAATTTTATAATCCTGGACCGAAATTTTGGGGGAGCCTCCCCAAAAAATTTTTAGGGGCCAAAAACATGCAAAATTTGGCTCGATTTCGGTCGACTTCGAAGTTTGGCGGCCAATTTCTTCGGAACAGATGAAGATATTCAAAATTGGTGAGTTACTCGTTCGACACCGATTCCTCCCGCGTTCGGCGAAACAAGTCTGGTGAAGATCGGTCCAGTGACCTTGGAGATCTAGATGTGGAATTAAACCCACCGAAAGCACATTTTTCGGCGTATGCCAATGCATTTGAGTTCGGGCCACGTGACTTTGATGCCGAGGAAATTCTCCCCCCCTTTTTACCTCTCCCCTCTAATTTACCCAATCGGACTTAGGGCGCCGGGCGGACTCACGTTGGGCTTTGCCCCAAATTTCTAGTTGGGTTTAATTCTGACCGGTTCAAAGTGCCACGAAGGGGATGATCTCCCATGTAGTGCACCTCGCCGTCTATGCAAATTCTTCATTTTTCTTTTTTTCTTTTTTTCTTTCGTATAGTTTGTTGAGCGTGGAACTGGAGACTTCATCGCTGGTTCTGTTCTCAGTAGGGCTGCGACCGATGAAACATTTTCAGTTGGTTTATTTTTTAAATGGTTAATCGATTAATTAATTGTTGATTTTGCAGCCGTAGTTCTCGGGGCTTTTTTAACCCTGGCAAGGCTGGCATGTGTGCCCAGGACAGTGATGCGGTTGCAGATGATACTGAGGCAGAACTGTTCCCACCTCATCTCGGCCTTAGTGAGATCCAGGCCGGTCTGAAGAACAAGAAATTTGTGCAGGGCAAGTTCCACCGCATCCGAGACAACTGTTTTGAGGCCACCATCAGCATTCATGATACTGATGAACAGGTGAACACCAGCACCAGTCTGGCTACCTGTATGGCCACTGTGGTCAAGGTTGTGGGACGTAAGGGATACCATGGCTTTTGATGGCTTTGGTCTTAGCAAATTTTACCCTACTGAAAAATTATCAATTGAAATGCACATTACAACAGTTGTGAATGAAAATGTACATTACCCCCTAAAATTAGTGGGTTAGATTTTTTTGCACCTGGGTTTCAAAATAATTTGTTCCGAAAATTGCTTTAATTGTGATTGGAATAAATGCAGTCAGTCTTCAGCGTTTGTCTGTCAAGCCTCTACTTTTGTCTCTACAGGGTGCAGCAGAAAAATTGCCGCAAAATTTAGTTACCATTTTTTCAGCACAAGATATTGCACAGCAATATTGCTCATGGACAGTACTTAGCCTTGAGCAAAGCCTGACTATCTTGTCGATTGTTTGGTTGATGGTTTGATTGATCAGGCATGACATCGTGTATGGTGTCAGATAATGAAGTTACTCTGTGCTGGGCCTGGTTGGGGGTGACTGTTTAAAGGGAGCCATGCCCCGCTGGGGCGTAGGCGGGGTGCTCATCTCCCACTTGCGGCCGTTCAGCCCGTAGGTGGATAAACCACGAGTCTGTGACGCATGGCCAGTGCGACGCCAGACCTACAGTTACCTTCCCAGCCTCGGGGCATCACCGCCGTTTGACCGGTACCAAATTATACTGCTTGGTGACAGAGGCACATGTGTGTGAACAACTTGCGGCAGTGTCCTGGTGCAGAGTCGAACCTGCGCCCCTAAGTAACCTCAGGATTACAAGTCCGGCACGTTACCGTTAGACTACCGAACCACAGACTGTTTGCAGGCAGGTAAACCATCTTGGTATGTAACCAGCCAGCTAGATCGAATTAGCTGTTTACCGTCAGTGGGATCGTAAAATGAGTATCAGCTTTTTGTCTGAGTCGGAATAAATGGCAATGGTGGGTGTAGTACCATAGCTGCCAATTTAGTTGGATCGGAGACTGAGGCCGGTTGGCTTGGTCCAAAGTTTAGCAGCGGTCTGTAACTTGTGCTACTTTTGCCAGATGAACCGGATGAACTCTCGCAGTGGCGGTGCCACGACGACAGCACCATAAACATTGTCCTTTACTGTTACTGTTATTATTACTAGGGGCCAAGGGATACCGCAACTTTTTATGGCTTTGATTATAGCAGCACATTTTTATGTCATGCTGGAAAGACCACTTTGTTGTATTTGTTGCTTACAAGAGTCCGCTGATTTGCAGGTGTTTGTGGAAGGCCGAACATACCTGAATCGAGCCGTTACTGATGACATCGTAGCCGTTGAGATCTTGCCTCGGGACCAGTGGAGCTGCCCAAGCTCTCTGCTTGTTGAAGATGCTGGAGAACGGCCCGCTGCTGTTAATGACCTGTACATGGTAGGACATGATAGGGCACGATTCTACCCTACTGCTACCTTAGATCGGCTTTTCTTTCTGATATTAGCAGATCACATTTTTGCTATGTAACAGTCTTTTCAGCCCAGACACCACATATTTTTAACCGCGATATTATATGCTTACATGCTATAGCCAGCTTGCTTACCACTAGCCAAAATTACTACGTTTTTGCTGCTGCACCAAGCGAAATTTTTGGCATTGTAACTTATTCATTCCGAACACAGCTGAAGCCGCAAGTTTTTTTTCAGAAGAAAACCGATCTGTGGCTGTAAAAACCAACGTGCTGACCTGACAAAAATGCGTGCAACTGTGCATTGTGTGTTGGTGCATAGGACGCACTGTCAAGTCAGAATCCAGTGCCGGAAGCACAGCGCATTTGCACCGGACGAGTTGTTGGCATCATCAAGCGCAACTGGCGACAATACTGCGGCATCATCAAGAAAAGCGAGAGATTGGTTTGTTCTTTTCAGATTTTGTTGCATCTTCTGTCGTTATTTTTGATATTGTCCTGTTTTTTATCCTTTTTTCAGGTGGCGTTGAGAATTTGGCTTGGTTTGTTCCATGAAGTTTAGTGGTTATTGCGGAATTATCGGGAAAAAGTGGGAAAGCAGTTGGCTGAGTTCGTTTTTTGTAGTTGTCACTTTCTTTTTGCTTTTAAAATTATGTTTGCAACATTTTTGCTGTCTTTCCTGGTATTGGTGACAACTTGTCTTGTAATGATTGGCATATCAAATAGTTTTTTAACAAAACCAGTGACAGACTGGAATTGCGTCGTACAAAAGAACACACAATCATGGTGTGAAAGCAACCGAGTCAATAACTTTGACAGCACAACATAGGTGTGATAAATTTGGAGCCAGTGAGATTTGACATGCTATCCAGAAGCTCACTGTTCTGCCTGCTGTGAATAATAATTACTAGTTGGATGTGCTTTCAAGGATGTGTGCTGATGGTTGTTAAAAAAATTTTTGCCGGTTTGCTGGCTGTGTGTGTTCCTCATTTGTTGAGAGTTATTTAGCATCTGTCATGGAACTGCGTAAGTTTACAGATTTTACTGTGACCAGATTTGTACAGTTCTGTGAACACTAGACAAGTTGTCACACGTGATCTCAGATTGCGCATAATATGACAGTAAATTAACTATATGTTTGAAAATTTTGAGACTTGACGTGTTTTTATGTGTTATCCGTCAATCAGCCAAACACATTTGTGTAGCGCTTCATGTCATGAACAAATTAGAAGCGAATAAACGACCCAGAGGCATGTTGATACTCTAGAACTTTGGACCAATGGGTGCCTTTGCTCCGTATTTTTTTTCAAGATACATAACGTGCATGACTCCGATTTGCTGTTACAGGGGAACTATCACATGTTTATACCAGCCGAGCGGTGCATTCCAAAGGTCCGAATTCAGACTCGCCAGATTGACGTGCTAGTTTCAAAGAGAATCGTTGTTGCTATAGACAGCTGGCCGAAGAACAGCTATTATCCAATGGTATGGCCCGCTGATTTGGTTGTTTTTTTGCTAAAAGGATTTATGTATAGAAACAACTGTGGGTGTGTAGCTTGTCATGGAAACCCCGTCATATGATGTCATGATTATTTGTCCATAATAATACATCGATGTTTTAACTATATTGTGTGTGTGATAGGAAGGGCGACTGGCCTGTAAAAGTTTGGTCACAACAGCTGCCAAGAGTTTTATTTGTTGTTCTTTTTGTCGATCATTATCAAACAGCAATGATGGGTGTCAACATGCACTTGCAAACTGCCATCAGTTCTCCTATGTAGGTGAAGAAATTGGGAAGAACGTTCCCGGCTCGATGTTGTTGCATGCTTTATGAAGATCGTGCAATCAGCTGTTAGACAGTTTTGTAAATGATCATTGCAGTGAATGATGATCTTGCTGAACACTTAATATCGTCGCCACCCTTCGCTGTAATAGTCAAGGCTAACCATTTCCTATTTAAAGCATGTAAGTTCCATTTTTTTTTATTCGTTATCCTATGTGTTCAACGTACCTTGGGGTTGAACCCAGGTTCGGTCGGCAACAGTTTGTGTTCAGTGCAATATGACCCATTGAACCATAGAGGCAAGCGTTTTGTCTTCGGTGCATTTGGGGTCGTTTGATTTGATCATTAGACGATTATTGTTTTGACACCGATGACAGTCTTGCAACACTTTGTTGATTGACAGAACCTTTAAACTGTTTCAGGTTACAGCTTTTTAAAAATTTTTGTTGTGTTACATGTAGGGTCATTACGTGCGTGCCCTCGGCGACATCGGTGACAAAGACACGGAGAACGAGGTCCTTCTCTTAGAGCACAATATTCCACACGCTCGCTTCTCTGAAGACGTTCTCTCATGCCTGCCTAAGTTGCCGTGGACAGTCAGCGAAGAGGTCGGTGTTCTCTGTCAGGCGAACCTACTCGTTTCATCTTATGCAATGTTTATCTTTCAGCATTGATTTTCTAATGTGGTTAGTCAGCAGTTGGTTAATTTGCAGAACGTTTATGACAAACTTAGAAAGTTGGAAATGTTAAAGGTTTTCTATAGCTCTCTGTGGGAACCTATCATTGAGCTACACAGATCTGCCGTATGGGATCACACAATGTTACCTGCCACTGGACCCAAGTGAACGCTCCCAACCTCAATCCCAGCCATACAGACAGGTACTCAATTTACTTACTCCAGAGGGATGGAAGGCTGAGTTGACCTTGGTGTTGGTTATATACCTAGACGGTTTACCTGTTCGCAGACAGTCACTTATTCGAATGCTTTAATACTTGATAGCGACTTAACTGGGAGTCGAAGCCACGACCTCTTTGTCGCAGGTCCGACACCCTGTCATTACAACACTAAGATAGTCTTGACACAGGTTAGTTGTTCAGTCTCAGAGCATCCATGACAGCTATATTCTGTAAATGTTTAGCTTTTTTGGTTTTAAATTTTGTTGCTACATAGCACCAGCATCCATTCGTCGAATGTCTGCATCAGTCAAAGCTATGGACAAAATTTGGCAGCATCCCAGCTTCCACTGTTCGATGATGTAATTGCACATCCTGAACTTCGACTGCAATCCAGAAGTCCAGTATGGTCTAAAATGTTGCACACTGATTGGTCAGCCGACGAGGCTTGAAAGGAAGACTGACCAGTTTAAAAAGGAAGTACCCAACCAAGTCTCTGATAACTGATCCAGTCATATGCCAGTCTGAACGTAAGTACTGGACACTTCCCAACCGTTTTTATACTGGCCATGGTGTGTGTTTTGCTACCTTTCATGACTGCGGCATTCGAGATAACCCATCTGGTGCCTGTGGCAACAAACAAATAATAGACAAAAGTAATGCTGATAGCATAGTGAACATTTGATGTTGACAGGTTTGTTGCATTTAGGCTGATTTTCAATCCAGTGCTGTGAGCTGAGAGAGTTAAGCTCAGTTAGACTAGCAAAGAACAAAAAGTGTGGTGAATGCCCAACTACATCAGTAGATTGGATCGCCTAGGCTGCACTGGCAATATGTTAGAGGACATTTAAGAGGTTTCTGGTTAGAGATAATTTGTGTTTGATTGTAAGCAGGAGCTTGGTCGTCGGCTAGACCTACGTGACATCTGTATCTGCAGTGTGGATCCACCAGGCTGTACGGACATTGATGACGCTCTTCACTGCAGGCAGCTGCCATCCAATAACTACGAGGTTTGTCTCATGACCGCCTGAACTGGCTGCCAGCTTAACAAGGAACAAGCTTTTAGGACTGCAGTCTGTTGCATCAGGATTCTACAGTTGGCTTTTCCACTCACGGCAGTAAATGGCTTATTTTGTGCTGATGTGCCATTAAGAAACTCATTCACGCTCCGCTGAGTCGACCTAATGAAGCCATTCTCACATTTGTCTGTTTTTTCTTCTACAAAAGTTTTTTTTGTGGTCTGTCCAATTTAAGTGAAGTTTGGTATTTAGGTAGAAGTTAATGTGTTCTATATAGAGGCATGCCATGCTACTTGATGTAAAGTCAAGTTCAAGTTCACGAGACCTTCAAAGTTAGAAATTCTTCTATTTTCAAACTTTTTTTGTCTAGTGATTCTTGTTAAACCAAGGGACACTCTCTAAATTTATTGGGCCACATTTCTAATATTAGGCCTAGTTTTTGACATTGTGAAATTGGTATGCAGAAGTCAACCGCAATCATGTCTAGGGCTGTTTTTGTTTTGCTTTTCATTGATGATGAATATAGCTTACTGTTGTTGTTATAGCTGTTGATTCTGTTTGCCTGTCTGTTGTTGTATGACCCAGGTTGGTGTGCACATAGCGGATGTGTCTCACTTCATCCGGCCTGGTACTGCAATTGACAAGGAGGCTGCCAGTCGGGGCACTACCGTCTATCTCATTGACAAGGTTGTTTTTTTTTTCAGTAAATTTGATCAACATGTTTTATGACTAAGCTTAGTGTACATTTAATAAATCAACTGGTAAATTTGTAAAGTTCTGTTTAAACAGTGTTCTCAGTGTCTTTTGTTATGAGTAGGCACGACAAAAATATGATTTCAGGTGCTGTCTACTGATGTCATATTTCACAAGGTAGTGTAGCAACAGGATTAAGGCAAGGTGATATCAGATATTCCATTTTTTACGCGCGAAAGCAGCTACTGCTTTCAGCACGTCTTAACCATCGCAATTCTGTCTGTTCGTCTGTCTGTCCGTTCGTCTGTCTGTCTGTCTGTCACACGGGTGGATCAGTCAAAAACGGTGCAAGCTGGGATCACCAAATCTTCACCATCAGCTGCTTGGAAGACTCTAGTTTCAGGAACCGTAAAGCTTTTCCATAAAGTCGAAGGGAGTCGCCCTGAATGAGAGTGCTAAATAGGGGGGGTGAGCAAAATTTGCGATTTTTGGCCAATAAGTCACTGTATCTCAGTAACGGTGGCCTAGGTTACTATTAATCACCAATAGGAAGTTGTACACTCTCCCTGGATTTGTGCCGAATTCAATGACCTTGGATGACCTTGAAGCCAAAATAGTGGGTTTTATGGATTTTTTGGCGATTTCGGGTTGCGACACAAGTCTATATCATTCACAAGATGGCGCCACGGAACTATCATTATGCGATCTAGATAGAGAATTTGGTATTTGTATATTAACTTAGCGTGAACACCCCAATTTTCAGCTAAACCACTGAAACAGAACTGCTATAGGCTTTCACGCGTCTCGTGAGCATTAGCTCAAATTTCTTGTCTGAAAAGAGTACATTTTACACAGTTGGAAGCACTTGGTTGGAAAAAAACCGGTTGCGTTTCTTTTTTATGCTGCTGGGTTCCCCGTACATCAGTTTCAGTTTTCTTGGCTGATAAAAATTGAAAACACAATTATGAAATCCATCTAATACTGGTAGAACTTGATTGGTATATATTTTAGCGAACATTTAATTGAGAAAGATTGTTGCATTTGCAGAGAATTGACATGGTTCCGGAGCTGCTCAGTTCCAATCTGTGCTCACTGAGGGGCGGTGAAGAACGGTAAGCTTTGTCTGTTTTCGATTTTTCTCTACCATGTTTTATGGATGTCAGATTTTGTGCGCATGAGTGTAATTTTGGCTTAAAATGGGGACACAAAGTATTTCACATTTTTCGCAGAGAAGCCACGTGCAGGTTCTCAGAGCTGTAGAATTTGCCCAATCCATTTCTGGCTGGATGGCGTAAAAAGCATCTAAACCAGGTTTTTTTTATTGATAGTTAGGGTGTGTGTGTAAGTCATTCATTGGTTACTATTATGTCTTTGTGTGCTTGTAGATAGTTTATAGTTGTTGGTCATTGATTATGAGTGATGAATACATAAAACTTTTGACTCTACATCGATGTGGAAGCAGCGATAGTGTGTATTGAGTGAAACGCTGTGTCGAGAGACATTTTGCAGCTATAGCCGATAGCCGGTAGTAATTGTTAGTGTGTTTTATTGCTTTTATTTGGTGTGTTTGTGTGTGCCTGGGTGACTGCATGTATGCTTGTGTTTTTTTCTTAGTTTACTGTCTTTTTTGTGTTGCTTGTCTGCCATATTGGTGAATAAACGTACTCATTTTTTGTGTCATTGGTTTGATTTTTTTGCTATAATTTTTTTGTTGTCACTACTACACAAGTTATCTCCAAAATTGTTGAACTGTTAAAAAAATTTGTTAATCGTTGCTTGGAGTGACTGAGATGGCCTATAATGTATCGATTGGGCCATAATACTCATTCATTTAATCACTCACTCGCCACAGAGAAGACTAGACTGTGTGTTAGCTATGGATTTGTTGAATTACTAAAACCAGTAAACCAGCAAATGTATTACAGTTGTTGGTTACATAACAAACCAAATTATGCAATGCGAATGTGTTTGCATGTGGAGCATGTCAGATTAAAGAAAGAACTCACTGTTGTTTATAGTCACCTGTCCAGAGAAATTTAATAACGGAAGCAATTGTCCGGCGTTCAGTGTTATCACAGTGGTATGGACTCTGTGTTATTTTGTCCATGTTGGTTGTAGGCTTGCATTTTCCGTGATCTGGGAAATCACACCGACTGCTGATGTTGTCAGTGTCAAGTATTGCAAGACCGTCATCAAGTCTCGAGTATGTCTTAGAGTTCTTATCATTATCATCATTTTTGTAGTATATTTGGGTTTATTTGCAAAAGTTTGTTTTTGATTGAACGGAAAACATTAGCGTTGAAACTATTAGAATGACACAGGTCTGGTGCATCATTTGTGCCAATGCTGTCACGGAGAAGAACAGTGTTTTTCTTATTTTTCACCCACTAACACACAGTTAAACAAAGTGTTAATGACCGCAACAGTGGACTTATCAGACAGAAAAGTGACTAAGTATGAGACAGAGTTTCTTTTTTGCAGAACCACGGACAATTTTTGAACCAAGAATACAGTTTCTCTGCTATCCTACATGATGTCAGATATGTCTCAGTGTGTTTCCTGATCTGAACCAGATTTACAGCTTGACTCCAAGAGTTTTCTGTTGTTATTATTGTTATTATTTTTTTGGTAAACCCTCAGTACGTAATTCCCGAGGGTGGAAAACTAAGCGAAGTGTAAATGACTGTCACAGCTGACTAATTTGATGGAAAAGTTGTTATTATTCTTATAACTATTGTAATAATGATGCGGATGCAGGCGGCGCTGACGTACGCTGAGGCACAGATGAAGATTGACGACCCGGAGATGAATGACGAAGTCACCGTTGGACTGAGACAACTTAATAACCTCGCTAAGATACTCAAGATACGACGACAGGAGAATGGGTTGGTTGGCTGATAAAACTGACTCTTGAAGGAAACATTCTTATTGTTGTTAGGGTGTCATTCCGTGAATTTTGACATTGGTGACCATGCGATGCCAGGGCATTTTGTCTTCTGAGGTCTTGATCAGCTGTATTGGGCTCATGTTATTCTGCCAAGATGCTCACAAACTATCCACATATTCTCTTGTTTCTGACGCCGCCTAGCTTTTTTCCCCTCACATAGAAATTGAAAGTGTAAAATGAGGGTTCCAATTTTTGTGATAATGAGCTTTTTTCTTTCTCTTCCAGTTTACGGTGTTCCATATCAGTGACAGTGTCACATTTCACTCCTTTTTTTGTTGACCAGTTTGCTAAAAAGTGGAAAAGTGAAATAATCAACTAAATAATGACAGATTCATGCATTAGGCAATGGCTAAAATGAACGGAGAATTTGATTTCAACAATTAGGACAATGCATACTGCAAGTTGCAATACACGATATGCTGCCCTCCTTTCTCCACTTGCATATCTCATATTATACCGACATCTGCTTGCACAGCGCATGCACCTTGTGTTACTCTTAGTATCTTTATTGTGTTAATATGTCAGCAAAAGCTTTTAGCATTGGTCTTCCTGTGTTCGAAATTAACTGTCGTATAACATAGATTGCACCTAAGCATTGAAAAAATCAAAGCATTGGATACTGTCTACAGCAAGTCAGGGCATCCAGTTTAGTCTGTAATTTACCCCTAGCTGATTTGCTTTCGACGCATGGCGCTAAATCTAAGTTTGATTGGTTAACTGATAGATCAAAACAACCAAATTATTCAAACAAAAAACGATCTGTAATATTATTAGTTATTTTAGATGTAACTTATGATATTTTGTTGTGAAGCATTGATCTGACATTGCATTTATCAGGGCGCTGACGCTGGCGTCGCCTGAAATTCGTTTTCACATCGACAGCGAGACACATGATCCAATTGACGTCCAGGCCAAAGAACTTCGGTGGGTCGTTTACTTTTCGTGTGTTAGCCTGCAGCGTGTTTATAACATGTCCACTGTACCAGTAGTGCTGAAAGGTGAAAGGTTTTTGGGGGGGATTTGTTTAACCTGGGAAACCGGTTAATAATAGGTCAGTTAAACTACAATTGTATAGCGTACTCCGCCATTTCTAAAAGTATACTTGTAGCAGGCATACATTTATTTGCCATCAACAGACCAATGCAAAGTACACCACACGCCAATACAAAGTACAAATTACAAAGTGTACAAAGTACACCAATACAAAGTACACCACTTTTTCACGTGGCACATGGCACCATTAGTAGTAACAGGAATTGTTGTAGTTGTAGCTGTAGTAATAGTAGCAGTAGTAGTAGTAATGATTAAATAACAACTACTAATATTAGTATAAAAATTGAAATATGCTCAAATTTAGTCATGGACAAAGTACTACAATAGTTCATTGTTGGTCATATAGTATTAGTTGTAGTTGTAGTAGTACTATTAGGATTATCTTTTTTCTAATTGGCATCCACTTAATCTGACATCCGCTAAGAACCGAATCCGATAACTTACTTCTTATCCATAGATTAAAAAGTGAACTGAAAATCGATTAGAAAGTTTCTAATCGCTAGGGATTAAGAAAATATGCCTATTCTTTTGCACTGGAGCTGTCTGTTGTTAATCGGTAATGCTCGGATTAACTTTGGTGTTAGCTGCCGTTTCCGATCATCTTTCTTCTTTTCTGATAGATATCGGAAATGTTGGTTCTTAGAAGAAAGATAACACCGAATTCTAACCTCAGTTCATGTTTCCGATTATCTTGGTATTTATTCTAAGAGAAAGTGTCAACCGAAGCGATAATCCTACTTCTCGACGAAACATGAACTCACGTAATGTCATTGGTGGTAGATTTCATGTTGCTGGCCAAGTGTAGTTGTAGATATTGTAGTGGTATTTGCGGTAGTAACCGTAGTAGTTGTTTTGATGTAATGAGTCAAACTCAATGGTGAAAGAGTTTTATGTTGCAGGCCAACCAGTAGTAGTTGTTGTTGTAGTAAGTGTATTAGTTGCTGGCAATGTAGTGAGACCAACTCCATGGTGGAAGAGTTCATGTTGTTGGCAAACATCTACACGGCTGAGAAGACTCGCATTGAGTTCCCACAGTCTGCGGTGCTACGACGTCATCCCAGCCCACCCGAGAACAACTTTCATCCACTTATCAAAGTCGCTCAGAACAAGGTCGCATGTGGTATTCGCATTTTGTTGCTTGTTATGATTTTTGGATGATGTTAAATTTGTTAATAAGATCGTTGGTAGGCCTTCTAGGTGTCACTGAATAAACTCATAGGTAGAAATGGTAGCTCTCTGATGGAGTTCCCATAAAAAGCTATACAAACTTTTAATCTTTATGTAAATTTACCGATAGAAGTTACTGCAATTTAGGCACTTAACCAGTGGTTTAATCGGCCCCCTTTTGGACTTGCATCAGGTTAGGCTGGTCCCCAGAAATGATTTTATGGTAATTAATAGAGCAACTGTTTTGCAGGACGAATGCAAAATAAGACTGTGATGGAACACAGTGTTGAAATGCATTACTGCTGCATTATTCATTGCATAATTTTACAATGGTTGTGAGTTTAGGCAGGGTGAAGGTTTAGACTCGTGGGCACATGGCAAAATACCTGAGTGGGTTTATGGGATATCAACCCACCTTTAAAACCACCCAGAAAACCAAACTTTATCTAGCCACACTCATTCAGATAACTGAAGACCCATGAAAACTCTAATACTCATCAAATTGGGTCAATTTTAAAAAGTTGACCCAAAACCAAATTAATCAAAACCAAAACCCAAATTAACCCAAAACACTAAAACATAACAGGTTGGGCTTTTAATATGGTATTTAAACTGTGGGCCAACTGCTGTTGTTATTTTTGTTGCAGTTTTTTCTTGCAGCAAATCACTGGTATATTGTCTGTTGACTTTTGCACGGTTTCACAATGGATTTACATTCAAGCAAGCCGCTGTTACACGTTTTCGTTGCATGGCTTTGCGATGGATTTCGTCTAGTGCGAGCCACTCACTATGACGTTGCTGATTGCAGGGCTTGTCAATGGACGTGAGCTCGGGTAAGTTGCTGGCTGAGTCATTGGATGCCGCGGTCTTGCCAGACAACCCGTACTTCAACACCATGCTGCGTATTCTCACCACGCGCTGCATGATGCAGGCCGTCTACTTCTGCAGTGGCACGCTTGCCCCCAACGACTACTATCACTATGGACTGGCTACTCCCATTTACACTCACTTCACCTCACCCATCAGACGGTATGAATGTGACGGTGAAGAGTTTGTTTTCAATTACTGCAGCAAAGTTTACATACAAACTAATGGAGGTCGGGTTGTCAGATGGCTGGTTGGCTTGATTAACCATTTGCAACTTGTAACTGAAGAAGAAGATTTCACACAGATTGGGTCTGTTAAGTGGGAGCTTATTGTCTTTGCAGCACTTTTCCCTGACTGATAGATAGTGTGTTCTGCGTACGAAATGCATGTGATGAACTGATGCAGCCTGTGTTTAAATTGTCACGCTTAACTGCAGTGAGTATATCAGTTGATATAACTCTCCATGTACTCCATGCACTGTAGGGTTGTGTTTAGCTGTTTATGGGAGACCCATCACAGAGCTATGGAGCACCACCTGCCATATGGGATCACACAGTGTTGTCCGCCATCCAACCCAGGTAAATGCACCCACCTTAACCTCAGCCTTCGTATTGATTATATACCGCGAAGGTTTACTTGGACAAAGACAGTCACTCATCTAAGAAGCATCCGCTTGATAGTTGAACTCATGATATTTTGATGATAAGTCTGCACACTCTACCATTCCATCACCAAGCTGCCTTGTAGGTAGGATAGAGCAGGTTGTGAAATGAAGTAAGTACTAACTAAAAGTAGAGCTGGTGCAATTAAAATTTGATAATTCTGCATGGTGCAGGTACTCTGATATTCTGGTTCATCGACTGCTGGCCGTAGCCATCAATGCTGATACAACTTATCCAGATTTGCTTGATCAGATCAGAACTGAGGTACTATTGATAGATTTATTTTTTTCATTCCTCTGTCTGTGTAGTGTGTACAGTGCTAAGAGATCCATCTAATCTAAGTAATCTGTTTTTTCATAGTGCAGTTCTTCACCTGCAGATTGGCTGATAATGTTTATTTCCGCCTCTCTCACTCCTCCAGTCTTTTACTTTGGGTTTCAAAATACCTTTTTCATGAGCTTTTTTGCACTTTTTTTCCATGGATTTTTTGACCATTTATGTGATTTTTCATGCCCGTTGGCTCCCTTTTTATTTGATTATTTGTTATTCTTGGGGGAATTAGGGGTATGTGGAAATTTGAAGCACCAATGTCTCCTGTGTTTGAAATTTGTCGGAAATTTGCAACTTCCTGCTGCCGCCTTTTTCCACAGCAACCTTTTTTACCCATGATGCCTTTTGGCGCTAGTTTTTCATCAGTTCGTTATAAGCACATATTAAATTCATTACACAAGCAGTGTCGGTGAACTTGTTATGTAAAGTGCTGTGTTTGTGATGTGTAGAAGGTCTGTGAGAGCCTCAACTACCGACATCGCATGGCTCAGTATGCTGGCCGGGCTTCAGTGGCGCTACACACTCAGGTTTGTTGTAGTTTAGCCGCTACTTATTACCGTGTCTGTTATCATTACTACACCAGGTTGGTACTACTACAGGTTGGTGGCGTGGCGTAGTTGGTAACGTGTTTCGGTTGAAACGAAGTTTCTCTACGCCGGGCCCGGTTAGTACTGCGATGGGTGACTGCCTGCAGGCAGGTAAACCATCTCGGTGCAAAGCCTGCCAGCTAGGTCGACTCAGCCTTCTACCCTCTGTGGGACGGTAAAATGAGTAGTAACTCATTTACATGGGTTACGGAAGGTGGGGATTTTGGTGCAGCTGACTGGAGTTGCCTAGCCGGCCGCTGCGCCAGCCTGTGTCTGCAGGCTGCATGCAGTGGCCGTGCGGCAGGCAGCTCTGGTTAGTGACGAAAAGCGCATTGGAGGCGTGTTTGCGACGATGCGCTACACAAATTGACGACCTTTACCTTTACCTACTACTACTACTACAAGTTACAGCTACCATTGCCACCAACAGAAATAGCGCTATCTCTACTACTATGCTGGTCGGGCTTCACTGCTGCAGGTGCTGCGCAGTATACACTACGCCCACTTGAGCTTCCTTGAAAAAGGTTTTTGGTGTATAGCTCTTCACAGGAAACCCATCCCAGACCCATCCCAGAGCTACAGAGCATCACCTGCCATATGGGATCACACAGTGTTACCTGCCACCTGTCACAGGTGAACGTGCCCTGTTTTAACTCCAGCCATGCAGGCTGATTTGACCTTGGTTTTACTTTGTCATTCTGATGTTAATTTTAGCTATGAAATAGTTTTAAAACATATACGTTAACTTCAGTAGATTTTTTTGGATGTTGAAATTTAATCTTATGGTAATTAGTCACTAGTCAGTGAATGTTAAGGTTGAAACTAAATAGTGTGATTCTATTTATTGTTGAAGCTGCTTCTGCATTTTCGTCTTGGAGCGTGTGTCACACTTTGTTAATACCCCAGTTGTAATAGCTGTTCTGGTGTTGCTGTTTTAGAAATTATTGTCACATTGTTTTTCTCAATGTGTCAAATGCAGTAACTTTTTATTTTATGTTATTGTCATATCATATCAGAAAAACTTAAATTGTGTTATTAATGTCGTGCAGATATTCTTCAAAAAGCGAATTCTTGATGAGGAGGGATACATTCTGGCCGTGAAGAAAAATGGTCTTCATATACTGATCCCAAAGTATGGGCTCGAGGGAAACATCTTTCTCAGCAAGACTGCTCAAGCAAGCCAGTTCGTCTTTAATGAAGAGGTGAGACTGTGATAGTAGCTGGGTTTTTAGCTTGCATGCAGAGTGCTTTGTATTTGCTGTCATTAGGACGTTTGTTTGTCTATCTTCCTGTATGTCTGTCACACAATGGTACTATATCAAAACTATGCAAGCTAGGATAATGATGTGCTTTTCTCTCTGGATCGGGCAAATTCACTACATTGGTTTGAAAGGGCTTACTCCGATCATTAGTCTCGACAAGAAATTTAAGCTAATGCTCACGAGACGCGCGAAAGCCTATAGCAGTTCTTGTTCGCAAACTGTCAGTCTATCTCCAGCCATTTCGTCGCAGTTCATTCTTGGAGTGTGCGCTGCAACAAAAGATCGCAAAAATCAATAAAAACCCCTTATTTTGAAAGTTCAGGGTCTTTTAAAGCCATCGATGTTGATACGACTGAAAAGCTCATCACTAGTGCTTGTTGTGATAGGCAGCATGCCCATGCCTATCTGCAACCATTTTCACAAAAGACTGGCCAACAACGGTAAAATAACGACTTTTACGGGGGGGGTACTTCTCTTCGATGCCCTCATACGCAGGTTTCCTTAAAGTAAAAATTGAGAATTGGATCATCGAAATCTACGTTCAATGCTGAAAATTTCATATGCAGCTTGTCGATGTCTATCTCAATTGATTTTGGCGTAATTCGCTCTTGAAATGTGTCTAGCAGCCCGAAATCGCCAAAAAATCCATAAAAACCCCTATTTTAGCGTTCAAGGTCATTGAATTTGGTGGCAATTGAGAGCCGGTGTACGACTTTCTATTAGTGATTAATAGTAAGTAACCTAGGCCCTATCTTGCACCGTTATTGAAATACAATGACTTATTGGCTAAAAATTGCACAAATTTTTTCTACCACTTCTCATTTAGTGCTTTCATTCGGGGTGACTCCCTTCGAATTTATGGAAGAGCTTTTCGGTTTCTGAAACTAGAATGTTCCAGGCAGCCAACGGTGAAGATTTGGTGATCCTAGCTTGCACCGTTTTTGACTGATCTACCCGTGTGACGGACGGACAGACAGAATTGCGATGGCTAAGTCTTGCTGAAAGCAGTAACTTTCGCGCTTAAAAACTGGGTTGAGGCAGTCCCATCAAAAGCCTACCTCAAACTTAAGCCAATTTTAGTTTCTTGTTCCACTAATAATGAGATGTTTCTTTACATTCGAGTTTTTGAAACTTTTTATGGATTTGCATATTTGTGGATATTTACCTGATGGGGATATAAACCTTTAGTCACTTACTCACTCATTCAATGTTGGTCTTGAGTCTTTGGTGTTTAGTACAATGCAGCTGCAGTTATGCTGAGCTGTGACGTCTGTTAGCATTGATTTTTTCCTCAGGAGTACACACTGATGATCGGGAATGTTGTTTTTCATATGTCTGATATGCATGTTGTTGTTGTATGCCATCTATATGAACTGTGAAGTGGTGAAGACCTCCCAGGCGTCCTTGAACGACCTGGATACCTGTTGCAGTTTGCCTCTAGCAGGCGCTGTGAACATGCAGTATTCATACTCGACCACCAAGCGCATTAGAAGTTAATTCTTAACGATAATGCGCTATATAAATCGACATTTTACATTACATTTCATGCAGCCGATTGGCAATGAAAACCAGCCAGCTGGAGACAGATGTGGCAGAATGCAGAGGAAAGTGGACATCATGGAGAGTCGTTGCTGGAATGGACCACAACTGTCTATGCTATCACAATGATGATGGTCATGATAAAATTATAACATTATACCACCTACAGTTTCTAGTGTAACGTATTGTACAAAAAAAACACTGGCACAGTGTGTATATGTTTGCTGTTGTGTTGCCAGGAATGCACTCAGACAGCCGGCAGCGTAGTGCTGCATATGTTTGACCCGGTGACAGTTCAAGTTAGCATCGATGAGTCCAACATACAGCATCAGAAGCTGGCCCTCAAACTCGTCCGGCCGCAGGTCTGTCTGCCTGCGCTGTCTTGGAATAGCCGCAGATTATTCCTGAGCTGAGAGTTTGTTCACGTTTACTGATCATCGGAAAATTAATGCTGACAACATTCTCACATCATGGTGTAGTGCTCAGTCGTCATTTGCGTCATATAGGCCACACTAAGGGCCAGTTTCTAGATCTTAGCTGGCCGGTCAAGTTAGTGTTAACTGACAGATTTGCATAACTCGTGTTTCCCGTTGCACTAACCAACGGTTATAATGGCCGAAAATTTAACTGCTCGAAATTGGCCAGTTAGCTAACCGTCGATCGTTGTTATCACATTTAACACAACTTTAGTACCATTTTGCAAGCAGTTAATTGACGAATGTGATACTATAGAATGATTTTACCGCATAGCACGGTCTTCAAAGCGCTGGAGGAGACGTTTGCTGCTACAATTTTTACTACAAAAGCTATTCATGAATAGACAAAATGGCCGTCTGCAATCGGTTGGCTGGCTTGTGGGCTGGCTGATGTGCACTTGCACTCATTAATATTCATGTCGCCCACCTGTGCTAGGCAGAAGTGATTAGCGCCATGTGCATCGTTGCTAAGCAACTATAGTCTGCCATTCATTTAGCTAAGAGCCAGTCAAGGTTTTGTTCAGAAATGCGCACAAACTTAACTAGTGAGTAACAATTAACAGACGGTTTACCCTCATACTTGAGACAGTTTAAAGTATGGTCAGTTAACTAAAAGATCCAAAAACCGGCCCAAAGAGTCTTGCTCGTCCATCCGTCTGTCGCCTGCAGGCTCCTAACTCAAAAAACAAAATGGTGTACATTTAACATTACCCAGGGCAAGTGCAACTGGATCGAGCAATTGGATGATCATCTTCGTTCATAGTGGTGAAGATTAGTCGTGGGTCACAGTGTTCAGCATGCATCACCTGATGTTACCATTTCTACGATTGTGCTATTTCTTGTGTTGTGTTCAGATTGATGGATTCAGCGTGCCTCCAAGAGCCGGTGCATCGTCATTGTCAGCTGATGTTGAGGACGATGCCGATGGTCCACCTGCCAAGAGGTCAAGGATCTCACTATAACGTCATCATTCGGTATTTCGGCCCAGTGTCCATTTGGCAGCAACTTTCACTGTAGAGCTTCGGTATCGACTACAACAACTACTTGTTCTTATGACTATGTTTCTGTCTCCACCAAGTGAATAAGAAGAGATTATATATTCATTGGATTTTCTGTTGTTCCATCTGTGTCTGTGTGCAGCAGCGTGACGTCATAATAACAATAACGTCATTATGTCACTAGCAGATTGTACTTTGTCTGTGACATCGCCAGCTGCAATGATTGCAGTGACAGTGGCAGTGCTACAACATAATAGTTATGCTACATTGTTTGTTTATTGTTGCTGCACTTCTTTAGAGCCAGCTATGTATTTTAAACACTTGTTGATTACATACGTCATTGTTTCATAACGAAGTAAAGTAGCATTTTAAACTGTCTCAAGTATGATGGCCATTCAGTAAGTTTTGAGTATTGGTGTATTAACAGATTACACTACACAATTTTTACAATCTGGAATGTCGGCAAAATGTACGTTCTTCACATATTTGTACGAGTTTGATGTGGATATGAAGTTGCAAGTAGGCTTACTTCTGCTTGTAACAGAGTGAAGTTTTTTTAGCAATTTTTACTTCATTACTTTGCCTGTGATTACAGTGTCGTTACATTTAAATGACAGTCTGAATGTATTGGTGCAAGTCAGTTCTGTTCCCGCAGGCTAGACCGCTCGTTTGAAAAACGTGAAAATGCCAGGTTATTTTACATTTATCTGGGAAAGTCGGGGAAAAACTGCTTGTTAGCTGTGTTTCGGCAACACCAACGTTTATTAGCATAATACCATTATCATGTTATTGGTGGTGCATTTTTTGCACATTGCATTTTCATTATACGATTATATTTATTTCATTACTTTACCGTTTGTTGTGCACAACTTGGGTAAGTTGTGTAAATGCAACATTGCTAAGAGCGTCTGAAAGCGTCAGGGACATATCGGTAATTCCACATTGCTGGTTGCTATTCTGTTCCATTGTGCTGTATGGCTGCTGTTTTTAGGTCACTCTCTCTACATTCTTCCATCCGGAAAATTGTTAGATTCAAATAAAATATCATATTTATCTAGTACTGCCACACATTACACAGTAGTACGCCGTGTGACAATGCATGGTCATGGTCACAAGACCTTCAAAGTTAGAACTTCTTTCAAGTTCTTACATTTTGATAGTATGTCTCTACCATTTGCATTGGCAGCATGCTGGCAAGTAACTACTTATTCTTAAACTAGGTGACATTTTCTATCTAAATTTCTTCAGGCCGAATTTGTGGTATTTGGCTTACACGTGATGTAGAACTTTGCTGGTTGTGTCTTACACAACTTGTGAAAACTTCTGGTTCTGAGGAGTCGACTGCAGTCCCATATGGGGCTAATTTTATCACCAGCTGAGCGACTGTGCCGATGCATGTGATGTATGAACAGACTTAAGATTGGTGCTGTTGAGAATGAAATGAGCAGGTTATCGTAACTCCGTAAATGTGACTGTTTCCTGACCGAGTGATTGATTGGCTTCGATTTAGTGAAGTATTACTGCTGAAAGTGTGCATTAAAATTTTAAATATTGGCACTGAAGACGTTTTATGTTTACACAGTTCCAGTTATATGCTTTATTGAACTTGTAAGGCTCACTTACTGCTGAAAAAGCTGTATCGATGAATACCGGCCTCACACTAATCCTGAAATTTGAAGCTTTCCTTAAAAAACTTCCTGAATGACTGCAAAGCAAAAAGCTACATCCTACTTCGTAGCTTCTTGGAGGATTTTTACTTGCAGCATTGTGTGTTATGTCCATTCTTAGTCACTAATGTACACTGTGTTAAGAAAAAAACACCCACTCATGTTTTCTTTTATATCTCTGTGGAAAATGTTCAGATTTCCAGAACATTTTCAGGGAATGTTTAGGAGAAAACAAGCATTTCATCTGTAAAAAGTTGGATATTTTTTGCCATTGGTGACGTCATACTGACGTCATATTTCCATGTTTGTAAATTATGGGTTTTACCGTAAAAGAAAAATATTGGTGAAGTGTTAAAACACCCCTCTGGAAACATTTTGCACAAACTTGCTGCTCCATAACTCTTGCTGACTCGCAAGCGTTTTATCAAAGGTTTGTCTTCTATGATAAAACTCACAGTTTACAAACACAGAAATATGACGTCACGTCATCGGTAGCAAAAAAATCTAACTTGTTACTGGTGGAATACCTGTTTCCTCCTAAACATTTCCTAAAAATTTTGTGGAAATCTGAACATTTCTCATGGAGATATAAAACAAAACGTGAATGGGTGTTTTTTTCTGAACACAGTGTATGTACACTGTGTCCGGAAAAAAGTAACCCCTAGACATTGTACAGAGTGGGTCCTAAAAAACCGTCCCTCTATGTGTCAGCTAATCATGTTTTCCAAGAGTAACGTACATTTAAAGTGAATAACGCACGTTGAAATATAATCAATTCCGAGTAACATCTGCAAATTTCATGCAAATATTTGTGAATAATTTGTAATGGAATAAAATAAATGAAAGCAACCCAACCTTACAGGAAACACAATGGGGAAAACAGTGTAAACGTCATTATGAAGTTAACGGTCCTTTCTGCAGCAGAACGTACCCAACTTCATCGAGCCTTCTGTCTGGCCGCCGAACAGTCCCGACATAAACCCCATCGATTATGCTGTCTGAGGTGCTCTGCAGCAAGATGTGTACAGATCGTGGGTTTGAAGGATCTCAAAGACAATGCATACCTGCTGGGCCAGTCTCGATCAACAACTGATCAACAAAGCCATTGATCAGTGGCGACCGAGATTGAAAACTGTAGTTGTTCACAGAGGGCACATTGAACAGTTGTTTACTTGACTCTCTTGTTGTTGTATGAAGTTTTCGCTGTTTTACTTAGACATATATTCGCAAGCACGTATTTCCATCTGTGTTTTACCATTGTGATATAATACAGTTGGGGTGCTTTGATTCTATCGTATTATTTGTTAATAACATTTTTACATATACATTAGGTTTTGACATCAATATGTGCAGAACAGGCAATTTATATGGTGTGTCATTTTCTCCATATAAACAAATGCAGTAGCATTTTAAACAGAATAATATAGGGGACAGTTTTTTATGGCCCACCCTGTACAATAAAATGTCAACCGTTTTTTTAATCTTGACAGCGTCCATAGTTTACTGGAAAATCCCACGATAAACTTTTTAACACAATACCATTTTCTCGTCTTAACAGCTTAATCAAAACATGATCATCTCCAGAAAATACCATTTTGTTATTGTTTACATTATTTTAGTTGCGTCAACAAACGTCACTTCTGATCGAGTGACTGCAGTATGTAACGCCATATTGGTGACGGAAGTATTTTGTTACCGATATTCAACAATTAATAACTCCGCTAAGACATAATATTTTTCAACGAAATTCGGTGATCGCTTTAGCAATTTATCGGGGATTAAGTGCACAAGATTTTATTCAAATTCGTTTAGATTTGACATTTTTTATTATACGATGTCTAGGGGGTTAGTTTTTTTACGGACACAGTGTATGTGCGGCGGTGCATTGTGAATGGTTCCAAACCACTACAAAATGTAGATAACACTGATAACGTAAATAAATATATTTTACTAACAAAACAACAGTAACACACATTATGACTGCATTCTTCCATCTGTGCATTAATGCCGACTCAGTATACACTTTACAATGAGCCACACAGGGCCAACACATAAACAAGTCAACTTGTCTCTGCCTTAATACTGTAGACATAGTATTCTTCATTAACACATATGCTGTACACTTAATCATAGCAATATATTAGATGGTCACAAACACAACAGTCATATATTTTTCACAGCTATTTTGATAACAAAAATTCTTTATGCGATACGACGATGTAATATAATGCTGATCGTGTTTACTATTTACTATTTTTTAAATATTCATCTTTGGTTCAAAACAGTGGCATTGATATTTTTTGGTTAATTTTCTGAAGTAAGGCATTAACTGACAGGCGCAGTGGGGAGATAATAATTCAGAGCTTGTTGCTAAATCTAATGGCGAAACAGTTATTGTTTTGAAGTTCATCCACATTTACCAAAGTAAGGGTGAGGTTATGTGTAAAAAAACTAAATATCTGCAAAAAATGTGTCAAAAATGTTCTTAGTTCTTTTGGTGTGACCAGGCTAAGATGTTTGTAAAAAAATTACTCTTTAACATTTCTACAAATATTTCAAACACATTTACCCAACGCATCTGTAAAAAAACATCTTGCAAATGTCACATGCTACTACAGATAAACATCTGGCCTATACCAGTGTACTTGTTAATAGTCAGTCTGTCCAATCGGCTATAAAGAATTTCAGACTGGCGGATTGTTTTTGCCAAAAACCAGTTCATCTTAAGCAGATTTTGGCAAAGTAATGCATGTAGTATGCGGCAGTACATGTTGTCCCATTGGCAGTTACTACTGTACTGAAAAATGCCAGCATTTTACCATTTTTCTTATTTTTGTGTTGCCATTGTCTTTGGATGTAGCAATTTTTAGTTTCAGATTATGCTAAATGGTACTGCTTATAAACCATTATGATTCCTGTATCTTATTGACAATAATAACAATAATCATCTGAATTTCGTCTAATAACATTACAGCAAAGCGCTAAATGAGCTTCGGCACTGAGAACTTGGTCAGAGCAATGGACATGCAGTCCCGATGTTGATGCCTATAAAAACCTACATCCAACCCTCAGATGTGTTATAACTATGTACTGGTAGCGGTTTCTTGTACCAAATCAAGTGACACTGTTGCGATTTTTATCATATATTTTGTGGTACGTGGCTATGTACTTAACGTTACCGTTACATAATGTCGGATTCGTGACAGTTGACCGATACCCAATCAAACTATAACTGGTGTTAAAACTGGGTGTAAAAATCTCCGCATCAGTGTGCAGCACTGATTTCCTGATTGTCTGTCATTGGCCTCAGCTCTGGCGTCAGAATCAGCTGCTTGTGGTTGATACGGGAGCAGTCAGAGTGGACGAAATAATGTCGGCGTAGTAGGAGCCGAACACGGCCTGGTTGTAAGTGACCAGTCGCAGGAAAGAGCCGACCAGGCCACTGAGTTCCTCCGACACTGCACTGTATCCAGTCGGCAGCTGGATGTCCTTCGTCTTCGGGTTTGCCAGAACTCGCCCAATGAATGTCAACAGTCGGTCCTCTGAAACGAACCCAAAACGTTGCATATTATTAATAAGTGGTAATGCTGATTAAAATTTTGAACCGATTAATCTGCAAAAATTTTTCTAACAATTTTTGTAGTCAATCAGAAAGACCACAAATAGTGTGGAATTCAGCTACTGGTAGTTATTATGTTTCACAAAATAAACCAACATTAGAAAAAATGACAACATGCATTTCATTATAAAGCACAAACTGCAAAACTAACACCATATAAGCATTTAAAAAGTCCAAGTCTTGACATGTCCTATTCAACACTGCAAGCATTTATGACCAGAGAGAATCCAGAATGTTTTTCCAATTTTAATCTATCAAAAAAATAAAACATTCGAACAATAATTGTGATTAATCGACTGATTAATTATTAATTTCCACAGGCATAATGTTAACATTAGACAGCATCACCAAAAGCATTGGATGACTTCTTCGTAAGGCGGCGGCGACAATTTCGTTACAACATCATTCAGCACATGAACAAAGTTGAGCTAAGTTAGTACTGAGAAAGGTGACTGTTTCTGTTTAACCAAACCACACGGGCCAACTCAACCATGGGTAGGCAGAATGAATACTGGCGATGGTTACAGCCACTGCTAGGAAAGAATACGGTCAGTTCACATGCACGCTGCAGGCAGAACATGGCATCAATCAAATAAATATGTGTCAACCTGGCCTAGAGTTCATTATGCCTCATTACTTACACCAGGGATCTCAAACTCGCGGCCCACGGCCCGCGAAGGCGTGATTTGCGGCCCGCGACACTATCTAAAAAAGTCAAATGGCTCAGTTGAGGAAAGGTGTTGCAGAGATTTTTCGAATTAAGGCAGGAAATAGCATAAATCATAGCTATGAAAGACAAGGATGTGCCTCAACTTAGTGATCCAACATTTCTGTCTGATCTGGCTTTTCTGACAGATATCACGCAGCACCTGAATACGCTAAACTTGCAGCTGCAGGGTCCAAAGCAGGCGATTACGCTGATGTACGACTGCATCAAGAACTTCAAGTGTAAGCTCAGTTTGTGGGCAAAACAGCTCGCAGCTGGCAACTTGGCCCATTTGTTATTGCAGTGTGACACTGTTCTTAAGCAGAAGTACAAGGATGTTGGTGTTCCTGAGTTTTATACGTTCCTTTCCAGAGAGAGGTATCCGAAAATAGTCTCTGCAGCGGCCGAAATAATGACAATGTTTGGCAGTACGTAGGCCTACGTTTGTGAACAGTTCTTCTCATCAATAAAGATCAACAAATCCGCCTTGCGATCAAGACTCACTGATGAACATCTGCATGCAACATTGCGATTGGCTACCACCCGTAATTTCAAGCCTGATGTCGACTTTTTGGTTGCTGCCAAACGCAGTCAAATCAGCGGG